>Ga0335083_10000677_pt1 | contig 49834 bp, 40 predicted proteins | sample Lox_Sample_42_FD_206716 | JGI IMG/M metagenome (GOLD analysis project Ga0335083, IMG submission 206716) | Soil microbial communities from Loxahatchee National Wildlife Refuge, Florida, United States - Lox_Sample_4.2 | ecosystem: Environmental > Terrestrial > Soil > Wetlands | place: USA...
TTGTACTCGTCCACGATCTTCTTGGGCGCTTGCGGATATTCCTCATAGATCGTGTTGAAGAACACTCCGGCCAGCGCGTAATAGTCGGTCTGCGGAATCGGATCGTACTTGTGATCGTGGCAGCGCGCGCATTGAGTGGTGAGGCCGAGGAAACCGCGCGTGACAACATCCACGCGATCGTGCCGCTCGTCGGCGCGCGTTACTTCGTTGGAACCGTTGTCGTAATACCAGGGACCCAAGCCCAGGAATCCAGTCGCCGGGAGCATCTTGTAGCGAACCGAAGGATCCATCAAATCGCCGGCCAGTTGGGCCTTCACGAACTGGTCGTACGGCAGGTCGTCGTTAAAGGCGCGAACCACCCAGTCGCGATAAGCCCAGGCATTCGGGTAGGGGCGATAGCCGCGCGGGTTCGGATTCAAGCTGCGGTAATCATCCTCGCCATAGCGCGCCACGTCCAGCCAGATGCGGCCCCAGCGCTCGCCGTAATGGGGCGACGCGAGCAGACGGTCGACAACCTTTGCAAAAGCGTCGGGCGAATTGTCTTTCTCGAACGCGGCTTGCTCTTCGGGCGTGGGGGGAAGGCCGGTCAGGTCGAGATACGCCCGGCGCAGCAGATCGTGTTTCGTGGCGGGGGCAACCGGTTTGAGTCCTTCCTTCTCCAGCCGTGCAAGAACGAAGCGATCGATATCCGTCTTCGGCCACTTAGTATCCTTGACGGCGGGTTCCGTCGGGCTCTTGAGCGGCAGGAATGACCAGAAGTTGCGGCGCTCGGGCGAGATGAGATACTTGCCGTCTTTGCTGGTGGTCGCCGCCGAGGCAGTACTGGCGGGCCACGCCGCGCCGGCCTTGATCCAGGCTTCCAGGTCCGCGATCTCGGCATCCTTGAGTTTGCCGCCATACGGCATCTTCAAAGCCGGATCGGTTTGGCGCACAGCCTTGATGAGCAGACTGTTTTCAGGGTCGCCCGCGACGATGGCCGGACCGCGCTTTCCGCCTTTTTTCATGCCGTCCAGCGTGTCGAGACGTAAGCCGCCGAGCTGCGAATTCGTGTGGCAGCCGAAACAGTTGTTGGCGAGAATCGGACGGATCTTGTTTTCGAAAAATTCCGGCGTGCCCGCGTTTACCGTTTGCGCAGCGAGTGGATGAACCCCGGCCAGAAGGAACGGCAGTACCACGAAAAGTTGTTGAAAGCGCATAATCCCGGTGCCTCGATTGGTTGGTATGAGTACTGCTTCATACGCTCGAAAGCGCGGCCAGACGGGGGCCAGCCGATAGTGGCCCTAAGCCACAGACGTATCGGAGACTACCTGATAACGATAACACATTAGAACTGTTTAGGATCGATCCGCCAGACCGTGTGGGCGTGCAGATTCGACAGCCACACGGAGCCGTGTCCAGCGCGAATGGTATCGCCACCCTCGCCCACCCACTGCCGTATGACTTTGTTGGTGCCCGGGTCGATTTCGGAAATCGGAATCTGGAAGACGGTGGCCCAGATGTGACCCAACCCGAAAGCGATCTCGCCGCCCGTGCCGGGGATTCCAACTTCGATGGTCGCGATCACTTTGCGGGTTTTGGTGTCGACGCGCGAGATGGTGCCGTCGCCCTGATTCAGCGTCCAGACCGAGCCGGCGCCGAACGTCTCAAATCGCGGACCTGGCCCCACCGGAATCGAGTCGGTGACCTGATTCGTTTTCGCATCCACGCGGGTTAGCATATTCTTGGCCGGCGTGGTCACCCAGACCGCGCCATCACCATACTGAACCGCAGCCGAACCGGCCGGGATGGCGACGGTTGCCGAAACTGAGTTGGTTTTGGGATCGATGCGCGACAGTTTGCCTTTCGGGTCCGTTACGAGCCAGACGGCATCTTCGCTGGCCGCAATTCCTCCCTCGCTTTCGGCCGGACCCACGGGAACGGTGGCGACCACTGCGTTGGTTTTAATGTCCACGCGCGCAACGGTCTTATCGCCGCAAATGGGGACCCAGATGCTGCCGAAGCCCGCTGCCAAGCCCGAGCAGGGGAGCTTGCCCACCGGTATGGTCACGGCGATTTTATTGGTGTTTACATCCAGCCGGTGAATTACGTTGCGCTTTGCGTTTGTCACCCAGACCGAATCGTCGGTGAGGGCTTGCCAGTCCGGCGTGCCGCTTTCCAGGTCGAAAATCGCCACGGGCTTGATGCTGGACAAGGGGCGCTTCACGCCCGGCGTGCTGACACCGGGGCGGGGCGGCTCGTTGGGCGGCTTTTTTTGCGCCTGTTTTTTCACGGGCTCTTGCGCCTGGATCAAAACCGCCAGCGCCAGGCCTGCTGCAATGACAAATCGTTTTTGCACTCGATCACCTATTCTGGAAGCGTAACCATGACGCGCTTTGGATCGATGCGCCAAATGGAATCCCCGGCGACGTTTGACAACCAGATTGCGCCCGGCGATACTGCGATTGCGCCGCCGCCCTGGCCATAGAACTGTTGCAGGACCGTCTCCGATGCGACATCGATTCTTGCCAGAGGAAAACCCGTCTGGGTGACCCAAATAAAGCCATCGCCGAACGCAATTTCGCCCTCGGCGCCGGGCACCCCAAGGTCGATAGTCTTCGATACCTTGTTCGTCTTGGGATCGATGCGATCGATTTTTCCTTCCTTGCGGCACAGCGCCCAAATCGATCCCGCGCCGTCAGCCAGCGCATCCGGTTCGGCGGATACCTCCACCGTCTTGTCGATTAAATTGGTGGCCGGGTTGATGCGCAGAACTTTATTCTCAGCCGGGCATGCCAGCCAAAGCGCTGTCTCACCGAATATCAAACTTCGGCAGCCGGCCGGCACGCGGACTTCACCCACCACCTGATTCTGATCCGGATCGATGCGTGCGAGCGTGGTCTTGTCATCTGTCAGCAGCCAGATGCTATCCGCTGTAGCGGCGATTACGGCCCGGACGCTCGAAACTCCGGTGGCCATGGTCTTGGTGACCTGGTATGTTTTCTCATCGATGCGTGCGAGTGAAGAAGTGCCGCATACCGGCGCCCACAAGCTCCCGAATGCAGAGGCCATGCCGCCGCAAGGTTTTGCGAGGCCCGCAATGGGATCGGCTTTCTGGTTTGTCTTCGGGTCGATTCTCTCGATCGAATCCTTACCCGGCGCGAAGACCGAGTTGGAAAAGAAGATCCAGCCGGGTTTCGCGGCGGCCTCGAGCTCAGCCTCGGCTTTCAGATTCGCGAACGGAATTTGAACGCCCGGAGTCTTGACGCCGATCTTCGGCGCCGCGATCTTTCCATGAGAAGGTTTGGACGGCTTATCTTCCGCCGATCCAAGCGAGAAGAGAGCCAGCAGAGCTATCAAAATGCGCATCTGTTATCCCATGAGGCGCGGCAGCGCTCGACTGAGAGAACGCGCGTCAGTATGCATGATTGCACACGCGCAGTGCGGGCGCAATAACAAATTCCCGCTAGGCCCGATAAGAAATTTCTTGCTTGTTCTGGTCATCGGAGCGTAGATTCCTCGGCTACAATCATGGTTCCCTGCGCGATTTAACGGAGGCACGCATGAATTCGAGACACTTGAACGCGGCATTTAAGTTCGCGACCGCCGCAGCGTTTTGCGCTGGGTTGATGCACGCCCAGGCGCCCCAGCCCGACGGCGCAGGCCTGGAACGAGGCGAGCTTCCATCGCACTGGATTACCGGCGGCCCGGATTGCTCTACCGTGCCGAAGTGGCAGGTGCACGCCTACAATCCGGATCTTTACATCCTGCGCGAATCGGGCTGCACCAATTACGAAAAACCATTCCTTTATCTTTTCTTCGGCCGCGACCGCGCGCTGCTTCAGGATACCGGGGCCGGCGAAACCAACGTCGCCGAGATTGTGAATCAAACCATCGCGGAGTGGTGCCGCCGGAACGGCCGCCAATCGATCCCGCTGATTGTGGCGCATTCTCACGGTCACGATGATCATATCTCCGGCGACAAGCAGTTCGTCGGAAAGCCCAATGTAACCGTGGTCCCGCTGTCGGTGGAAGGAACCGCGAAGGTCTACGGTATCCGCCAGTGGCCGACGGATCATGGCTCGATTGACCTCGGCGGGCGCGTGCTGGACGTGATTGCGATTCCGGGCCACCAGCCTTTTAGCGTCGCGTTCTACGATCGGCGAACCGGCATTCTGCTGGCCGGCGACTCGCTATATCCGGGCCGGCTCTATGTCTCCGATTTTCCCGCCTTCGCAGCCAGCATCCAACGCCTGGTGGATTTTACGCGCGACAAGCCGGTAGCGCACATTCTCGGCTGCCACATCGAACAGTCCAAGACGCCTTTCCTGGATTATCCGATTGGAACGAAATATCAGCCCGAAGAACACGTCCTGGAACTCTCGCACGCGCACCTGGCCGAATTGAACGAAGCGCTGAAATCCATGGCCGGCCATCCGGTGCGCTACGCGATGCGCGATTTCACCATCTGGCCGCACGAGCCGTAGTGAACTTCTGTTGTTCGCTAGAACGTATACCGCATGCTCATTTGCATGACTCGAGCAGGCATGGCGTTCTGGAATTCCCCAAACTGCCCGGAGTTGTTGATGTCCAGAATCGGATTGAAGAAGTTCACGTGATTGAACGCATTGAAAGCCTCGGCGCGGAATGAGATCTTATGTCCTTCCCAGGGAAGCGCGAAGGTTTTCATCAGCGAGATGTCGAAATTCACCAGGCCGGGAAGGCGAACGATGGCTCTGGTTCCCGTAGTCCCGCCGGCTTGCTGGAAGTAATTGCCGGACGCTATGGTGTTCGGGAACACGCTGGGGACACCGTTGTTGTCGATGAACTTTCCGAAGGTGTTGGACGCGCCGGGTAGCAGATTCACGAGCGCGCTGATTTCGTAATTTGTCGGGTAGACTCCACCCGCTGTGATGGTGGATGGCAGCCCGGAATGATAGCGGAAGATGGTAGAAGCCTGCCAACCGCCAATAACCGCGTCGACAAACTTGTTGGCGTTACGGAACAACGCCCGGTTCCGGCCGAAGGGCAGTTCGTAGAGCGCGTCCGCGGTAATGTTGTGCCGCTCGTCGAAATCCGACGAGCCACGGAACGCGTTGACGTTGAAAGCATCCTGAAGGACTGCTCCCGAACCCCCCGCGCCCGCCTCCGCACCCGATGAATTGTCGATGGCGTGCGACCAGGTGTAGTTAAAGTCAAACGCAATGCCGCTTGAGAGCGCGCGCCGCAGCGAAACCGTGAGCGCGTTGTAATCCGCATAGGCATTGTTGGTCCAGGTAGGCAGTCCGGCGAACTGCAGCGGGTAGAACGTATTGCAGCCGGTGACGGAATAGCAGGTATTGGTTCCCGGGATGCGCTGGCGATCCATCAGGTTCAGATTGTCCTCATCGCTCAGGCCGTTGATCACCGTCCATCCGTAAAAATAATTCTGGGTAGCGCTGCCGGGCACAAAAGCGTTCGCCAAACCGGGGAACATGTTCTCGAAAAATGGCACGTTCTGGACCGGGCCATACACCGGCCCGGTGGTGTAGCGGCCGTTCGGCAGCATCGCGATTTCATCGTTATGCAGGATGCCCACGGCCTGCGCCCATGTCATTCCCGACTTCGGGTCCTTGAAATTGGTCAGAGGCTGATCGATGTCCTGCTCCACCAGCCCGCGGCGATACAAACGCGCCGCGTATCCGAGTTCCAGAGTCATCTTACCCGGCAGAGGCTTGGCGTAATTCGCATTGAACACGAATGAATAGGGAGCCACGAGATTGGAGGCCACGCCGACGCCTTCGTCGAATCCGCCCGTAATGGTGGGCGGGGTAAACGGGAATCCTCCTGGAGCCGCGGGCGGAAGAGCTGGAAGTCCGGCCAAGGTGCCGTCGTAGCGCTGTGAAGTGGTGAAGTTCGTATTGATGGGCTGAGTCACGGTGCTGGCCAAACCGGGCGATCCGCTTTGGTCGATGTTATAAACCATGTCGCTGCCGTATTGGTCGTACAGCATGGCGAAACTGCCGCGCAGCACGCTGCCCTTGCCCATCAATTTGGTAAACCAGTTGTCGGCTTTGTCGGGAGCATACGCCACCGCCAGCCGCGGGCCGAAGTCTAGATTGTCGCGGTTATACCAGCCGTGCTTGCCGTTGGCGGGGCCGCCCAGTGCGTAGGTCAAGGATGCATCCGGGATCTGATTGTTGGGGATGCCCGCATTCATGGCCGCCACACGTTCGGCCAGATAGGTCTGGAGCGGAACGGTGGTGACCACCTCGGTCCCATTCACTTCCCAGGGCGGCGTCGAGTTGCTGTAGCGCAACCCGGCCGTGATCGTCAGGTTACGGCGCACTCGCCAGCTATCCATGACGTACGTCTCATAGGAATTGACTGCGTACTCGCGAGTGGCGGGCGCGCCAAAAGGCAGCACTGAGCCGGACTTGGTGTACTGGTAGGTGGCGTTATACTCATTCACCAGTCCCAGCAGGTTTCCCAGACCTTCCTGAACGGCGGTGGCCTGCGTAAGCGCTACCTGGTTGTCGCCCGACAGCCCAAGTATCTGGTTGATGTAGTTGGTAACGTCCGTGGTGGCGTCTCCGCCCAGGCCGCCCAGCGTGTTCCGGTTGAACGAGTAGGACGGATACGAGTTGACGAAATTGGTATGCGTGTTCCGGATGTAGCGGAAGTTGATGCCGGTGGTGATGGTGTGCTTGCCTTTGGTCCAGGTAAGATCGTCGCCCACGGTTGTGGTCGGCATAATCTGAATCGAAGGACGAGCCACTCTTCCGGTGGCATCCAGCGGCTGCGTGGACGTGATACCCGCGAATGACAACGCCGTCCCCGTCACTCCCGAGTCGTTGAGTCCGAGCCGCGTGAGCCCGTATTTCATCGAGTTGATCAGCGTGGGCGAAATGATCCAGGTGTAGTTCGCCGCCAGGCCCTTGCTGTTGTCGAGCAGAACGCTCCCGGGTCCCTGGCCGGGCAGCGGGGCCGCAACCACGTCCTGTGAGGCGCCGTTCAGAGTGCCGCGAACCGAAAGCTTGTGCTTGCCCGCTTGGTCGATGTTGTAGTCTAACTTCGCGACATAAGCCGATTGATCCAGATCGAACGGAGCATTGAACCGCAGTCCGTCGAAATTCAGATTTTGGTCCAGTCCCAACGCTGGAGCGTTGCCCAGGGGAAACGAGTTCATGTAGGCCTTCATCGCGGGGTTGAAACCGATGTGCAGGGGATCGATGTTCTGCACGTCCTGCGGAGTAAGTGTTTGCACCGCGCCGTTGCTGAGCGCAGCCTGCAGGATGCCCTGGCGCAGAGTAGCGCTGGGCACTTCAGCCGTTTCCGGGATCGAGCTGGCATCGATGCGCCGTTCCCAGTTTCCGAAGAAAAACAGCCGGTCCTTCTTGATGGGCCCGCCGAGCGAAACACCGAATTGGTTGCGAACCAGCGGAGTGCGCGGCACGCCCGCTTCGTTGTTGAAGAAGTCGTTGGCGGCCAGCAGAGTGTTTCGATTGTATTCGTACAGCGAGCCATGCAGCGAGTTGGTACCGCTGCGAGTGATCAGCGTTACCTGTCCGCCCGAGGACCGGCCTTCGTCAGCCGTTTGCCCGGCCACCGTGACGCGAAATTCCTCCACCGAATCGAGCGGTACCGGCAGCGCCGCATTGAAGCCGGGCGTATTCGAGTTCTGGCCCGCGGTGGTGCTATAGCTAAACTGCGATCCATTGTTGAGAGCGTTCGCGATGCCGGAGTTTTGATTATTATTCACGTCCACGCCGTCCAGCGTGATATTGTTCTGATCGCGCCGCGCGCCCAACACTTCGCCGGTTTGCGTAACGCCGGGCTGAATGCTCAGCAGCTCCACTACGTTTCTGGTCTGCAGCGGAAGCTCCTGCACCTGTTTCTCTTCGAACGCGTTGCCGACCGAGCCATCTACCGTGTTCACCTGGCTGGCCTGAGCTTCCACGTTGACCGTGGTGCCGACCGATCCGACCTCCAGCACGCAATCGACAGTGGCGGGAACGTTCACCTCCAGGGTGACGTCGTTCTTGGTGAGGATCGAAAATCCGGACTTTTCGACTCGTAGATTGTATTTGCCGGGTGGAACCTGCAGAATCTGATAAACGCCGGTGTTGTCCGATAGCACTTTGCGAGACGTTCCCGTGGATGCATCCGTGAGAGTCACGACACTGTCGGCGATGACAGCGCCCGAAACATCTTTGATGGTTCCTCTCAAAGAGCTGGTGGATTGGCCCAGAACTGCGATTGAGGCCAGCGAAAACAATACGATTGTCCGGTTAAGCACGGGACCGCCTTTCTTGTGTTGATGGATTTCCGGCGAAGCAGCTACGGGGCAGACTCGAGACAGGGAGCGACGGCTCTATACGCGGAGCCGGTGAGTTCCAACTATCCTACACCGAAACTCTCGCGTTTAGACCGGCAATGCGATCAAAGTTTTGGATTATCCCGATTACTTTCTTGCATAGACTATTTCCGGCAGGCCGCTGCATCCGTGCGAACGAAGTCGACGTGTTGGCGATCCTCTGGCATCAACCTGTTGGTCAGCTCGTACCGGTCGACGAGATCCGCCGCGCCCAGGAACCAACTGCAGGCCGCGCCTGTCCGGCCGTTCTTGACTTCAATTTCGCCCAGGGCGTGTTTATTCAACGAGAACCGGTACACCGACTGCGCAACCAGCGGCCCGCGCTTCTCGAGGCTCGCATAGACATCAATGGCGCGCAGGTAGTCGCGCCGCGCCGCCGGCAACGCGCCGCCGTCTGCCTCGGCGTCAGCCAGCACGCCCAAAGCGTAAGCCAGACGATCTGCCGACCGGGTGTCAGCGGGGTCCGCCTTCACAACTTGCTCCCGGATGGCCACGCTTTCACGCAAGCTCTCAACGGCCTTCGGATAGTTATCTAGTTTGTACCAAGCCCATCCAACGGAACCAACATCGAAGGCCAGGGCCATTTGAGCGGCGGGCGATGCAGGCTTGTTGCGCAACAGCGCAGCATCGAGATCCCGAGCCTTGAGCGCTGCATCCAGTGAGCGCCGAAATTCCCGTTGGTCGGCCCAGGCGCCGGAGAGGGTCTTGTAGGTCAACGCAGCATTTTGTTGCACAGCCTCAGTCGGCTTCTCCTTCAGCAATCGCTGCCAGATGGTCAAGCTACGCTCCAGCAGGGCGATTTCCTGCTGGGGACTCTCGTCAATATAAGCCCGAACATTGCTCAGCGTCATCAAAGCAGCCGCTAACCGTTCGGCGGCCAGGCTGTCACCGGGATCCTTCGCTACCAGACGTTCGGCCGCCGTTACGGCCCGTTGAGCATACTTCTCGGCCGCCTGGGCCGATCCGTAAAACATGATGTGGCGCGCCTGCGCGTTATCGAAATGCAGCAAGGTCTGAATCGAAGCGAAGTCAGTCGCACCGGAGTGGTACAGGGCATCCGCGAGCCGATCGGCCTTGCCGAGAATTTCGCCGGCGCGCTGCTGGTCGCCGGTGTTAGACACGCCTGGATCGCCGGCCACGGAAGCCAGCTCGACGTAAGAGTCGATCAGTTCCCGGGTGAGCGCGGGATTGTCGGCCGCGTCCTTGCTCAACGCCTCCAGGTAAACCAAGGTCTCTTCGATCAGCCACTTCCGCAGCGTCACGGAGCCGTTCAAGGCCGCCAGCTTGGGCTGGATGTCGTGAATCACCGTATGGATGAGCCGCCGCGATTCGTCAAAGCGGCGCTGCGCGATGGCCCGCTGCTGTTCGGCCCGCCGCGCCTGCCAGGAGAACGCCACCAAACCAACGAGCACCGCCACCAACAGTGCGGCCGCGATAGCTGTGGCCGCCTTGTTGCGCGCGCAGAATCGCCTGGCGACATACCAGCGCGAAGGAGCACGCGCCAGCACCGGCCGGGTTTCCAGATAACGGCCGATGTCGGCTGACATCTCCTGCGCCGAGGCGTAGCGCCGCGAGGGCTCCTTTGCCAGGGCCTTCAGCGCCACAGCATCCAGATCCCGCGAAATGCCTGGCGCCACTCTGCTGGGAGGGGAAGGATCTACCGCGAGGATGCGTCGCGCCATCTCGGCGCGCATGCCGCCCGACTGCGGATTCGTGCCGCTCAGCAATTCGTACAACAGCAACCCGAGCGCATAGACGTCCGTTGCCACGGTCAGGCGTTCCTCACGGACCTGCTCGGGACTGGCGCACGACAACGTCATAGGATGGAAGCCGGTCGCGGCCGCGTCTGCGTCCGCTCCTTCTTCCAGCAGTCGTGCGATTCCGAAATCCAAGAGCTTGACTTCGCCTTCCACGGTGACCAGAATGTTGCACGGCTTCAGGTCGCGGTGGATGACCAGATGCTGGTGCGCGTATTGGATAGCCGCGCAGATTTCTTGAAAAACGCGCAAACGTTTTGCGACCGGCAGTCCAGCGCAGTGCTCGGTTACCGGCTTTCCGGAGACCAGCTCCATCACCAGGTAGCGCTGCCCGTTCCAGACGCCGCCATCGATCATGTGAACGATGTTGGGGTGATCCAGCAGCGCCAGGATGCGCCGCTCCGCAATAAAGCGCCGCTCGGCCTCGGGACCAAACAGCCGCCCCCCCACCAGCTTGATGGCCACCTCGCGTTGAAACTCGCCGTCATCCCGGCGCCCGCGATACACCACGCCCATTCCGCCTTGGCCGATCTTTTCGACCAACAGGTAAGGGCCAATCCGCTGGCCTGCCAGGGAGGCCGCTCCTTCCCCTTCCGTTAGAAACGGGCCCGCTGATTCATGCGCCTCCAGCAGTGACCGTACCTCCCGTTGCACTGCAGCGGGAAGTTCTGCTAGAAACCTCTCACGCTGGGTGCCCGACAGATCCAGAGCTTCAAGAAATCCTTCCCGCACTTGGGACAGGGAACTCATAGCAGACACAAACGTACCGGGTTTCAATTATAAGTCCCGATTTTGACTTTTGCCAGAGTACTAGGCCTTCTAGTTGACCCGATGTTGACTCGATTGAGCGCAGTTTTGCGCCACAAGAAACGGAGAAGCCCGGTTGGGGTGACGGGGGATTGGAAAATCCAGAATCCATGCCCCCTATGAAAGACATTACAGGAGGAAGCAATGATATTACAGCGGCGGATTGGCTCGACTACATTCGGAACTTTGATGCGCTCTCTATTGCTGGTCGCGGTAGCGCCGGCAATATTTGCGGATCAGCTTACCGTGTCATCGTACTCAGCCACGCCCGGTACCACGGTGGGTTCGTATACCTACTTGGACAGCACCGGGACTGAATTGACCGACGGCGTTCTTGGAGTAATTCCATTCGCCAGTCAGTCGCAAGCAGACCCCTGGGTGGGATGGTACGGCACAAATCCAGATATTACATTCAATTTCGCCGGGCCTGTTGATGTCACACAAGTGGACTTGGATCTGGGACTCTGGACGAACCCGGCGCTTATTTATCTTCCCAGCTCGATTGACATCGGCGGAACAACCTTCAACCTGGTGGGGAACGAACTAACCAATCCGAGCCGGGGAACATTGTCTTTCAACGTAAACTTCACCGGAATCACGAGCCTGGACGTGAACCTGACTGCCGGCGGCACCTACCTTTTCATGGACGAAGCGCAGTTTTTCGGAAATACATCGTCCGGCACCTCAACGGTGCCTGAGCCGGGGAGCTTGCCGCTTGTGCTGGTCGCCATTGGCCCGCTGGTTTGGAAGGCGTCGAGATGGAGGTGCGCCGCCGCCTGAAATCCCGCCGAGGGATCAGTCGGCTCTTGAAAGGGGCCCTCGAAGCCGCCCTGTCGAGAGGCTCGTGGAAAGCTCCCGCACCGCGTTCTTGCGACAGGCGCTGGCGGGCGTGTTCCACCAGAATCCGCCGCATCACACCGGACACGACATCCAGCGGGAGGGGAGCCACCGACGTCGGCTTTGAGCAGAGATCCAGGTCGAGTAACACACAGGTAGATACGTTCTGTGGCCCGCCCGCCCGGTACGGCGGTCATGTAATCTTTGAGATCGAGGGAACCCCGGTGACCTCCGAGGTCGGGGCCGTACCGGATCCGAACTCCGCGGCTCTCGCCGTAACGCGTTGGCCGGCGGGCTAGGTCTGTGGAGGCGGCGCAGCGTCGCATAATTTTCGATAGAGCCAGGCGCGGGCAAAACTCCACAAGCGCGCCACCGAGGATGGGGATGTCTGGAGCGTTTCGGCGGTCTCTTCGATGGACAAGCCGCCGAAGTAACGTAGTTCTACTACGCGCGCGCTTTCCGGATCCGAGACCGTCAGCTCCTCTAAGGCGTCGTCCAGGGCGACCACGTCCAGATCCGGCTCCATTGCTACGCCGAGGGCTTTATCGAGCGGCTCATGGAAGGCTCCCGACCCGCGCTTTTGCGACAGCCGCTGGCGGGCGTGTTCCACGAGGATGCGGCGCATCACCTGCGCGGCGGCCCCGAAGAAGTGCGCGCGGCCGTTCCATTGCATGCGATCCTGGTCCACCAGCCGAAGGTAGGCCTCGTGCACCAGGGCAGTGCAGTCGAGCGTGAAGACGTTGTGTTCGTTCCGCAGATTACGCTGGGCCACGCGCTTCAAGTCGTCATACACCAAAGGCACCAGTTCTTCGAACGCCTGCTTGTTGCCCCCGCTCCAGCGGTTCAACAGATCGGTGATGTCCGCCACTTCTCCATCATTAGATCACGGCTGTCACTGGGCGGCTCGCTATTCGTTCACCTTCAGAGTGAAGTAGTTCAATTGTTGTCCCGGATCGAGCAGAATCTGGTGCGGCGTTTTGGAAGGAACATGGATGATGTCGCCCGCCGAGATCTTCTGTCTGGTCCCGCCTTCGATGGTGGGTCCGCGAATTTCTCCGCGGGCCGTGGCGCGCGATCTGGGAATCGTTCCACCCACCAGCAGCGTCGCGTTTCCCGATTGGATCACCATCAGGTCGGCTTGATGCTCATGCAACTCGGCCTGCCCGCTCGCTTCGCGATGCAGGAACAGCGCGTAGTGGTTGCCGAAACTTCCGGCGCGCTCGCTAGCCACCTTTTGGCGGCTCATCTTCGGTGCCAGGGCCTTCTCGGCCTCCAACAATTGCGTGGCACTCCAGTATTTGTAGCCGGCCGGCTCGGCACTGATGAGCGGAAAAACCAGCGTGAGCGCCGCCAAACGAAACCGCATGACATCCTCCCCATCCCAGACTAGAACGGTTACAATCTCTACTTGACCACAGGGGATTGATGAACATCTCGGTCAAAAGCGATTACGCGCTGCGCGCCATCTTCGACCTCGCATTGCAGCGCCCCGGCCATCCAATCAGAATCGCCGACGTTGCCCGCCGCCAGAAGATCCCGCAGAAGTTCCTGGAGTTGATTTTGTCGGGGCTCAAGCAGGGCGGCTTTGTCGAATCGCGCCGCGGCGCCGAGGGCGGCTACCTGCTGGCGCGCTCAGCGGAGCAGATCACAGTCGGAGAAGTTTTCCGCTACGTGGAAGGCGTGAAGAACAAAAAATCGAGCCTCAAGCAGCAGGCTGCCGATCCGTTCCGCGAAGTTTGGAATCGCGCTGAACAAGCTATCTCCGGCGTGCTTGACCACACCAGCTTTGCCGACCTGGTGCGCGACTGGCGAGACCGGGAAAATAAATACGTGCCGAACTGGGAGATCTGATGTTATACCAAGACAACTCGTTGAGCATCGGCAGGACCCCGCTGGTGAAGCTATCGCGCGTCACCGCGAGCGCAGTGGCCACGGTTCTGGGCAAGATCGAAGGGCGAAATCCGGCCTATTCGGTGAAGGATCGGATCGGCGCGTCCATGATCTGGGACGCGGAAAAACGCGGTGTACTGGGGCCCGGTAAGGAATTGATCGAGCCCACCAGCGGCAACACCGGAATCGCGCTCGCCTTCGTCGCGGCGGCGCGCGGTTATCCGATCACGCTGGTTATGCCCGACACCATGTCGGTGGAACGCCGCCGGGTGCTGCGCGCGTTCGGGGCGAATCTGATCCTGACCGAAGGCTCGTCCGGAATGCAGGGTTCCATCAATAAAGCGGAACAAGTGGTGGCTTCCGATCCTGAACGCTACGTGCTGCTGCAGCAATTCCAGAATCCGGCCAATCCGGAAATCCATTTCAAAACCACGGGGCCGGAAATTTGGGACGACACCGAAGGTGCGGTCGATGTTTTGGTCAGCGGGGTGGGAACTGGGGGGACGATTACGGGCGTTTCGCGCTACCTCAAGAACGTGCGGAAGAAGAAGATTCTTTCCATCGCGGTCGAGCCGGTGCACAGCGCGGTGATTACGCAGAGACTCAAAGGCGAGCCGTTGAAACCCGGGCCGCATAAAATCCAGGGGATCGGCGCGGGCTTCATTCCCGGCACGCTGGATCTCGCCATGGTGGATCGCGTCGAACTGGTGACCAACGAAGAATCCATCGAAATGGCCCGCCGGCTGGCGCGCGAGGAAGGCATTCTGTCGGGTATCTCTTGCGGAGCCGCCGTGGCAGCGGCGGTGCGTGTGGCGGGAGAGCCGGAAATGAAGGGTAAAACCATCGTAGTGGTGCTGCCGGATTCGGGTGAGCGCTACTTGAGCACCCCGCTGTTTGAAGGAATCGCCGCCGACTAAATGAAAAGGCGGACGCTTTTGGGGTGATAGGGTGAAGCGTCCGCCGTCGTAACGGGGATTTGAATAGATAACGACGCGCATGGACGCGGGGTTACGCTTCGGTCCAAAAAATTCCGCCCCCACTTGTAATACTTTGTAAGGTCGATTACGAGGCGTCGAATGGCCGAAACATTGCTTCCGGAATTGTTTGTGGGACAAGCTTGATTTTCGCCTTTTCTTCGGTTATACTCGATGGCGAATAAAAGGAGAATAGGAGTGCCGTCATGCCCCTCCCCCAGACGCTCTACTGTGGTCCTTCCGGATGGTCGTATCCGCATTGGAATGGGATCGTCTATCCGAAATTGAAACCGCGCGGCTTTCATCCGCTTGAGGACATCGCGAGCTATTTCGACGCGGTGGAAATCAACACGACCTTTTATCAGCCCATCCGCCAGGAAATTGCCCGGCTTTGGCTGCGAAAGGTCGCTCACAACCCGAGATTCCTGTTCACCGCCAAGCTGGGGCGCCGGTTCACGCACGACCGGCTGCTCGGCGCGGCGGAAGTCGCTCAGTTCAAGGATGGTTTGTGGCCGCTACTGGCTTCGCGCAAGCTGGGCTGCGTGCTGATGCAGTTCCCTTGGACGTTTCGCTATACCGAGGAGAACCGCGAGCACCTGATCGCCGTGCGCCGCGCGTTCCACGAGTTCCCGCTGGTGGCCGAGATGCGGCATTCGAGTTGGACGCACGAAGAGGCGCTCGGCACGCTGATCGATCATCACGTCGGCTTTGCGAACATCGATCAGGCCGCTTACACAAAAGCCATGCCGCCGACCTCGGTGCTGACATCCTCCATCGGGTACGTGCGCTTGCACGGCCGTAATCCGCAGGACTGGCAGCGCGAGTTCGGACGCGTTGCAGAGCCCGTAGCCGCGCACGATTATTTGTATTCCCCCGAGGAGCTGCTCGAGTGGAAGCCGCGCATCCAGGAAATTCGGGAGCACGCCGCGGTCACGTTCGTCTTCGCCAACAACGACGTGGGCGGTAAGGCAGTGGTGAACGCCTTGCAGCTTTCCGAGATGCTCGGCGATGACAGGCGTTCGGCCCCAGCCGATCTGATCGCCCGGTTCCCCCTCGAGCTGGAAGATTTTCATGCCGATCGGCCCATCCAAAGCGCGCTATTCGCAAGCTGCGAACCGGAGCGGCGCGCAGTCGCGTAAATTCAGCCTTGCTAAAATCGAGTAGGTCATGGCCACCGCAACGCTGTTGACGCTGGAGCAGTTCTCCGCGCTGCCGGAGTTCGACGAACGCACCGGCTCGAGTTTCGAGCTGGATCACGGAGAGCTGATTATTGTGTCGCCACAGTCGTGGGAGCACGAGAACCTCAAGGCGAAGTTGTTTCTGCTGTTGAGCAGATATTTCGAAGAGCGCGGCCTGCGAAGGCGCGCGGTGATCGAAGCTGGGTTCGTACTCGACGAGGAAAGCTGGCGCAAACCCGATGTGGCAGTGATGTCCGAAGAAGCCCTGCTCGAAGCGAACGGGGATCCGAAGCGGCCGCTCGAAGGCGCCCCGGAACTGGCCGTTGAAATCGCCTCACCGTCGGATACCTCCGCCATGATCGGCCGAAAGGTGGATCATTTCCTCGCGGCCGGATCAAAAACTGTCTGGGTGTTCTATCCGGAATCCCGGCAGGTTCACGTGCACAAAGTGGGACGAAAAACCGCCAAGCTCGGCCGCGACCAGCATCTGGAAGAGCCCGAAATCCTGCCAGGCTTTCGCTTCGCGATCAGCCAGATTTTCGAATAGAGAAAGAGCACATGCCACGCGAGCCAGCGGCAACGCGGCTACTCGGCACTATTTCAATTGTGCGCTGGCATCCATAACCTCACCGCCCTCGATCCTGTCGAATGGACTTGATCGGATTGCTCAGTTTTCCGGTCCCGCCGCCGTGACTGGCGCGAATCGCCTCGATGAGCTTCTGACGGCGAGCCTTCGCATCCAGCTCAACCTGCAGACCACGGGCCAGCACGGCGAGCACCTGTTGAGCTAGGCTGCGATGTTTTTTTCTGGCCTGCTCCACGAGCAGCCGATAGAGATGATCCGGAACATCTCGTAATTGAATCTCCGGCATAGTCCGACATCACTGTACATCAATTTGCATCTGCTGCAAAGTGCAGCGCGCGCATTTCAGAAGTCGGTCTTCTCGGCCGGCGGCAACGCGACCCGCAGCGCGTTCAGCACCGCCGCCAGATCGATCAGCTCCTGCGTGACCGCGCCCACCACGGGCGGAAGATAACCGGCCGCGGCCGCCAGCATGCCGATCATGCTCAGCCCCATGCCTCCCAACGCGCTTTCCAGCGCAATCCGGCGCATGTGGCGGCTGATGTGAATCAGTTCATCCACTTTGGCTAGCGAGGGCTCCAACAGCACCGCGTCAGCTGCCTCCGCCGTGATATCGCTGGCTTGCCCGAACGCAACTCCGGCGGTCGCGGCCAACATGGCGGGTGCATCATTGATACCGTCGCCCACGTACAATGTTTTCGCGTGCCGGGTTTCCTCGGTTACGATGGCGACCTTTTCTTCCGGACTCTTGCCCGCGCGCACTTCCTGAATGCCCACAGCCTGGGCCAGGTAGCGAACCTCCGATTCGCGGTCGCCCGACACCAGCATCACCTTCTCAGCCGCGTGCTTGGGCCGCAAATGCGATACGAAGGCGCTGCTCTCCCGGCGCGGCTCATCGCGAAAATGGAAGGCGGCCACGCACTGGTCATCGACGAACACCAGGCATTCCAGACCGGTGGTTTCCGCTGAAAGCCAAGCAGGCAACGGCTCGCCGGCGGCCAACAAGCGATTTCGCCCGGTGATCTTCACCTCGTGATTGCCCACCAGCCCCCGGAGTCCCTCGCCCGGTTTCTCGCTGATTAGCCGCACCGGCGACAGCTTCAGGCGATTTTCTTCCGCCGTTCTCAAAATCGCGCCGGCCAGAGGATGCTTGGAATATTGCTCCAAGCTCGCGGCCAGACGCAACACGTCCTCGGTGGAAACGCCCGGCGCCTTTTCGACTCCCACCAGCGCCGGCCGGCCGTAGGTTAGCGTTCCGGTCTTGTCGAAAATGAGGGTGTGGCAGCGATCGGCCTGCTCCAGGACGGCCGGGTTTTTGATGATAATCCCGCTTTCGCCCGCCACCGAGACGGCGCCTATGATAGCCACCGGAATCGCAAGCAATAGCGGGCAAGGCGTGGCAATCACCAGGACAGCCAGGAAGCGCTGCGGATCGCCTCCGATCCACCATCCGAGTAACGCCACCGCCAGCGCCAGCGGCGTATACCAGACGCCCAGCCGGTCGGCCATCCGTCGCAGCGGCGGCCGGTTCTGCTCGGAAGCCGCCATCACTTGCATGATCTTGGCGTAGCGCGAATCGGCCGGTAGCTTGTCTACCGCGATCGTAAGTGCTGCGTCGCCGTTGATGGATCCGGAAAGCACGCTCGAGCCCGGCGTCTTGGACATCAGGAACGGCTCGCCCGTCAGATATGACTCGTCCATGGTGCTGTGACCTTCTAACACCGTTCCATCCACCGGGCAGATCTCGTGCGGCAACACCAACAACCAATCGCCCACAGCGATTTCATCTAGAGAAACATCGGCGAACTTGGAACCCATGGTGCGGTGCGCAATGCGCGGCATGCGCTTGGCCAGCGCGTTCAGCACCGACGAGGCCCGCCGCGTGGCGAATTGTTCGAGCGCCGTACCGCCTGACAACATCAGGACCACGATGCTCCCCACCAGGTACTCTCCCATGAAGCTGGCCGTAGCGATCGAGATACCCGCCAGCAGATCAGCACCAAAGTTGCCCCTCGCCATGCTTCGGGTCAATTGGACGATAAGCGGAATGCCACCGCCGAGCAGAATCAGGATGAGCGGAAGATTCGCAACCGGAAGCGGGACCCGCAGAATGAACCTAAGCGTAAGATGTATCACGATGCCCGAAGTCGCCAATCCGGCGATGTAGGCCGCGGGTTGGGAAGTCCGGAGCGATGACTCCAAGCTCCAATTGATGCATGCGAATCCCCGCAGGGTCAAGAAGGGTTGAGATTTCCCACGCTACCCGGACTTGGGTGATTACACCCAATCCAAACGAGATTTGCCCCAAGATCGTCGGCATGAAAACGCAGTAATCCAATGAATCCGCACGGCATATGGGTGGAATTCAGCATGCACCACGGGGCGCTCTATAGGGAAGGAGTCTCAAATGCGCAGCATTTCGTCTCGTGGAATAATTCAGATTCTTCTGACAGTCACCGTGTTGGCGGGTGCCGTCGGTCTGCAGAGTGCCGGCAGGGCGTCGTTCAGCAAACGCGACAAAGCCTATTACGCTAAGCCGGAGGTCATCAACTTTGTACGTCCCGGCTTGGTTTTCAAGGTCGCCAGTGCTTCCATTGGTAGTGACGGCACGATCAGCGCGCACGTCTTGGTTACAGATCCACAAGGATTGCCGCTGGATCGGCTCGGAATAGACACGCCGGGAACGATTGCCATGAGCTTCATCGCGGCGACCATTCCGAATGGCCAGAAACAATACACATCGTACACGACCCGTACCGTGACGGCGGTCAAGGGGGGCGCCACCGCAATACAGGCCGCGGCCGATTCCGGAGGAACGTTCACGAACAACGCGGACGGCGATTACACTTATACCTTTAAGACCAAAGCGCCCGCCGGCTTCGATCAAACCGCAACTCACACCGTCGCGGTATATGGCAGCCGGAACCTGACCAGCTTCGACATGGGAACGAACTACGCGTCCGCGACTTTGAACTTCCTGCCGAATGGCTCGCCGGTGACAGTAACCCGCGACGTGGTACGCGATCAAATTTGCGAAAACTGCCACGAGAACTTGGGATTCCACGGTGGCTCCCGGGTTGGCGTTGCGCTATGCGTACTTTGCCACCAGCCGCAGTCGGTGGATCCGAACACGGGCAATACCGTGAATTTCCCAAAGCTGATCCACGAGATTCACATGGGCGCAGCCGCGCCTAACGCGCAGGCGGGCAACCCCTTCACGATTTATGGATTCAATGGCCCAACGAATTGGGCTGATGTCACCTTCCCGGGCAGCAGTTCGGCCAACGATCCGAGGAATTGCGTGAAGTGCCACGACCAGAATAGCGGTGCGGCGCAAGCGAACGCCTATTTGACCCCGAATCGCGCCGCGTGCGGTGGTTGCCACGACAACGTTAACTTCGCGACGGGCGAGAATCACGTAAATCTGCCGCAGTTGGACGACAATCAATGCGCCAACTGCCACGTCCCGCAGGGCGAGCTTCCTTTCGATGCTTCCATCATGGGAGCCCACACGATTCCGACCGAATGGTCCGGCTTGCCGGGCCTGGTGATCAGCATCGTGAAAGTGGACAATGGGACGGCCGGCAGCGCGCCGACCGTGACCTTCACTCTCAAGGACAACGCCGGCAATCCGATCGCTGCCAATAGCCTGGTGGGCGGATCCAACCGTCTGGCAGTAGTGATGGCCGGCTCAACCGCCGACTACGGCGCCCCCATGGGCTACCCCGGTTACGTAACCGAGGATGCTACCAAGGCCACGTGCGGCTCGGATGGAACCTGCGTCTATCAATTCCAGAATTCGATTCCCGCCAGTGCGACCGGGTCTTATTCAATCGGGATGGAAGGCCGCCGCGGATTCACCATCAACGCCGGGACTACCGCCTCCGTAACCACCGAGTACGGTGCTGTGAACCAAGTGGTAAGCTTCTCGGTGGACGGTTCTCCGGTTGTGCAGCGGCGCAAAGTGGTGGACATCTCCAAGTGCAACGCCTGCCATCAATCGCTCTCGGTGCACGGCGAGAATCGCAACCAGATTGAGATGTGCGTGCTGTGTCACAATCCCGTCGACACGGATGCTTCCACGCGCGCGCAGTCCAAGGATCCCACGCTCAAGGCGCAACCTCCGCAAGCGGTTAATTTCGCGCTCATGATCCACAGCATCCACGATGGATCGGCTCTGGCCGCGGCTGGACGTCCCTATGTCGTGGTCGGATTCGGCGGCAATACCAGCGACTTCTCGGATGTGACCTTCCCGGCCTTCAGCCCGGCTGGCGCTGTGGGCAACGTGCAGGCCTGCACCATGTGCCACGTGAACGATTCGGAAGCAGCCGGCCTCCCGAATCTAATCACTTTAAGCAACGTGACGACGCCGCAGGGCTACGAGAATCCCACGCCTCCGGTGACGGCCGCCTGCATGACCTGTCATGCCAGCAAGCCCGAGTTCTCGCACGCAGTGGCGAACACCACACAGTTCGGTGAGAGTTGCACGGCGTGCCATGCTTCTGGTGCTGCATTCGACGTAGACCAGGTCCATGCTCAATAGCTCCTTCAGCAGAGCCGGCTGGATTGTAGCGGGCATCCTGATCCTGTTTTCAGGAGTCAGGATGTCCGCGCAACAGCCCGCCAAGCCGCCGGAACCGGCCCCTGCTCCGCAAGCCAACAAGCCCGCGGAATATGTCGGCTCGGAGACTTGCAAGGTCTGTCACGAAGAGATCTTTAACAACCTGCAAAAGACCCCGCATTTTGCGATTGAGACCGGGGCCCGGCGCGGCTGGAAGGAGAGAGCCTGCGAATCCTGCCATGGGCCCGGCTCCAAGCACGCCGATTCGGCATCGGCTGACGACATTAAGAATCCCGCCAAGCTGGCGCCCCAGGCGCAGGATCACACCTGCCTCACTTGCCACCTGAATCAGGACACACCGGTTGGACGGGTAGCGACTGGCCACGCGAAGGACCAGGTTGGTTGCACAACCTGCCATTCAGTCCACGGCGCGGGAGGGGCGAAGTTGGTGATGCACAACAAATCCGAAATCAATGCCTCGTGCTCCGGCTGCCACGTGTCTCAATGGGCGGCCTTCAACCGGCCTTATACACATCGGCTGCAGCAAGGCGCCATGTCGTGCGTGGATTGCCATAATCCGCACGGCAGCTTCAAATTCGATACCGTCCGGGAGGCGTTTGGGAACGAGCCGGGATGCTTGCAGTGCCACAGCGACAAGCGCGGCCCCTTCGTGTACGAGCACGCGGTGGTGCGAATGGAGGGCTGCACGGCTTGTCATGAGCCGCACGGATCGGCGAATCCGAGAATGTTGACCCGGCACGAAGTGCGGCTGGTATGTCTGGAATGCCACGCCAATCTGCCGATCCCGGCGTCGATTGGCAAAAATCCCAATATCGGGGGAGTGCCGCCGGCGCTGCACGACCTGCGCAGCCCGCAATTTCAAAATTGCACGGTATGCCACGTGAAGGTTCACGGGTCATACGTGGATCGGAATTTCTTCCGATGAAAACTTTGGCGAGTCTGATTCTCCTGATCCCGCTGTGGGCTCAAGATGCTCCCACCCCGGCGGATTCACAATCTTCGGCGGCCGCGCCGGCTGCGGCTCAAGATCAGTCCAAACCGGCCCCGGACGCCGCGGCCCAACCAGCACCGGCCGCGCCAGCTCCGGCAGCGCCAACGGCCGCGACAGACAATTGGCTGCAAGGCAGCATCCAGCTGGGCTATCGCTGGATTCCCAATATCGATGGAAGCAACGCTGCCTATCGCAGCGTCGTAAATCTGGGTGAGGGCCCGAAGTTGCTGGATGCCGATTTCACGCTGCTGAATCCCTCCAAGCGATTCTTTGACCGCGCCGACATCCACGCCTCATCCTGGGGCGATCCCTACAATATGTTGCGCGCCGATGTGCAGAAAGATGGCCTCTATCGCCTCACGGTGGACTATCGCAACATCGCCTACTTCAACTTTCTTCCTTCCTACGCCGATCCCACACTCAATCAAGGAATCCTGCTGGATCAAAACTCGTCCGACACCCGGATTCGGACCCTGGATGTGCAACTCGACGTACACATGAACAAATGGATCACGCCGTACCTGGGATTCGAGCAAAACTCGCAATACGGGCGCGGCATCACGGATTTCCAATCTTTCGTCACCTCCTATCCGGTGGCCAGCTCGTATTCGGACCGGACCCAAACCTATCGCGCCGGAGTCCGCATGGAGATGGGCGCCTATCATCTCACGCTGGAGCAAGGCGGCACGACCTTCAAGGACGATCAGGGCGCTTCTGACGCCCAGACCGAACCTGGGAACTTTCTCGGCACGTTCCTGGGCAGCACGCTGCCGCTCAACTCGCTGTCTGAGTTGTATCGGGTGCGCGGCGATTCCATCTACACCAAGGGACTGCTGGCGGCCAATCCCTATTCCTGGATGAGCGTGACCGGCGAGTTCATCTACGCCAAGCCGAGCACCGATATCAACTACACGGAAGCATCCACCGGCACGTTTTATTTGCAGCGCATCCTGCAGTTTTACAATTCCGGCCAGGACATTCTGATGGGCGACGCCGACATGCCGCACCTCACCGCCAGCCTGACCGTGGAACTCCGCCCGCTGCGCCGGCTCCGCATAGTCGAGTACTGGATGACGGACCGGTTTCATAACGCCAGCGACGCGCTGCTGATCGAAAACTTCCTGCTGGCGGGAGCGCCGTTAACCGATCAGCAGTTGCTGAACGATCGCATGAATCTGAATACGAACCGCAACGAAGTGGACGCTTACTATGATGTGACGTCCAAGCTGACCTTGCGCGGCGGCTACCGCTTCGAATGGGGAGACTCGGATGTGCGCGCGCCGATCCTGACCGGCCTGGGGCTGGAGTCGGCAAATCTGCGCCGTAACGTCGGAATCGCGGGCTTCAATTACCGGATCGGACAGAAGTTCCGCGTGACCGGAGACGCCGAAGGTTCCAGCTCGGATCAGGCGTTTTTCCGCACCAGCTTGCAGAACTACGAGAAAGCTCACATCCGCGGCCGCTACGATCTATCGCCGGAATGGCGCTTTGCGGGCGATTTCAGCTTGCTCAACAACAGCAACCCGAATCCCAACGTACGGCTGGACTATTCCGCCAAAATCGAATCCGCGTCCGTGTTCTATATGCCTAAGTCGGTCAAGTGGGCCAACCTGCTGTTGGATTATTCGCGCTCCGCGGTGTATTCGAACATCCTCTATCTGGTGCCCCAGACGCTGTCGCCCACGCCGTCGATTTACCGCGAGAACGGGCACTCATTGAGCGCGCTCGCGACCGTTAAATGGATCACCGCGGGAGGTACGCTTTTCATTTCCAGCGGCAGCCGTCCGACCAACTACTATCAGCCTTTGGTACGGCTGACCGTCCCTCTCCATAAACACGTGCAGTGGATCAGCGAGTGGCGCTGGTACTCGATGTCTGAGCTGTTCTATGTTTTCGAGAATTTCCAGACCAACCAATTCATGACCAGCGTGCGGCTGACGCGCTAAGAAAAGTTGATGGACCAAGAAAAACTCGCCGGTGGAACAGCGCGTGTCCCGCCGGCGAGCAAACAGAAACGAAAGTGTTCAAACAGCCGCGAGTTCCAGCTCAGCCGCCTTGACGGCTGACACCACCTTAACCTCGATCTCTGGCGGCTTGTGCAAAGTATTTTCCAGGAGACACGCATCCACGGCGCGCAGGATGCCATCTCGATGTTTCTGGGTGAGACCGGGCGCGATCACTTCCAGATGGACCTTGGTGATTCGCGGAGGCTTATCACCCTTCTCCGCCGAAAGCCTAACCTCCAGCTCTTCGTCCGGCAGGGCACGTGCTCGCAAGTACTCCTCGGCATAATACGCGGCACACGCTCCTAAACCACTCAGAAACAGCTCGGTCGGAGTCATGGCGGCATCTGTACCATCGTCGTCGAACGGCTGGTCCGCTACAATGTGATGGCCGCGAGCCGTCATCTCGAACTTCTTACCACCCAGGTATCGGACGTTAACTTCCATAATCAATATTTGTTCCCCCAGCTTTTTCTAGCATTCAAGCGGCCTTGGAATAGGTCGCGCTAAGTATTCGCCTGTTCGCGGCCCTTGATCGCCCATGAGTGACGTAACTCACCCAAGAGAGCACTGCAACCCATAGGTCTGAATCGAGATTGCAAGACTGGCATCCTGGCTGCTAGAAGCGAAGCCATATGGACTCAGCTTTAGCCGTGGACCGGTTGCATTTTGCCTTCACCGTTACCTTTCACTACCTATTTCCTCAGCTCACGATGGGATTGGCGCTACTGATTGTGATCCTGAAGACAGTGGCTCTAAAGACAGGTAATGATCGTTACAACCAAGCCGCGCGCTTTTGGGTGAGGATTTTCGCCATCAACTTCGCGATCGGGGTGGTAACTGGCATCCCAATGGAATTTCAGTTCGGGACCAATTGGGCGCATTTTTCGCGCTCCGCCGGCGGCGTGATCGGTCAGACTCTGGCCATGGAAGGTGTTTTCTCGTTCTTCCTGGAGTCGACGTTTCTGGGCCTGTTCGTCTTTGGAGAGAAGCGGCTCAGTCCGATGATGCACTGGTTCTCGGCTTTCTTGGTTTTCTTGGGCTCGTGGCTTTCCGGGTTTTTCATCATCGCCACCGATGCGTGGATGCAGCACCCAGTCGGCTACCAGCTCGGCAGCGGGGACAATATACTGCTCCAAAGCTTCTGGGGGCTCATCTTGAACCCGTGGACGCTCTGGCAATACCTCCATAACATGATTGCCGCGGTCGTGACCGCCAGCTTCGTGATGGCGTCCATCGGCGCCTATTACGTACTGGCCGGGCGATTCGAAGAACACGGGCGAATTTTTGTGCGAACCGGCGTCGTAGCCGGAACCTTAGCCACTCTGGCCATGCTCTTTCCCACCGGCGACGGGCAGGGCCGCATGATCGCCGAACATCAGCCGGTGACGCTGGCAGCGATGGAGGGTCTGTTCGAGACCGAGAGCGGTGCGCCCATCGTGCTGGTGGGCCAGCCCGATACCCAGAGGTTGCAGCTCGACAATCCGATCCTGGTGCCCAGGGCGCTGAGCTTCCTCACCTACCGGCGCTGGGAAGCCGTGGTTCAGGGCCTGAAGGATTTCCCTCGCGATCAATGGCCGGATAACATCCCGCTGCTTTATTACAGCTATCACATCATGGTGGGACTGGGAACGTTCTTGATTTTGCTGATGCTGCTGTGCGCGTGGTGGCTGTGGCGCGGGCGGCTTTACGGCAGCAAACCGCTGCTCTGGGCCCTGATGCTGGCACTGCCATTTCCATACATCGCCACCACGGCCGGATGGATGACGGCCGAGCTGGGCCGCCAACCTTGGCTGGTCTACGGCTTGATGCGTACCGCCGACGGCGCATCCCCGCGGGTATCCGCGGCCAATGGCCTGTTCACACTGATCGGCTTCATGGGCTTGTACCTGGTGCTGGGCGTTTTGTTTTTGTTCCTGATACATCGGGAAGTTGACCATGGCCCGGCCGTTGAAATCGGCGGGGGCGCGCGATGATCGCGACCCTGTGGTTCTGCCTGATTGCGATCATGATTGCCGGCTACGTGATCCTGGACGGGTTCGATCTCGGCGCGGGCATGATTCACTTGTTCGTAACCCGCAATGAAGAGGAAAGACAGCGCGTGCTGCGTTCCATCGGACCGGTTTGGGACGGCAACGAAGTGTGGCTGTTGGCCGCGGGCGGCACATTGTATTTCGCATTCCCCGCGCTATACGCCGCGGCATTCAGCGGCTTCTATCTGGCGCTGATGCTGGTGCTGTGGCTGCTGATTCTTCGCGGCGTCGCGATCGAGCTGCGCAGCCACGTCGAAAGCCCTCTGTGGCGGCCTTTCTGGGATCTGGTGTTCGGCGGGGCCAGCACGCTGCTGGCGCTGCTCTTCGGCGTAGCGCTGGGAAACGTGGTCCGCGGCGTTCCTCTGGACTCGAATGGCTATTTCTTTATTCCGCTGTGGACCGACCTCGTGCCGGGTTCGGACGCCGGTATCGTGGATTGGTACACGCTATTAATTGGCCTCGCGTCGCTTAGCGCTCTGGCCGTGCATGGCGCCTGCTGGGTGGCCTATAAGACCAGCGGCGACCTGCAAACGCGGTCCCGCGCTTTCGGCGCCAAGATCTGGTGGGTGGTGGTGCTGCTGACGGCCGTCATCACCTTCGTCAGCTATCAACTCCAGCCAAACATCGCCAAGGAATTCAGCGACCGGCCGTGGGGCGTCATTTTTCCGGTGCTCGCACTGGCCGGCTTGCTGGGCATGCGTATTGCCGGCGCGCGCGGCCGGGACCTCGGCGCGTTCCTTTGTTCCTCGCTGTACCTTACCGGCATGCTGACCAGCGTCACCTTCGGAGTCTACCCGTACGTGCTGCCGTCCAACGTTGGGCCCGCCACCGCGCTTACGGTGACCAATGCCGCGGCCGCCGAGTACGGTTTGTGGATCGGGCTGTGGTGGTGGATTCCGGGCATGCTGCTGGCCGGAGTTTATTCCTTCTTCGTATACCGGCATTTCGCCGGCAAAGTCGAAAGCTGAGACGCGCTACAGAACCAACACCGCCGAGAGAGACTCCGGATCGCCGGACTGCTCCAGCCGGAATCCCGAGCGCTCGAAGATCTTTTGCATCGGACGATTTTCGAACATCACCGTGGCAGTAACGCGACTGAGCTTTTCATCGCGCGCGAAGTCCACCAGCTGGCGCACCAGCGCGGTGCCGAGGCCGCGCTTCTGGAATTGGTCGCTCACGATCACGGCCAGTTCCGCCTCCTCGACGGTGTGTGACTTCACCAGCCTGCCGACCGCGACAATCTCGCGCACGCCACGGATCTCATCGTTGCGCTCGGCCACGAATGCCATCTGCCGGTCGTAGTCGATGAAGCACATGCGCGTCAGGCGCTCGTGTTCGGTGCGCTGTTCCAGCTTCATCCAATGGAAATACCGCAGATACACGCTGCGCTCGGACAGCGTGTAATGGAATTTCACCAGCAATGGCTCGTCCTCGGGGCGAATGGGCCGGATGGTGACTTCGGCGCCGTCGCCGAGGGTGATCTTTTTTTCGTAGCGCGTGGGATAAGGACGGATGGCCAGACGCGGGAGATCCGACGCCCGCATTTCTGGGCCGTAGACCACAACGCGCGCGTCGAGTGCGATCAATCGATCCGGCGAAGCGAGCAGGGGGTTGATGTCGATCTCCCGGATCCAACGCTGTTCGGTGACCAGACGGCTGAATTTCACCAGCAACTCCTCGAGAGCCGGAAGATTTATGGGTCTCCGTCCGCGCACACCACCCAGCGCCCGGAAGATCTTAGTCTGCTCCATGAAGCGCCGCGCCAGCGTGGTATTGAGCGGGGGAAGGGAGAGAGCATGGTCGTGGAATACTTCCACCAGTTGCCCCCCCGCGCCGAAGAGCATCACCGGGCCGAACTGAGCGTCGATGCTGCTGCCGAGGATCAGCTCATAGCCTTCGATGGAGATCATGGGCTGCACGCTCACGCCCGCAAAATGCTGCGGACCGGCCTTCTCGCCGACCGAAGCGCGGATGGCTTGAAAAGCTTCTCGCACAGCGGCTTCATTTCGAAGATTCAGCTTCACGCCGCCCACGTCGGTTTTGTGGGTGACGGTGAGTGAGTTCAGCTTGAGAACCACCGGAAAGCCGATTTCCCGCGCCGCCTGCGCGGCTTCATCTTCGGTAGAGGCCAGGCGCGTCTCCACCGCGGGAATGCCGTAGGCTTCCAGAACCTGCTTGGACTCGAATTCGGTAAGAATGGTGCGGTTGGCCGAACGAACCTCTTCGATCACTCGCGCCGCGGCTTTGGGATCGATGTCGCCGGAGCTGGTGAGAACCGGAGTCTCGTATAAACCGCGCAGGTTGTAGCTGTACTTCCACATGTACTGAAACGCGCGCACCGCCGTATCGGGAAATGGAAAGGTTGGAATGCCGACGCGGTTCAACACCGCCTCGCCCTGGGCCGCCTCCTCGCCGCCCATCCAACTGGCCAGGATGGGCTTGGAATCCAGCCTGGCAAAGCGCTGCAACTTTTCGGCGATGAGCGTGGGATTGGTCATGCCTTGCGGCGTCATGATCACCAGCAGGCCATCCACATCCGGATCAGCCGCCACGATCTCGACTGCCTGCTCGAAACGATCCGGGCCAGCATCGCCGATGATGTCCACCGGGTTGTTGTGGCTCCAGTGCGGAGGCAGAACTTTGTCGAGCGCTTCGCTAGTCGCGGTGGAAAGCTCGGCCAACTCGCCGCCCAGCAAAAGCAGCGCGTCGGTGGCAATCACGCCTGGTCCGCCCGCATTGGTGACGATGGCCAGCCGGGGCCCCTTGGGCCGGGGCTGGTGCGCCAGCACTTCGGTCATGTAGAAGATGTCGGCGATGCTGTTGACGCGTAAAACGCCGACGCGCCGGAAGGCCGCCTCCAGCACCTCGTCGCTTCCGGCCATCGAGCCGGTGTGCGAAGCGGCCGCCTTGGCCGCCTGCTCGGTGCGTCCGGCCTTGATCACAATGATGGGTTTGTTCAAGGCCACTTCACGCGCGGCCGAAAGAAAGGAACGCGCGTCGCCGATGGATTCCATATAGACCACGATGCTGCGCGTGTTGGGATCGTCCCCCAGGTAATCGATCAGATTGCCCCAACCGACGTCCAGCATGGAGCCGGCCGAAATGAAGGCGCTGAATCCGATCTGCTCGCGCAGGCTCCAATCCAGAATGGCGGTGCAGAGCGCACCGCTTTGGCTCACGAAGGCCACCGTTCCGGGCCGGGCGACAGTTTGCGCGAAGGTCGCGTTCAAGCCGCTGACCGGGCACATCACGCCCAGGCAATTGGGACCGATAACCCGCATCTTGGCCGGGCGCGCAGTCGCCAGGATCTGCTGCTCCAATTCGAGGCCGCGCAGGCCGGATTCGCGGAATCCTGCTGAAATCACGACGGCGCCCTGGACGCCGGCGCGGACGCACTCTTCAATCACGCCCGGAACCGTGACGGCGGGCGTTACGATCACCGCCAGCTCAGGCGGTTCCGGTAGGCTGGCAACGTCCGGATATGCCCGTATGCCCAGGACGCTGGTTCTTTTGGAATTGACGGGGTAGACAGTACCGCCAAAAGGACTGCTGATGAGATTCCAGAGCACCGAGCGGCCAACATGCCCCTCGCGCTCCGTTGCGCCGATGACTGCGACGGACTTCGGCTTGAAAAAGACATCCAGATCGCGGCGGGTGATGTCTTGATGAGATTGGCTGGATCGGGTTAGATCCGTAATCGTCGCCATACACTATTGATACATCTTCCTGGTGATGTTCTTCAGAAAATCGTGTGGCCGCTGTCTTATATGCTTTAAACACTCACGACCGGGCATGGGGATTGCCGGATGATGGAGTAGGCGTTGGCGCGCAGCCGGCCCAAAACCCCATCCTTGACGCTTCTCCCGATTAGCAAGAGATCCGACTGCTCGCGAGCCGCGCACTCGCAGACGGCCGACGCTACCTCGTCGCCGATCACGAATGCGCGCGCTTCCGTGCCGACGCAGGCCTGCACCGCTTGCACTTTCTCGGTGGCGTGATTGATGAGATCCTGCTTGGAGTTTCTCAGCCCGGCGCCCTCCTTGGCTTCCGGCACCGCATGAACAATCGCCAGCTCGGCCCCAAATTCGGCCGCCAGCTTTTTGGCCCAGCTTGCGGTGGGGCAGCTTTGCGACTCCAAGTCGATAGCGCAGAGAATCCTTTTGATACTGATGTCCTCCAGGCGCGGCACGTTCTCCATGTGAACACCGGTCCAAACCGGACACTCGGCGGCGTGCAGGATTTTGGCCGTGACCGAACCCAGGATCAAGCGGCGGAATCCGCCATAGCCGTGGGTCGGCAGCATAATGAGGTCGGACGCCTGCGCGTGGGCGTACTCGGTAATCTCGGTTGCGGGATCTCCCTCCAGAAGCACTCGCCGCACGTCGAAATGTTTGAGCTCGTCCACCAGGAAGGTACTCAAACGTTGCTCGGCGATACCGGACGAATCGACCGGAATATCGTTATAGGAGAGCGGCTCGAGCACGTGCAGCAGGCTGACCTCGGCTTGAAAGCGGCCGGCAAATATCTCTACCATCCGCGCGGCGCTCAAGCAGCGTTCGGAGAAATCCACGGGGAACACAATCTTCTTGGGAGGAAACATGAGTGTTCTTCCTTTCCGGGCCAACGCCCTTTTGAACACGGTTCGACTTTAGTGCGTTACTCGCGTACGAACGCCACGATCATAAGAGTTAAGAAAACGAACCCAATCGCAATCGCGACCGAGCCGAACGACCAGCCGAAATTCTTTAGCCACTGCGGCGGCGCCTCCACGCGACGTTTTTCCAGCTCGCCGCTTTCCACCAGCTGGCGGTATTCTTCCGGATGTTTATGTTTCATTTCCTCTTCCGTCATCCGGCCGGTGAAAATCACCAGGTCCATCGGGAAACATTCCGGGCGAAGGTGCGTATTGAAGAAATGGATGCTGAAAATGAATCCGACCGCCAGGATCGCCTCTTCGCCATGGATCAGCAAAGCGATGTTCAGCCAAGAGCCGGGAATGAACTTCGCAAAGAATGGAGCGAACCACATAGCGAAGCCGGACAGCCCGATGATTGCCATGCCCCAAAAGACCGCCCAGTAATCGACTTTGTCCCAATAGGCGTAGCGGCCGAACTTGGGCTTCGGGCCGCGGAAGAAAAACCATTTGACTTGCGCGATGAAGTCCTGAATGTCCTTGAGATTGGGAACCATGGATGTCGGCCCCCACAGCAGGCCGAACTCCCGCCGCGCGATGATCCGGTACACCAGGTTGGCCACGTGGATCAAGAAAACGGCGGTCAGGACGACGGCGCTGAAAAGATGAAAGAACAGAATGGTTCCGAACCCTCCTACGGCCTGAGCGAACGCCGTCGCCCAATGAGCGCTGCTAAAACGCAACGTCAGCCCGGTCATGGCGAGACCGAGAAACGTCACCGCCAGGAAGCCATGCAGAAAGCGCTGCGGGGCGGAAAAGCGGCTGTAATAGCGTACCTGCGGCTCGGTGCTCACCGGACGTCCGTTACCGGTAGCGCCCGTTTCAGTAATGATTGCGGCTTGCTTGTTGGATTCCATTGGATGTCTCCTTGTTCTACTGGGAAGCGCGCCCGCCCGCGGGACTGCGCCGGCGCTCGGCCAGCGACCGGTTCAGCCAGAGCACAGCATGCAGGGCGAAGAAGCCCAGAACTCCCGCCAGCAGCAGATTCATAAACATCCACGAAGTCCACAGCGCGGGATAGGCCTGTCGATTATGCCGGTCCGCATGCGGCTGGTAGCTGATGAAGCTCATGCTGACGCCGGAGTGGCACTTGCCACAGGTGGCCGGGAGATTGGCTCGCGCGATGGTCGACTTCGGATCGGTCGCAGGGCGGATGTCGTGGAAACCGTGGCAGTCCCAGCAGTGCGCGGTCTCCACATAGCCCAGCGCCGAAACCTGCGCATGGAATGTGTCGCGGTAAGTTTCTAGTTGGTCCCGGTGGCACCCGCCGCAAGTCGCGGTGGTCTTCATCTGCCAGGCTGCGGTTCGGACATCCGCGATCTGATGCGCCGAATGGCAGTCGTTGCAGACTGGCGCGCGCGAATTGCCCGTGCTGGCAGCCTGCCCGTGGATTCCGGCCATGTAGTCCTGCTTCGGCCCGGCATGGCAGGTTCCGCAGGTCGCGGCGACGTTGGCGCGGTTGGTGCGGCTGGCCGGGTCTTTCTTGCTCAAAATTTTGTGCGAGCCGTGGCAACTGGAGCAACTGGCCGCCACCAGCAATCCATCTTTGGTCAACGCGAAACCGTGGATCGAGTCCATGTACAGCGAGTAGACCTCGGTGAGACCGTGTTGCTTGGTGAGTTTCGAGTCTCCATGGCAGGTTCCGCAGGTGCGCGGCAGATTGGACGCATAGGTGCGGGATTTGGGATCACTGGATGGCAGTATGGCGTGGACATCTCCATGGCAGCCGTCACAGGTTTGCTTGCTCACCGGAGCGTGCACGCTGGCCGCTAGTCCTGCGGCGGGCTCCGCGTGGCAGGTAGCGCACTTCACCGGAGCAGCGTTGGCGGCGTGCGGATATGCGTTTTTGTCGGTATGGCAGTCGGTGCAGGAAAGGCTTCCATGCACGCTGCCCTGAAAACTGGCGCCCTTGTCGTCGTGACAAGCGATACAGTCGGCGCTTTTGGGAGCGCTCGCGCCGAGGGCATTAAACGCCAAGGCGAGCAAAAATGCGACGGTACTCCATTTCACAGAGCACCTCCTATGGTTTGTCTTTCGCGCCTCCCGCCGAGGCCTGTGGGGACGGGTCCATCCCGAGTTCAGTCAAAATCTTCGGGTTTTTCTCGCCCACCGCCAACAGATCATGACAGGTGGCGCAATCGTTAGAAATAGTGCGCCCATCGGCGCTAGTATGATTGCCATCGTGGCACCGGAAACAACCTGGGAAATCAGTATGCCCCAGGTTATTCGGATAGGTGCCCCAAGTGATCTTCATGTCAGGAAAAACATTTCGTGCGTATATTGTCTCCACCGCGCCGATCGCATTTTTCAGAGCGACTTGCTCGGCGGCATAAATCCGCGGATAACCAGTGCGATAAAAATTGTCTAGAGAAGCTGCGATCTGGCGCTCGGCGGTGGGGTGGTCCGGATATTCGCGCTTAAGCGCCTCCAGCGCTTGTTTCTTAATGAAGGGAAGGGCTGGGCTGATGCTGCCTTGCGTGATGGCCGCGTCCACGGCTCGCTCCGGCAGCTGGAAAATATGGGTGGGCCGGTTGTGACAATCCATACAGTCCATCTCGCGATGCTCGCCGCGCGCCAATTCTTCGGGCGTCACTTTCACGTCGCTGGAGTTAAAGACGGTGACCTTTCCCTGGGCGTCCGTGTAGGTGACCTGCGGGATCGCCTGGCGGTGACCGTCGGTCGAAACATATTCCATGCGCGCTTTCGCATCCACGTGCGCACCATGAATGCCGACCGTTCCGCCGAAATTCCGCCCGCCGATCTTCATGAGAGCCACCGTCGTAGACGGCGTGTTCTTTTCGTCCGGAGCATATTCGGTCTCGACGAAGAATTTGTCGCCGTCGAATTTCTGCGGCCAGTGGCACTGCTCACAGGTCTCGCGCGCCGGGCGAAGGGCCTCAACCGGCGAAGGAATCGGGCGCGGATAAGTATTAAACAGCACCGCCAGAACTTGGCCCGCGCCAGACAGCTTGGACTTCACGAAGAAGGAAGCGCCGGGTCCGATGTGACACTCCGTACACGCCACGCGCGCGTGCGGTGAATTCGAATAGGCCGTATACTCCGGATCCATCACCTGGTGGCAGGACTTGCCGCAAAACGAGTCCGTGTCCATGTAGGTGACCGCGCGATAACTGAACTGGCTGCCCATTACCAGATTCACCGCCGTGGTCAAAACCACGAAGATCGCAAGCTTCCGCAGCTCGCTGCCTTGCGGGACGAACGGGCCGCGGTCCCCGGCCTTCCTGCGCTTCCAGGTGTGCAGCGCGATTCCGAGCGGAATGAGAATCAGACCCAACAGAAATAGGCCCGGCAAAATCAGGAACAACAGGATGCCAATATAAGGGGTGCTCGCTTCCCCCCTCCAAAAGGCCGGCAGAGTCAGCAGCCAGAGAATCGCAGAAGTAGTTACTAGCACTACACCGATCAGACTGATCAGATTGCTGGCTAAGTAGGCGAGCGGTGTGCGCTGAAGCATCCAGCAAAGAAGCCGCAATCACGTTACCAACGTTCGATCAGTCGGATAAGGTTTGAGCGTAGGGTTAAAACACCCAATAACCTCTCTTGCCGTGTGAGTTGGCCCAATTTTGAAGCGAAGGATTGCGCAGCTTAAAGAAGAAAGCGTTAGCCGGCTAAGTTGATGAACTAGAGACTGAGAACCAGGGAGCTTCCGACGTACAAGAAGCCGGCCAGGAGGAGCAAGCTTGAGAGGACTGCGATGAAGGCTAGAACGTTTCCGGATTCTCTGGCCTGCGTTTCAGCAGAGTCAGCCTGGGTGGCGGAGCGTCTGATCAGCATTAGAGCTGTAATGGCGGCAGCAAACATCACCCAAAGAATAGAAAAAGTCAGCATTGCGATCGTTCCTCTCAGAATGGATTAGGGGGCCTGGAGCAAAGGCACCGGGCGCAACGTGGAGGCGCATCAATCACCGGCAATCCGGTTCGTGAGGTATTTCGATGTCCTTCCATATATGGCCCGCTACTCGAGATCCTGCCCTTCCCATTGCTTCTTGGCAATCGTAGTTCCGCGGCAATGATGGCTAAGTGCGCGGTGCTGGGCGAGTCTCCCTCGAACACCACATGCCGTACTCCGGCGTCCCAAATTCGAGCCAAATGGTCGGAGCCTTTGCGCGTGATCACCACGAACCGCTCCGGTTCGCCATCGAGAAAAGAAAGACTCTCCGCCCGGTTGCCATCGATCACGACTACCCCGTCCAGTCTCAAATCCGGTTGCTCAACCAAGTACACGCGATGGGTTCCATCACGTAGCAGCAGGTCGCGCAACGCGCCGGCGTATTCGCCGTCTCTGAGGACCATTTGGATCGTTTTCATGGCAGCCTGCGTTCGTTTGGGCTCAATGCAATCCAGGAGCCAGTACTTGCCGTGTAGGCGAAGTTTCGTTTTCATAACGGTTTAGCCATACCTCGGGAAGGCTCGCCGGTTCAAACGCACCACCCCCTAGCGCAAGAACCCCCAAGCGGGGCGCCAATCGCGGTCATCAACGTGCTCGTCCGGATGCAAAGGGCTTATGCTTGAGAATTCAACGGAATCGGTTCCGAGAAGTTTCATCTCGCATCTCGCCGCCAAATGGCAGCGGCCACAAGTTCTAGAAGCTGTCTTCGACCAACTTTCGGATGCTTTGTTCCTCTACGATAAAAACCTGCGGATCGTCGGCGTCAATCAGGCCGCCGAGCGTCTGTTCGGCATGTCGGCCGAGCACATGATCGGCAAACACTGTCAAGAGGTCTTCCATTGCGTGACTTGTGAACCCTCTTGCGGAATGATCCAGGCCTTGGGTGAGGCTGCCTGCCTGCCGTCAGGCACCGTAAATCTTCGCACCGAGAACGGGCTGGAGCGCATGGTGGTGATCCGCACGGTGCAGATTTTCGATGAGGCCGGCGCGGTGGAAGGCGTGGTGGCCACTGTCAAGGACATCACCGAAGAGGCCGAACCGTCGCGCCGCCAGATCATCGCCGAATCCCAGGCCATGCGCGAAGTGTTGGCGTTCGTGCGGCGCGTGGCAGTGAGCGAAGCCAGCTCAATTCTGATCGAAGGCGAGAATGGAACGGGCAAGGACCTGGTGGCCAAGACACTGCACTACCAGAGTCTGAGGCAAGCTGAGCCGTTCCTGGCAATCAACTGCGCGGCCATTCCCGATACACTGCTCGAAAGCGAATTGTTCGGCTATGAGAAGGGCGCCTTCACCGATGCGCGCGCACAGAAGCGCGGGCTGCTAGAGCTGGCCGACAAGGGCACGCTGTTTTTAGATGAGATCGGCGAGATACCGCTCTCGCTGCAAGCCAAGCTGTTGCGGGTGCTGGAAGATCAATGCTTCCGTCGCTTGGGCGGGCTGCAGGACATCCACGTGGACGTCCGGATCATCGCCGCCACCAACAAGAATCTGCGCGAGGCAGTCAGGGAAGGTGCGTTCCGGCAGGACCTGTATTACCGCTTGAACGTAATTCAATTGATCGTGCCGCCGCTGCGCGAGCGGCCGCAGGATATTTTGCCGCTGGCCCGGTTCTTCATCCAGCATTACAACGAGAAGTTCAAGCGGCAGGTGGAAGGCATCTCACCGGAAGCCGAAAGCCTGCTGCTGGCGCACGACTGGCCGGGCAATGTGCGCGAGCTGCGCAATGCCATCGAGCGCGCCATGATTTTGGAAGACACCTCGCATATTCGTCCGCAGAGCCTGCCCATCGCGGTGCGCGGCACTGGTTCCTCGTTCGTGAATATGACCGGATCGGCGCCGACTCCCTTCATGGGCGAGCAAATGTCGCTGGTGGAACAAGAGCGCCGGCTGCTGGTTCAGGCGCTCGAAAAGACCGGCGGCAACCAGACTCAAGCCGCCCGCCTGCTCAGCATCACGCGTGACACGCTGCGCTACAAGATGAAGAAGTTCAACCTGCGGTAGGCGCCACGCCGCCTGAGACGCATTACCTGTATACCCCGCCCGCTTGATTAAAGTCTCGCCGACCGCATAAAGTAATACGTGCGAGACATTATGCACGGCCTCATGATGGACTACCCGCTGACGCTCACACATATGCTGGAGCGTTCGGCCAAACTTTTCCCGACCAAAGAAATCGCGAGCAAGATGCCCGACGGCATGCATCGCTATTCCTATTCGGACTTCCACGCACGCGTCCACAAGGTGGCGCGTATCCTGGAGCGGCTGGGGGTGAAGCCCGGCGATCGCGTCGGCTCACTATGCTGGAACAGCTTCCGGCACCTGGAGCTATACTTCGCCGTTCCTTGTTTCGGCGCCGTCCTGCACACCCTCAACCTGCGTCTGCCGTCCGACCAATTGACCTACATCATCCAGCACGCCGAGGACAAGGTCATCTTTGTCGACGCTTCGCTCGCGCCGCTGCTGGAGCCGATTCGCGATCAGATACCCTGCGTGAAGCACTTCGTGATTCTGCCGGATGAAGCGCGCGCAACCAGCCTGACGCCGGCGTCCGATTACGAGCAAGAAATCCACGCTAGTGGCGATGAGCCTTACGCCTGGCCGGCACTCGATGAAACGGCCGCCTGCGCCACCTGCTACACCTCCGGCACCACCGGGCATCCCAAAGCCGTGCTGTACACGCACCGCGCGATGTTTCTGCACACTTTTTCGCTGGCACTGGCGGACGTTTTCGCTATCTCCGAGCGCGACACCATTCTCCAGATCGTGCCGATGTTTCACGCCAACGGTTGGGGCATTCCCTACGCCGCCGTAATGACCGGCGCGCGCCTGGTTCTCACCGGCCGGCAGCTTCAACCCGCGGACATTGCCGAGTTGATCCAGAACGAGCGCGTCACTTTCACCGCCGGCGTCCCGACCATTTGGATGACGCTGTATTCTTACCTCGAGAATCATCCCCACGATCTATCCACGCTGCGCGCGGTCGTGGTAGCGGGCTCCGCCATGCCGCGGCAATTCATCGAGTGGTACCAGAAGAAGTATGGGATCGCGTTCCGCCTGGCCTGGGGCATGACGGAAACCACGCCCATCGCGACCTTCATGGCGGTGAAGAAAGATCTGGAGGCGCTACCTGAAAAAGAGCGCTTCGACTTGCTGGCGCGCCACGGCCTGCCAGTGGCCGGAGTGGAAATCCGAATCGTCGACGCCGAAGGGGGCGAGCTGCCTTGGGATGGAACCACGATGGGCGAGCTGCAAACTCGCGGCCCCTGGATCACCAGCGGCTACTACAACGACGATCGCAACGATCAGGCTTTCGCCGATGGCTGGTTCCGCACCGGCGATGTGGCCACCATCGATCCGGACGGCTACCTGCAGATCATGGATCGCACCAAGGATCTGGTGAAGAGCGGCGGCGAATGGATCTCGAGCGTGGACCTGGAAAACGCCATAATGGCCCATCCCAAGGTAGCCGAAGCTGCCGTAATCGCTGTGTTTCACCCCAAGTGGCAGGAGCGTCCGCTGGCCTGCATCGCGCCCTTGCCGGAATACCGCGGCAACATCACGAAGGAGGAAATCCTCGATTTCCTGGGCTCACGCGTGACTAAGTGGTGGCTGCCCGACGATGTGGTATTCATCGAGGCAGTCCCCAAGACCAGCGTCGGCAAATTCAACAAGCGCGCGTTGCGCGAGCAATTTAAAGACTACACGCTGCCGGGCGTGAGCGAATCCGCCGTAAGCTGATCCGGGCGTCTACTTCTGCGCGGTCGTGGCGGCGGGCGCCGCCTTGCCTGGCTGATCGATGAAGTACGTGATGCCGGTATACTGCATCTCGTCCCAGGTTTGCTCGCCCCAGTGCACATCCTTCTTAGGATCGGGGTTCGACGGGTTGTTGACCGAGTTGTCGTAATGCGCGGTGCATTCCAGGCGCGAACCCTTGGGCACTGCCAGCGGCTTGGAGTAGATGTAGTAGGTCTGCCAGTTGAAATCGTAATGCGGAACTGTCAGGACTACTTCCGAATGGCCGTCCGGATAAATCAGGCGATATTCCCAGCTTTTGCCGCGCAGGTGCGTATGCGGGAAAAGAGCTGTGATGTGCGCGTCTTGGGTGAAATCGACGGCGGTGTCGATGGCCTGATCCGCGACGCCGGCGCCAACCTTCATCAGGGGATTCATGATGGCGCTGTTGTGAATTTCACGCTCCGGCGGCTGCTTGGCGAAAATCATGCCCACACTCGACTGGTCGGTTTCGCCTTTGCCATTCGCGGTGTAGTGTACCTGCAAGATCAGCGTGGAGCCGGCCGGAACCTTCATCGCATCGCCGGGAGCGTAAACCATCGCGTTGGTGCCGGGAGCGGTGGTAGCTATCAAAGTGCCGGGAGCGCCGGCAAACGAGGAAGAATCTTCGGAGCCGTCCGGCCGCTTGAACCCTGGCATTTTTGGCAGGGTTTGCACAAACGCTTCGCTCATCTTGGCGCTGGGGCTGTTCTGCGGCGGTTTTGAAAACACCAGGATGTGATGCACCACGCTGCGCACGCCGGGCTTCACTTCGATAGCCTGCACCCACTTGTCTTCGGTGAAATTGGTCGGAATCGTGAAGTATTGATATGCGATGGTGCCATTGGCGGGAACCGCGTAGGGTTTCGTCATGGTAAGCACGACGTCGGGCGTGCCGATCTCCCAGCCTTCGGCGAACTTGGGCGCGGGCGGCAAGTCCTTGGGATCGCCGGCGGGCGCGCCTGCATCAGCCCAGGCGATGAGCGTCTCTTTTTCACCCTCGGTCAAGCGCCGGTCATTCGAAAACACGCCTCGGGGCGAATCGGCATGCCAGGGGGGCATCAGCCCACGCGAGACTTTCTCGCGAATCGATTTGGCCCAGGGCCGCGCTTGCTCGTAAGTCAGCAGCGACATGGGGGCGATCTCGCCCTCCCGATGGCAGCTCACGCAGTTTTTGTTAAGGATCGGTGCAACATCCTTCGAAAACGTTGGGGTTCCTTTGGATTGCGCGTTCAATGCGCCCGAGGTCAACATCGCCGCGGCTGCGGCCACTACAGGCATAATTCGGCTCATCATCGTAAGTCAGCTCCTGCTAAATACGATAGCGCATTCTACCCCGACGGTGGAACGCGGTGCAAACGCGGCTACTTTATGCCCGAGCGGCGCGCTGATACTCTGTTGGTAGCGTGCTTCGCAGCCTGCTGCTGTACCTTTCACGCCAGCCTTGGCTACGGCATTGGACGGAAACCTCACCGGCGGCCGACCGGCTCACGTCGCGTTTCATCGCGGGCCACACGCTGGAGCGGGAAATCGCCGTTTGCCAGCGCCTGAACCGCGACGGATACTTGGCCAGTCTCGACCATCTGGGCGAGAGCGTAACTTCACTCGAGGAGGCCCAAAGCTCACGCGACGCTTACTTGAGCGCGCTCGATCGCATCGCCGAACTGGGCCTTCAGGCCACGGTCTCGGTCAAGCTGACGCAACTGGGCCTCGACTTTTCCCAGACCGAATGCGAGAAGAACGTCGATCAACTGGTGCGGCGCGCCGCTGAGATTGGAAGCGCGGTGGAGGTCGACATGGAATCCAGCGCCTACGTCGACCGGACTCTGGCTTTGGTCGAAGGCCTGCACCAGCGCTATGGTCATGTGCGGGCCGTGATTCAAGCCTACCTGTACCGCAGCCACAGCGATGTCGAGAATCTGTGCCGGCTGCGGATTCCCGTGCGTCTGTGCAAGGGCGCGTACAAAGAGCCGTCCGACGTTGCATTTCCACGCAAGCAGGATGTGGACCGGAACTATGTGCTGCTGATGCAGACTCTTTTGCGCGACGGCGTGAATCCGGCCATCGCATCGCACGACCAGCAGATCGTGCAGCGGGCCATCGAGCTGGTGAAGGAACAAAAGCTCGGCGCGGATCGTTTTGAATTTCAGATGCTGTACGGCATCTCGCGCGACTTGCAGCGCCGTCTGACCGGCGCGGGGTACCGATTGCGCCTGTATGTGCCCTATGGCGACGCCTGGTACCCGTATTTCATGCGGCGGCTGGCCGAGCGCCCAGCGAATGTTTTGTTCCTGGTGCGGAATTTGCTGAAAAGTTGACCGCGAAGCGTTAGGATGGAGTAAAGCAGGAACCCGGAGCCTAATAAAGGAGTCCAATGGTTGTGCGGTATTGGGGTTTCTTGATCGCCAAGCTCGCGCTTGCCTGTTTGCCGATGTGGGTCTTGTGGCGCGCGATCCGCTGGAGTTTCCCGCAGGAAGCAGAGCAGAGCCTCTTCGCTCACGATCTCGGCTACACTTCCGCCATGATGTTGTTCTTTCTGGTTTCCGCGGGATTGCTGTACTTGATCGTCTGGGACCAGCGCTATCGCTGTCGCACTTGTCTGCGACGCTTGCGCATGCCCGTGTCGGCCGGTTCCTGGCCGAATATGCTTCTTTTTGGCCAGCCGCGCACCGAATACATCTGCCTGTACGGCCACGGAACTCTCAAGGTTCCAGAAGTGCAGATCAACGGTCCCAATAGCCCGGACTGGGAACCTCACGACGAAGACATCTGGAAGGAACTGGAGTCGCTCGAGGAAAGTAAGAAGTGAACGCCGCGCGGCGCCTGCGGGTAGCCGCTGGCATCCTGGTGCTGGTTGGTCTGGCGGGGATTGGGTTGGTTTTAGTTCCTCCCTACGCCGCGAATTTTAAGCTGCAGCGCTACCTCAACGAATTAATCGACGATCCAACCACCGCCACCCAATCTCCCGATGCAGTTCGTGCAAAGGTGCTAAGCAGGGCATCCTCGCTGGGGTTGCCGTTGGCCCCGCAAGACGTGCAAGTGACGCCCTCCAGCAATGCGCTGCGAATCGACGCGCTCTACGTGGTGCACGTGGATATCGCGGGCTACAGCGTCGATCTGCACTTCCGGCCGGCCGCTGGTGGAAGCTAGCCAGCCGTGCAAGCCAGCGATAGCGCGCTAGAGGTTCGCCACCCGCGCGTCTGTGTCGACGAGCAACTCATCTTCCACGGCGGGCGAAAGAGAAACCACCGTGATGCGCTGTCCTTCACGCAGCCGTTGCAATAGCAGCTGGCGGCCGTTGTTGAAGCGAATCGCATCGCGATAGGTGTTGACCTCGGCGCTGATCTGCGTGAAGGTCACCTGCTCGGTTTCCTCTACACCCAGTTCCCGCTGTAGCGTCTTGGGAATATCCCGCACAATCAGCCTGGATCCTGGCGGAATGCAGACCGCGCAAACCCGCTTCTCTGCTTCCCACAAGGGGCGCTGGAACCAGCTTTTGATTCGAGCCCAACGGCTGCGTCCGCCAGATTCGGTGGCGCTCTGGGGCACTGGCAATTCGGAGGGAGACGCTAAGCCCAGCGATGCTCCTCCAAATCTGTGCACTACCAATTCTTCACCGTCGGCGCCGAGCCGGTTCGGAAAGAGATGCAACGAATAGTCACACATGGTTCTTTTCTCCGTGAATTGGACGCCTGCGAACGATCTTCGGAAGCCCAAGTAACGGTGACAACCGCCGGTTCCAAAACCGGCCGCCGGAGGTAGACTCTAAGTATGGAAAAGGCCACGTTTGGAGCCGGTTGTTTTTGGGGCGTGGAAGCTGCGTTCCGCCAAATCAAAGGTGTTGCTTCCACGGCCGTCGGCTATATGGGAGGAACGCTGGCCCAGCCCAGCTATCAGGACGTCTGCACGGACCATACCGGTCACGCCGAAGTGGTCCAGGTGGAATTCGATCCGGCGCAAGTTTCCTATGCGGATCTGCTGCGCGTGTTCTGGGAAAATCATGACCCGACCACGCTGAACCGTCAGGGTCCGGATGTAGGAACGCAGTATCGCTCCGTGATCTTCTTTCACACGCCCGAGCAGGAAGCCGCCGCCCAGGCGTCCAAGGACGCGCTCGAAAAATCCGGTACCTACCGGCGGCCTGTAGTGACGGCCATACAGCCGGCCGCGGAGTTTTGGCGGGCCGAAGAATACCATCAGCAATATCTGGAGAAGCGCGGCCTGGCTCACTGCCATTTGTAGAGCCAACGAAACGCCCCGGCGGGCTGGCTGGTCTCACAATCGCACTTTGCCTTTTCGGTTCAGCCTCTGCTGTGTTGTGCTCGCCTTGGGCTGCGTTCAAGCTCTAGGCGGCCCGCCCTTTCAAACCGATGACCCCGAGCCAGTCGACTTCCGGAACTACGAGTTCTACACGTTTGCGTCTTCCGACGGCACTCCGGTTGAGACGGACACGCTTGGGCCGGCGGCCGAGTTCAACTGGGGAGCTGTGCCCAATGTTCAATTGCATATCATCGTGCCTGAGGCGGCCGTGCTTCCGTCCAACAACCCCCGCCTCGCGCCGGCCGGGATGGGCCCGCGAACTTTCGGCTTGGGCGACATTGAAACCGGCATCAAGATCCGATTTGTTAAGGAAACGGCGCACCGGCCCATGATCGGCACCTTCACCATATTCGAGCTTCCCAGCGGCAACGCGGCGCGGGGGCTAGGCGTTGGCAGCGCCTGGTTCAAAGTGCCGATTTGGATCCAGAAGAGTTTTGGTCCGTGGACCACGTATGGGGGCGCCGGAGCCACTTTCGTGAACGCGCCCGGCTACAGAAATTTCCACTTCGCCGGCTGGCTGGTGCAACGCGACCTCGGAAAGAAAGTCACACTCGGCGCGGAAGCCTTTTATCACGGACCGGAAGGGATCGGGACTCCACAAACCCGTTCGGCCACGATGATCGACGTAGGGGGCTATTACAAATTCCGCGATCCAGGATTTCAACTGCTTTTCTGTTACGGCCATACCGCCATCGGCCAAGCCGAGAATTATGCTTATCTAGGACTTTATTGGACGTGGGGTTCTGACAAGAACCAACACACGCTGCTGCACGGGTCAGGTCTTGTGGCCGGCGGCCTTTAGCGCTTAAGTCCGTTTCTTGAGCCGGTAATCCTCGACGTCCGGCATTTTGATCAGCTTGCACATCTCGAACAGGCGCGAGCGTGCGCGCATTCCGATGCGTTCTTCCAGGAAATACTTGCTGTGCAGATCCTCCTGCAAGCCCGAACCGCGTTGGTCGCCCACTTCCGGATCGCGCAGATTGGTGGTGACAATGGTGGCGCGCTTGTTGTTACAGCGTTGGGTGATGATGGACGTCACCGTATCCTCCACCCAATCGGTCACACGATGCGCGCCCAGGTCGTCGAGAACCAGGATGTCGTACTCGAGCGCCGAGCGATAGGCGTCCCGGTCCATGGTGCCCGAGGCTACATCATAGCCGCTGCGGATGTGGTTGAGCAGCGCCTGAAAATCGTAAAACACGCCTTCGAATCCGCGCCCGATCAAGCCGCGTAGCGCCGCTATGGCCAGATGCGTCTTGCCGGTGCCGGGCGGTCCGATGAACAGCAAACCCGGCTTGGGCACGTTGGGATATTCGCGCATGTACGCACGCATGGTCAGAACCACGCTGGCAAGCTGTGTGCGTGAGATGGGATTGCCGGAAGGAAGAATGAAGTTATCGACCGACGCGTTCCGGTACAGCGGCGGGATGTTGGCGCGGGCTTCCAGGCGCTGCTCGCGGCCGGCGCTCGCGCACTCGCATTGTTCGGCGGCCGAGATGCCCTCGCGCTCGGTGATCTTCCAACCCGAGCCGCCGCAAATGGTGCACGTTTCAACTGCGTTCATGGGAGCGATTCTACCAGCCCACCGGCTTGCCCTGATTCTGCTCGTCCAGCCACTTCTTCAGCGGCGCGAAATAGTCCAAAATCGCGGTGGCGTCCATTTGTTTTTGGCCCGTGAGCGCTTCCAGAGCCTCGGGCCAGGGGCGGCTCAGGCCCATCGCAAGCATGGTATTCAGACGCTGGCCGGCCGCTTTGCTGTCGTAGATGGAACAGCGGTTCAGCGGGCCGGTGCAGCCGGCCGTCCTCGCCAGCGCGCGATGAAACTGGAATTGCAGAATGTAGGAAAGGAAATACCGGGCGTAAGGATAATTCGCGGGGATGTGATATTTGGCGCCCGGGTCGAAATCGTTTTCACTGCGCGCGATGGGCGGCGCAATGCCCTGATACTTCAGGCGCAGATCCCACCAGGCTTGATTGTATTTTTCGGGCGGCACCGCTCCGGAAAAAACCTGCCAGCGCCATTTGTCGATCATCAAGCCGAAGGGCAGGAACGCAACTCTTTCGAGCGCCGTCTTCAGCAGGATCCCGATGTCCTTGGAACTGTCCGGCACCGTGTTTAACAGCCCGATCTTCTTCAGATACTCGGGCGTCACCGATAGCGCGATGGTGTCGCCGATAGCTTCATGGAAACCGTCGTTGGCGCTATCGCGGAACAGGAACGGCTGTTTGTTATAGGCGCGCTGGTAGAAGTTGTGGCCCAGCTCATGATGGATGGTGGAGAAATCCTCGGCGTTGATCTCGATGCACAGCTTGATCCGCAAATCGTCCACTGCGTCCACGTCCCAGGCGCTGGCGTGGCACACCACGTCGCGGTCGCGAGGCTTGACGAACATCGATCGTTCCCAGAATGTTTTCGGCAGCGGCGCAAATCCGAGCGACGTGAAAAAATGCTCCCCGTAGCGCACCATGTCCAGCGGCTGCGTGTTCCTGGACTTGAGAATGGCCGTCAGATCATAGCCGGGATCGGCGTTCTTGGGGGCAACCAGAGGATAAATGTTCTCCCACTCCTGCGCCCACATGTTGCCGAGCAGATGCGCTGGAATGGGTCCTTTGGCGGGGACGATGTCGCCGTATTTTTCGTGCAGCTTGGTCCGGACGTAGGCATGTAGTGCGAGGTACAACGGCCGCACCTGGTCCCATAGGCGGTCCATTTCGGCGCTGAAGGCGTCCGGCGCGAGGTCGTACTTGGAGCGCCACATCGCGCCCATGTCGGCGAAACCGAGCTCGCGCGCGCCTTTGTTCCCCAGTGCGACATAACGCTGAAACAGCGGCCGCATGGGAGGAGAAACCGTGTGCCAGCCGCGCCAGGCGTCCAAGAGCTCCTTGGGATCGGTGCTGGTGCGCAGGATGTCGCTGAGCTGGTCCAGATCGAGGCACTTGTTCGGTTGAGCGCAATACTTGCCGCTGCCGTACATGCCTTCCATCCGCGCGGCGATATTGGTCAATTCCAGCGCTTCCTTAGGATCGGACGGGGCAGCCAGAGTCAGGGAGAGACGCAGCAGCTTGAATTCGCGCGCCAGGTCGTCCGGCATCTTGAGCTGGCTGAAGCGGGTGGACTGCTTGGCCAGATCCATCGTGGCCGCGATGAGTTGCTGGTCGGCCTGGGCGGCCAGCAGCTCGGTATCGGACGTGATGTAGGTATCTTTGACCCAAGCGGCGCGCTGTTGTCGAATGGTCAGGTCCAGAAGCCGGGCTTGCGCCTGGTCCATGAAAGCGCGCGCATCAGCCAGCGTGGGCGCCTTGGCGGTGTCCGCGCCAGCGCTCGCGCCCAGGCTGAAAGTCAGAATCGCGACGAAATTTCGAATCCGCATGGTGGCTTTGAAGCAGGCCGTGCCACCATTGTACTCTCGCTGAAAAGTGCCGGAATCGCTGCCGATTAGTTCACAGGTTGCGGGCCGGGCGCCGACTGAGTCCGGAATTCGTATTGATGAATCTCGATGGCCGCCTTGCCTTCGTCGCAGCGAACCACTCGGCCGCGAGCCACCAGCTTCAGGTTAACTTTGCTGTTGAGTTGGGCCGGCCAGCTAATGGAGATCTCCAGGCGCCGGCCGGGGAGCAGATACTGGTCCGTCGTAAACAGGACGCCATTGCTGCTCATGTTAATCGTTTTGCCGCTGCCGATTTCATCGGCCGTCTTGCGGTTCAGGATCTTGAAGCGTACATCCCGCTCAATCGGGAACCGATCTGCGCCGCGGCGATCATCTCTGTTTTTTTCCGGTTTCACGCTTGCCCCCACCATGGTCTGGTCCTCGCTTCCTTCTTTTGCACCACCAGATTGCGATAGAGGCTTGAGCGCACCAATAGCAGAGAACTCCTAATTTGGCGTGGTACCGCGCCTTTGACGGGATAGTACTTGGATGCTGGTCCGTTTATTACTCGGCAGACTCGGGCTTATTTTTCTTGCGGTTACGGATCTGGCGCAAACGCTCCCCGAGGCGCTCCTCGAAGCCGCGGCCGGCCGGCTCGTAAAAGACGGACCCGCTCAGTGATTCGGGCAGGCACTCCATGTCAGTCAAGGCGTCCTCAAAACTGTGGGCGTGCTGGTAGCCGGCTCCGTAGCCCCATTGCTTCATGGCCCCGGTGGGGGCGTTTCGCAGGTGGAACGGCACGGGCTCGGCGCGATGGGTTTCGATGGCTTCCATCACGCGGTTCAGGGCTTGATAAGAAGCATCGGACTTGGGGGCCAGAGCGAGGTAGATCGCGGTTTGGCCCAGAGCCAGGTCACCCTCGGGGATCCCCAGGAAATGGACGGCCTGCATGGCCGCGATGGACTGCTCCAGCGCACGCGGGTCGGCCAGGCCAATGTCTTCGATCGCCATGCGCACCAGCCGCCGCGCGATGTAGAGCCGGTCTTCGCCCGATTCGAGCATCCTTCCCAGCCAATAGAGAGAAGCGTCCGCGTCCGAAGACCGGACCGATTTATGCAGCGCTGAAATGAGGTTGAAATGCTCTTCGCCGGCCTTGTCGTAGAGGAGCATCTTGCGTTGCAGTGAGTCTTCGACGGCCTGGGCGGTCAGATGGCCGTCCTCTGAAGCGGCGGCGGCCAGTTCCAGGATGTTATATGCGGTGCGAGCGTCGCCGTTGGCATAGATCGCAATTTGGCGCAGCAGCTCCTCGGAGGCTTCCACCTTGAGGACGCCGAGGGCGCGCCCGAGCAGCCCCAGGATCTCGTCCTCGGTGAGCGGCTTCAGCATGTAGACTTTGGTGCGCGACAGCAGTGCCGAGATCACCTCGAAGGATGGATTTTCGGTGGTGGCGCCGATCAGGATGATGTCGCCGCGCTCGACGTAAGGCAGAAAGGCATCCTGCTGGGCTTTATTGAAGCGGTGAATTTCGTCGATGAAGATCAGGGTCCGGCGCCCCAGCCGGCGGTTGCGCTCGGCATCCGCCATCACCGTTTTGATTTCCTTGATGCCGCTGAGCACCGCGCTGAACGGAATGAAATCGCAATGCGTCATGCGGGCGATGATGCGCGCCAGCGTGGTTTTGCCGACGCCCGGGGGTCCCCACAAAATGATGGACCCAAGCTGGTCTCGTTCGATTTGCACTCGCAGGGGTTTGCCTTCGCCGAGGATGTGCTGTTGGCCGACGAAGTCGTCGAGAGTGGTGGGGCGCATGCGCTCGGCCAGGGGGCGCGAAGCGTCGACAGTTTCGCTCGCCAGGGGATCCGGCTCAAATAGACTCATGTCGCCGCCATGCGCTGCTTGCTTGCCACATAAAGAACGATTCCGGCGGCGAGCGCGGCGTTGAGCGATTCGACGCCCGCGGTTGGAATGCGGACGTCCACGGCCTTGCCGCGCAGTCGCTCGCTGACGCCGCGTCCCTCGCTGCCGACAATGATGGCGCACTTACCCGTGAAATTCGACTCGCCCAGCTCGCGCGGGCCCTTGGGCATGAGGGCAAACAGATCGAGTTTGCGCTGCTCGGCGGCGGCCAGGATGAGATGCGGGTCCATGGCGGCCACCAGAGGAATGCGGAAGACCGATCCGGCGGATGCTCGAAGACACTTGGGATTATACGGGCTCACGGTTCCTTTCAGAAATGCGACTCCGGTTGCGCCGAATGCCTCGGCCGCGCGCAGGATGGCTCCGGCATTGCCGGGGTCCTGAAGGCCGTCCAGGATTACGGTGAGGCAGCGGCCGCGAAACAACTGCTCCACTGTCCAGTGCGGTGGACGAACCAGTGCCATGACGCCCTGGCTGGCCTCGGTAGCGGAGATGCTTCGAAACAGGTCGTCCGGAAGCACGGTGACTCGCAGATTCTTTAACCCGCGCACATGGCTTTCCACCGCCGTGCGCACCGATTCGGCCGCGAACACGGCCGGGATTTCGCAGTCACTGCGCAGCGCTTCTTCCAGCAGATGGAAACTTTCGGCCACCGCTAATCCATCTTCGGTGGTGGAACCTTTGATAATGGCCCGGCGCACTTCTTTGAGCAGTGGGTTTCGCGGGCTGGTTAAGGTTGGCATAGAGTAGAGTCAGAAGGCCATTTCAGTCTGCCAAATCTATCATGAAATGGATCGTAGCCACGGCGCTAGTTCTCGCGCTGGCCGGAGTCTTGGCGAAAGTGACCACTGTAGCCGGCGAAATCCACAGGCAATCGCAGATTGACGAGGCGCAGCCAGCGGACGCTATCATCGTGCTGGGCGCGGCCGAGTACCGCGGCAAGCCATCGCCGGTTTTGGAGGCGCGTCTGAATCATGCGCTGTTCCTCTATCTGAAGCAGATGGCTCCCAGAATCATCACCACCGGCGGCGCGGGCGGCGATCCGGTGTTCACGGAGGGGTCGGTCGGGCGCGCCTATTTGAGCGAGCACGGTGTTCCGCCCGAGGCCATCGTAGTGGAGCGCGACGCAGGCAGCACGGCGCAAAGCGTGGCCGCCGTGGCCGAGATCATGCGCCGTATGAATCTTAAGTCAGCCATCGTGGTGAGCGACGGATACCATATCTATCGCGTGAAGAAAATGTTGGAATCCAGCGGCCTGCAGGTCTACGGATCGCCCCGTCCGTCAGCGCCGCCGGATCGCTGGCAGTATTTCCGTCAGGCCATTGGATATCTGTTATGGAGAGTGGGCGTAACCATCTGAACAATCTTACATCCCCATGTTTGTATGATTTTAACCTCGCCAGTTGCTATCCAAAAAGTTAGCCTGGAAACGAATTGATTCCACCTTTGAAGCCGAGATGATATGTGACTTCGGACCGGACAGTTCCCTCGCATTGAAAAAGAAAGAGAAAAATGAGATGTCCGGAGTGGGCAGACGATGGTCCCAGACTTGCAGGTGCGTTGAGCCTCAGGCATATATGCCTTAGTTGCTTTGAGGGAGGCGCGGTCAGATTATGAGTACCGAACGGCGCACAAAGGCGAGATATCCCCTGGAATTGACGGTCCACTATCAGACATTGAGTGCGCAACCGGTCCGCGGTACCGGGCGAACCGTGAACGTTAGCAGCAGCGGCGCCTTAATCGCCGCAGAGCACGATCTGGATGAAGGCGCACGTTTGAAAATCACGATCGAATGGCCCACGCTGCTGGATGGAATCACGCCGCTGCAGTTAGTGACGACCGGGAAGGTGGTTCGGCACTGGCAATCGAGCTTAGGTGTGGCCTTTGAT
>Ga0335083_10000678_pt1 | contig 49810 bp, 46 predicted proteins | sample Lox_Sample_42_FD_206716 | JGI IMG/M metagenome (GOLD analysis project Ga0335083, IMG submission 206716) | Soil microbial communities from Loxahatchee National Wildlife Refuge, Florida, United States - Lox_Sample_4.2 | ecosystem: Environmental > Terrestrial > Soil > Wetlands | place: USA...
AGCCGGATTGTGAGCGCGGCTACGTTCTTGATGGTTTTCCCCGGACTGCAGCCCAGGCCGGGTGGCTCGATGCGTTGCTCGACCATGAGCTCTTTGACAAATCGCGTCCGACGCGGGCGTGGCCAATTGTGGTGCGCCTGGACGTCGACTATAATCAATTATTGCTCCGGATTACTGGACGACGTTCTTGTCCCACCTGTGGACGGATCTATAACGTCCACTTTCAGCCGCCTCGTGTGGATGAAGTATGCGATTTGGCCCACGCGACGAAGCTGGTGACCCGCAACGACGACCGGTTGGAAGTCATTCAGCCGCGACTGACGGCCTATCAGGAGCAAACTCGTCCCGTGGCGGATTACTATCAGCGCACGGGCCGGCTGATCTCGGTGAATGCAGATTTGCCGATGGACGAGGTAACGGCGCAGATCTTCCGGATTCTGGAAGATCATTGCGCGTGAGAATGAGGCATGGCAATCGTTTGCAAGTCGGCCAGCGAGATCGAAAAGATGCGGCGTAGCGGCCACATCGTGCGCCAGGTGCTGGATCATGTTAAGGAGCTGGTGCAACCGGGTGTCACGACCATGGATCTGGAGCGGGCGGCTGAGAAGAAGATCAAGGACCTCGGAGCAAAGCCGGCGTTTAAGGGTTATTACGACTATCCCTGCGTCCTGTGCACTTCGGTCAATGAAGAGATCGTGCACGGGATTCCCTCGGAGAAGCGGGTACTGAAAGAGGGGGACATCGTTTCAATCGATTGCGGCGCGGTGCTTGACGGATATTATGGCGACGCAGCCGTTACGGTCCCGGTAGGGGATGGGCTGAAGCCGGAGATTCAGAAGCTTATCGAGGTGACCGAGGCATCGCTGTACAGAGGAATTGAGCAAGCGCGGATCGGGAATTCGATTGGCGATGTTGGTGCGGCGGTGCAGGAACATGTGGAAGCCGCAGGATTCAGCGTTGTGCGGGAGTTTGTTGGGCACGGCATCGGGACGCGGTTGCATGAAGAGCCGCAGGTTCCGAACTTCGGGAACCGCGGTCACGGCGCCCGGTTGCGCGAGGGCATGGTGCTTGCGATCGAGCCCATGGTGAATTCGGGGAAGCCGGAGACGCGGGTCCTGGGCGACAAGTGGACAGCAGTGACCGCAGATGGAAGTTTCAGCGCTCACTTTGAGCACTGCGTTGCGGTGACCAAAGATGGGCCGGTAATTTTGACGCAATAGAGCTTTCAGCTATCGGCTCTCAGCTTCAGAAACGGCGGATAGCTAAGGGGTGCATGAGCAAAGAAGACGCGATTGAAGTTATGGCAACGGTGCTGGAACCGCTGCCGAATGCGATGTTCCGGGTGGAACTGGAGAACAAGCATCAGGTGCTGGCGCACGTCTCCGGAAAGATGCGCAAGAATTTCATTCGCATTTTGCCCGGAGATAAGGTCGCCGTGGAACTTTCGCCGTACGACCTGAATCGCGGGCGGATTGTTTATCGATACAAATAATCTCGCTTCCGTCGAAAGACCTCACCACAGAGGACACTGGGGAGCACAAGGGAAGTCGTATTTATGAAGGTAAGGGCATCAGTCAAGAAGATTTGCGACAAGTGCAAGATCATTCACCGCAAGGGAGTGGTGCGGGTGATCTGCGTGAACTCGAAACATAAACAGCGCCAGGGGTAAAACAAGCTGGGAGCCACGAGCTTCGAGTGAGAACGACTCGGGTTGCTCGAAGGTGATGGCTCGGAGTTCTCGGCTAGACAGTCGAAGCATTTCGGAGGCTTAGAGCAACATGGCACGTATTGCAGGCGTGGATCTTCCCCGCCAGAAGCACATCAACATTGCGCTGACCTACATTTATGGAATCGGGCATCCGCGCGCGGGTCGCATCCTTGACGAGGCGAAGGTCGATCCGATGAAGACAGTTTCGGACCTCAGCGAAGAAGAGGTCAACCGCATCCGTACGGTCATTGAGGCCGAAGGGCTGGTGGAAGGAGATCTGCGCAAGGAAGTTTCGATGAACATCAAGCGGCTCATCGAAATCGGTTCGTATCGCGGATTCCGCCATCGCCGCAACCTGCCGGTTCGCGGACAGCGCACACACACGAATGCGCGCACACGCAAGGGACCGCGCAAGGGAACGGTCGCGCAGAAGAAGAAGTCAACAGCGAAAACCTAACCCGTCGTTGGTCGTTGGTTCTTGGTCGTCAGCCAAACCGCTTTCGACAGGACAGCGAACAACCGAGGTGGGCAACAGAGATTCGAGCGTTTTGGAGTTGGCGAACGACTAACGACCAAGGACTGATTCATGGCAAAACCAGCAGCAGCGGGCGGCACCGGAGCCGCACCCGAGAAAAAAGGCAAGAAGAAGACCTTCAAGAAGAAGGAACGTAAGCACGTACCGCATGGTCTGGCTTTCATCCAGGCGTCCTTCAATAACACGATTGTGACCATCTCCGACATGAACGGGAACGTTCTGTCGTGGAAGAGTTCGGGGTCGCTGGGATTCCGCGGATCGCGCAAGGGAACTCCGTTCGCTGCGCAGCAGGCGGCATCGAACGCAGCGAACATGGCGCGCGATCATGGCGTGCGCAGCGTTGACGTTCGGGTGAGTGGCCCAGGATCGGGCCGGGAGTCAGCCGTGCGTGCGCTGGCTGCCGCTGGAATTGAGGTGCGTTCGATTCGTGACGTTACGCCGATTCCGCACAACGGCTGCCGGCCGCCGAAACGCCGCCGCGTGTAGGAGCAAGTGGCCAGTGGTCAATGACCAGTGGTCAGCAGGAAAACGGTCAAGTGGCATCGTTCACCAGCCATGACCACTGATTTTCGTCCGGGACGAAGGGTGAAGCCAAACCTGTAAACCGGTCATCTAAAAGGAGAAGCAACTTGGCACGTTATACCGATGCTGTGTGTCGACTCTGTCGCCGCGAGGGCATGAAGCTGTTCCTCAAAGGCGCAAAGTGCTTCAGCGATAAATGTCCTATCGAGAAGCGCAATTTCGCTCCCGGACAACATGGGAAGGACCGCAAAGCCAAGATCGTCGGCTATGGTCTGCAGCTCCGGGAAAAGCAGAAAGCGAAGCGCATTTACTTTACCCAGGAAGGCCAGTTCCGCAACTACTTCGAGAAAGCCGCGCGCTCCAGGGGTGTAACCGGCGAGAAGCTGCTGCAACAACTGGAGCGGCGGCTGGACAACGTCGTGTTCCGTCTTGGATTCGCCCAGTCGCGACGTCAGGCGCGCCAGTTAGTGCGTCACGGGCACGTGGCGGTCGACAACCGGAAAGTAAATATCCCTTCGTACGAAGTGAGTGCGGGCGAGGAGATTTCGATTCGCGACAACAGCAAGAAGCTGGTGGTGCTTGAGGCCGCGAAAGAGTTCGCCAGCCACGCGACATTGCCAACATGGTTGGAAGTCGATCGCGACAATTACAAAGCGAGGGTACTGAATCTGCCCAAGCGCGAAGATATTCAGCTGCCAGTGAATGAGCAGTTGATCGTCGAGCTGTACAGCAAATAGTCGTTAGTCGCTGGTTGTCGGTCGTTAGCTAAAGACCAACGGCAAAACGACCAACGACAATGCTGGTCCACTTTTCGAGCCAGATCAGCCTTTCTTGATGCCGACCTGAGTTGGACCACTCAGCGAGTCAGGATTGAGCCATACGGCCGAAGGAGAAACACATGCTTTGGAAAGGTTTTCAGAAACCGAAACGTCTTGCTGTTGACACCTCTACTCTCACCGACAAGTACGGAATCTTCTGGGCGCAGCCGTTCGAGCGCGGATTCGGCACGACGGTCGGCAATGCCCTGCGTCGTGTCCTGCTGAGCTCCATTGAAGGGGCGGCGGTGACGGCGGTGAAGATGGAAGGCGTGCTGCACGAATTCCAGTCGATCCCCGGCGTGGTCGAAGACGCGACCGACATCATCCTCAACCTGAAGCAGATTCCGTTTAAGCTTGCGGGCGACGCGCCCAAGGCCATTTACCTGCGCGCGGATCAGCCCGGAGTTGTCACTAGCGGCATGATTGAGGCGGATGGCGACGTCGAGGTACTGGACAAGGACGTTTACATCGCGACGGTCAGCGAAGGCGGCAAGCTCGACATGGAAATGCGGCTGAAGCGCGGCCGCGGCTATGTTTCCGCTGACAAGAATTTCGACGAGGATCTCGGCATCGGCTTCATCCCGATCGACTCCGTGCACTCGCCGGTGCGTAAATGCAATTACACGGTGGAAGCGGCGCGTTTGGGACAGATCACCGACTACGACAAGCTCACTCTTGAAGTGTGGACCAACGGCTCCATTACGCCGGCCGATGCGATTGGCCTGGCCGCTAAACTGCTGAAGGACCACATGAACATCTTCATCAATTTCGAAGAAGAGATCGAAACCAGTGCGTCGGGTGGGGAAGATCGCAAGCCCGAGATTCACAACGAGAATCTGAACCGGTCTGTTGAAGAGTTGGAGCTCTCCGTGCGCAGCTACAACTGCCTGAAGAACGCCAACATTCAGACGATCGGCGAGCTAGTTCAGAAGACCGAAGCCGAAATGCTGAAGACGAAGAATTTCGGTCGCAAGTCGCTCAACGAGATCAAGGAGATTCTGTCGTCGATGGGATTGAGTCTCGGTATGAAGATCGACGAGCACGGCAACGCCGTGCCGGGCCCGACTTCGAATGTGCCGTTGCCCGCGTCCGCGTACGGACCGGATGACCAGCTGTGAGAAATCAGGGATCAGAGGCGAGGGGCTAGGGATTGGCAAATCTACTAGCCCTCAGCCTAGTCCCTAGACCCTGAGGTTTTCCATGCGTCACAAAGTTGCAGGATATAAACTCGGACGAAATACCGCACATCGGCGGTCGCTGCTGCGCAATCTGGTCACCTCGGTGATCGTGGAGGAGCGGGTGGAGACGACCGTTCCCAAGGCGAAGGCAGCGCGTCCGCTGGTTGAGAAGATGATCACGCTCGGCAAGCGAGGCGATCTGGCGGCTCGCCGGCAGGCCGCCAGCTACCTGATGACCGACGAGGCCGTCGTGAAGCTGTTCGATACCGTGGGACCACGTTTCGGTGATCGCAATGGCGGATACACCCGCATCATCCGCACCGCGTGGAACAAAGGCGACGGCGCCGACAAGGCTTTTCTGGAACTGCTCGGCAGCGAGAAGATTCTCGACGAGAGGAAGGAAAAGCGTGCTGAAGCTCGCGCCAAGAAGGCGGCTGAAGCCAAGAAGGCTCTGGAAGAAGCCGAGGCACAGGCTCAGGCTGAGGGCGCGGCCGCCGAACCGGCCGAGAGCGGCGAAAAGAAAGAATAGTTTTGGCAAAATCCAACATTCGAGGCATGGTTTCGACCATGCCTTTTTCTTTGCCGGTGATGGTCCTCCGCCCAATTCGATATTCTGCGTTTAGCCTTGTTCCCAGCCCTTCGATTGATAACAAATCCCCCGATAGTTGCATTGACTTGGGTTAGGCGCCCACGTAAGATGCGCCCCGAATGCTAGGACAGACGATTTCGCATTACCGCATCCTGGAAAGGCTTGGGGGAGGCGGCATGGGAGTCGTCTTCAAAGCTGAGGACACCGAGCTTGGCCGCTTCGTTGCGCTGAAGTTTCTTCCGGATGAAGTGGCGCATGACGAATCTGCCCTGGAGCGATTCCGTCGCGAGGCACGCGCCGCATCTGCCCTGAATCACCCCAACATCTGCACAATTTACGAGATCGGAAAGCATGAAGGGCGATCCTTCATCGCGATGGAGTATCTGGACGGCTCGACGCTGAAGCATCTCATTGGCGTTCGACCGATGGATCTCGATGCACTGTTGAACATCGCCATCGAAGTTGCCGACGCGCTGGATGCGGCGCACGCGAAAGGAATTGTTCATCGCGACATTAAGCCAGCGAACATCTTCGTTTCGAAGCGTGGGCATGCAAAGATCCTTGACTTTGGCCTGGCCAAGATTGCTTCCGCGAATTCTTCGATCAGCGGGGACTCTCAGACTCTGGCCGATGCTGCCGCGCTCAATCTCACCAGTCCGGGAACTGCGCTCGGTACAGTGGCATACATGTCTCCGGAGCAGGTTCGCGGCAGGGAACTGGACGGGCGCACGGACTTGTTCTCGTTTGGTGTGGTGCTCTACGAAATGGCGACCGCGTCCCTGCCGTTTCGGGGCGAGACGCCGGGTGTGATCACGGAGGCGATTCTTAATCGGGCTCCGACATCGCCGATTCGGTTAAATCCGGACCTTCCGCCGGATCTTGAGCGGATCATCCTGAAGTTGCTCGATAAAGATCCCGAGCTGCGTTATCAAAGCGCAACAGAAATTCGGGCGGACCTGAAACGAATAAAACGCGAGCGAGATTCGGCGCGGATTTCCTCTCCAGCTGTACCCACCGAAACGAGCGGAGCCGCGGTGTCGTCGGGCGCGACCAGTGCCCGTACCTCTTCCTCCGGCATCAAGGCAATTCCTGAATCGCGCCCGCGGACAATGGAGATTGCGTTGGGAGCAGCTCTGGTCTGCGCGTTGGCTGCGGTTGGATTCCTGTTACTTCGTCCCAGTCGGCCGGCACCGTCTCCTGCGTATCACTTGTTGACGTATCGGCGGGGAACGATCCGCATGGCGCGATTTGCGCCGGACGGCCAGACAGTAATTTATAGCGCGGCCTGGGAAGGTGGCCCGGTGGAGATATTCAGCACGCGCTTTGGCACACCGGAATCGCGTTCCGTTGGAGTGCCGGGAGCCGAAATCCTTGCCATCTCGAGAGCCGGCGAGATGGCGGTCCTGCTGCACAGCCAACAGTCCAAGTCGCAAGTGCACACGGGAACGCTGGCACGAATGCCGCTAGGAGGAGGTGCACCTCGCGAGATTCTCGAGAATATTCAGTGGGCTGACTGGTCTCCCGATGGGTCGCAATTTGCGATCGTCCGCGATGTGAATGGACGAAATCGACTGGAATATCCGGCGGGCAAAGTGCTCTATGAAACCGGCGGTTGGATCAGTCATCCGCGAATCTCACGCAAGGGTGATCTGATCGCCTTCATCGACCATCCGATTCCCGGCGACTCTATCGGAGGCGTCGCAGTGGTCGACATGAGCGGCAAGAAACGCTCCCTCGGGCAGACTTATGGAGGAGGTGCTGTGGGGCTGGCGTGGTCTCCTAATGGCGATGAAGTCTGGGTAACGGCGACGGTAATTGGCATTGATCGCTCCGTATTCGCGGTGACCGTGGATGGGAAGGAGCGGCTGGTAGCACGTGTTCCGGCGGATTTGACTCTACAGGATGTCATGCCCGACGGGCGCACTTTGTTGGCGCGTGACAGTTGGCGGCGGGGGCTGATTGTTCATCGACCGGATGATCCTCTCGAACACGACTTCACCTGGCTCGACTGGTCGTATCCTGTGACGCTTTCGGCGGATGGACAGACGTTGCTGTTCCGGGAAGAGGGTGAAGCTGGTGGGCCAAGCTATGCCGTGTACGTGCGAAAAACGGATGGCTCACCCGCGGTGCGCCTGGGTGATGGTCAGTCGCTCGCGCTGTCTCCGGAGGGCAAATGGGCGCTGGCCTGCCGTGGAGATAAGCAGACTGACCTTTTTCTTCTTCCTACAGGCGCAGGCGAGCCACGTCAACTGCAAGGGCATAACATCGTTCATAGTACGGCCACCTGGTTTCCTGATGGGAAACGGATTCTGCTCGCGGGAACAGAAGCCGACCATGGGTTGCGGCTTTACGTGCAGGATATTGATGCAGACAAGATCGCAGCGGTAACGCCGGAAGGGACCAACGGACTCTCGTTCGCACTGTCGCCCGATGGCACTGCTGTGGCCGCAGTCGGACCCGATGACAAAGCGTATCTGTTCCCCATTCCCTCGGGAGAGCCTCGCCCGATCAAGGGCATGGAGACGGGCGAAGTGCCCGTGGAGTGGAGCGCGGATGGACGTTCGGTGTACGCGTATCGGGGTGGAGACCTGCCAGCGAAGGTATACCGCGTTGATCTCGCGACGGGAAATCGCACTTTGTGGAAACAACTTATGCCACCTGATCCCGCGGGCGTAGAGTTCGTGGGCCCTGTGCTTCCTACACCTGACGGCAAAGGGTATGTCTACGGATATCGTCGCTTGCTGTCAGATCTATATCTCGTCGAAGGGCTTCAATAGGCCGACGAAAGCCCACCCCACTTCCGGTTCAGCTGCAGACGTACATGTACCACCGCGTCTCACGCTGGTAATCTTGCCGCTCGGTTTTAAGCTTCCTTAAACTTCGTTTCATGGGCTTCACCCGGACACAGATCGGCATTGCCGTCGGCATCGCAACCCTACTTGTCTTCGGGTTTATTGGCTATTTGTGGTGGTTGAGCAATCAGGGCCCCGTGCTGGCGCGGTCAGAGGAGAAGGATTCCCTCACGGGATTGCCAATCAGTATCAAGATGAATCCGCTACGCGACCGTTCGACCGAGAAGGCTGCCAACAAGTTTCTGCGCGAGATGCGCGAGGGGCACTGCGACGAACTTCTCGCAAAATGGGAGCACGACTACCACAAGAAATACGCCCGATACATCTGCAAGTCGGAAAGTGAGCATCCGCTGCTCTCCTGGGAACTGGTCGATTGGGAAGATGCTCCGCCGCTCGTGATCCTCCACTATCGCGGCCAGCGGCCAAGCAACGCGGGTCCAACCCAAGCAGGAATCGATCAGAGCCTTTTCACGCTCACCCTTGAGCACAGGCCCGGGGATTGGGTCGTGACCAAGTACGACGCTATGTACTGAAGACCGTTCTCGGTCGTTGGTCGTTAGCCCTCGAGTCTTGCAGCAAATCCAGAGTCGGCGTCTTCTGAGTCCGTGGTAAAACCGATGTATGCCCGAACGCTCTACGCAGGCTCAGCCCTCCGCTGTACGCAATCTCTATTCCTTCGGGCTCACATCATTCTTCAACGACACCGCTACCGAGATGGCCTACTGGGTCCTTCCAGCCTTTCTGGTGTCACTAGGAGCAGGGCCTGCGCAACTCGGGGTAATTGAAGGCATCGCCGAGAGCGTCGCATCCTTCGCCAAGCTTTTTTCGGGATATCTCAGCGATCGCATCGAGCGGCGAAAGCCACTCGTCGTTGGCGGATACTTTGTTGCGAACGCTGTGAAGCCGATGCTGGCGGTTGTGACCTCCTGGTGGCAGATTCTGTTGATCCGATTCACCGATCGGGTAGCCAAGGGAGTGCGCGGGGCACCGCGAGATGTAATGGTGGCGGAGTGCGTCGGAAAGGAACGGCTGGGATCGGCTTATGGGCTGATTCAGTCGATGGATTCGGCAGGAGCGATCGCAGGGCCATTGTTGGCGCTTGTTCTACTGGCGCGATATGGGATTCGCAGCGTGTTTTGGGCTGCGGCAGTGCCGGGAGCCCTGTCTGTGGCTGTCGCAGTCCTTGGAATTCGCGAGACGAGACGGCTCTCGTCGGACGGGAAAACGCCAGATCCTGTTAAGCATGCCCAGAAGGCCGCCAGCCTTGCCTCCAGCGGGACACGCGAGCCAGGTATCGCTACGCGAACTGGTCTTCCGGCCACGTTCTATATGGTCCTTGCTGCGGTGACGCTATTTTCGATCGGCAATTCCAGCGACATGTTCCTGGTTATGCGTGCGCAGAATATCGGTATCGGCGTCGGCCTGGCTCCGCTGCTTGGACTGGTCTTCAACCTGACATACACCCTCGGGTCGTGGCCTGCCGGATGGCTCAGCGATCATTTCTCACGCCGATGGATTGCGGCAGTCGGTTACTTGATCTTTGCGGTTGTGTATTTTGTGTTTGGACGCGCCCCATCGGTGCTGGCCATCTGGATCGTCATGGCTGTCTATGGAATCTACTATGCGCTGACCCAGCCGGTGCTGAAGGCGCTAGTTGTAGAAACGGTGACGCCAGAGATTCGCGGGCGCACGCTCGGAATCTATTTCTTTGCGACCAGCGTAGCGACTTTGGCTGCAAGCCTGATCAGCGGCGAGTTATGGAAGCACTTCGGGGCCAGTGTGCCGTTTTTTGCATCGGCGGGATTAGCCGCCATATCGGCTGTGATGCTGGTAGTCACTCCGGCACGCCGAACGTAATCTTCGGCGTCTTCGCACGTTTCTCAGCGGGCTGGTGCCTTACGGATCTACCGCCGAGGACGCGGAGCAAGGCCGCAGAGATGGCCGAGAGTTCGTGTTAGAGCGTCGGGCTTTTTACGATCTCGTCTTCCGGCTTGGCTGTGCCATTCTTGAGTGCTTCATCGAGCAGAACTTTCATTTCACGGGTAGCCTTCTCCGCCAGCTCTGCCTGCTGACGGCCGAGTTCACCCTGCTGCTCGCCTAGTTTTCCCTGCTTCTCTCCGAGCTCGCCCTGCATTTCGCCGAGCTTGCCTTGTCGTTTACCTGCCTCCGATTGAAGCTCACCGATCTTGCTCTGCAGTTCTCCAATTTCGGACTGGAGTTCGCCGACCTGTTCCATAGTGGCGCTGGGGCCTAGTTTCTGCAGCTTTGCTTTGAGCCGGTCGAGGGCGGCGGTCATGTCAGGCACATTGACCTTCACCTGCTCCATCTTTGCGCCCAGTGCTTCCTGTTGCTTGCCAAGCTCTTCTTGCTGCTTGCCAAGTTCTTCCTGTTTCCTGCCAAGCTCCTCCTGCGGAGTCCAGAGGGCTTTGGCACGATCAATTGTCGCCTGGTCGCGGATAATGTAGGACTTCTCGTCGCGCTGGAACCAGATGAAATCGCCGGGAATCTGCTTCTTGAGTCTTTCCACATGCCGGGTATCTTGCGAGGATCCCGACATGGTGAAGGTATCGGTTTTGCCCGACGCGATCACGAAGCGTTCTTCGTCGTCGTTATCGTATGAGTAGAAGAATCCGTTGCGGTGGGAAACTCCAGTCGAGTTGTACTGGCCGAATCCGTCCCGCAGGCTCGCTGGTCCGATCAACGCCATGGGCGCAGTGGGTGCGACTGCGGCAATCGCAGGCGCTGCCGGAACGGACGCAATGGATGGAGCACCCACGAGCGCGGGCGCCGCAGGGCCCGCGACAGCCACAGGTGCAGCTGGTGCCGACAAAACACCGCCGGAGGGAGCCGCGACAGACTCTGGAGCCAGAGGCGCAACATTAACAGCAGTTGAGGACGGAGTACCTTCCGGAGCTGCAGGACGCTGCCGGGCGGGGCGAACCGCGGCCGCAAGATATACAACGGGAATCGCAAGCACCAGGACTACAGCAGCCAAAGCTCTCTTTGTGTTCACAGCGACTGCTCCTTTCCACGCGAGAATTCGTTGAAGTCGTTGTTCGACTTGTTCAACCCTGGCCATCGAAACGCCCTGCCAGCGAACCCTTCCCGTTCCAGTTCGCAGCGCATGGAAGAAATCCAGCAAGGTTCCAGCGTAGCGTTTCTGATCAATGCCTTCGGACAGCGCAGCCTCGTCGCTGGCTTGTTCAGCCAATACGGCTATATGAGCGTGCAACCACGAGGCCAGCGGATTGAACCAGAAGATCGCGCGGTAGATGAGCGCGAGGCGTTGGGTCAGGACGTCATAACGACCGACATGCGAAAGTTCGTGAGCCAGCACGGCATGCAGCTTTTGCGCTTCCCATTCGCTCCAGTCGGAAGGAAGCATGATTGTCGCTCGAAACGCTCCGACTGTGAGCGGAACGACAATATTCTTGGACGCTGCCAGGCGAGGACGCTTACAGGTCGAATCAAAAGCCATCATTGCCGGGGCTGGGCAGTCAGTAATGGATTTAGCACTACGAAGGAGTTTGCGCGTCCATAGGATTCCGGCCGCGAATCTGGCCAGAAGGCAGAACGTTACAAGGAGATAAATGCCGGCGACGAGACTCCAAGCAAGACCGGGCCAAGAGAAATTGTGATCGCTGATGGCATGCTGGTTTTCACGGCTGAGTGTTTCACTCGAAATGATGGACCGGTGATGGTGTTCAATGAGCTTCATGTCGGGATCGCTCGCTGAATTGCTCGCGAGGAACATGGTTTGCAGGTCCGCTCTATTGCTCACTAGGGGTGATGCCACTCGATGCTGCGGGAACCGAGGAAGTCCAATCACCACCGGATGTAGCAACCCTCCGAGGAATGGCATCGCAAGGCTCGCGTAGAGTACGGAAGTCCAGATGAAAAGTCGTAGTGACGTTGCTCGCAGACGAAAGATGGTGAGGCCCATTCCAGCAACTCCGGCGAGTAGAAACGATCGTACGGCCGAGGTGACTAGCACTGAGATCATGGCCGCCGAAGAGTCAGAGAGCATCTGCATCATGACCTTCTCTCCTTCTTTCCGACGCTGACATTCGCTCCATCGTTCCGTTCAGCAATCTTGCGCGCCAGGCGTTGCAATTGCTTGTGGTCCAGCACTTCGTTGTCAACCATGCCGAGCACGAGTTCTTCGGCCGAGCCACCACAGAAGCGGTCAATAATGCTCTTCACCGCGCGGACAGCTACGTTCTGGCGGCGGTGGGACGCCTTGTAGATGAACGTTCTGCCTTGCACCTCATGCGTGACATATCCCTTCTCTTCCAAGCGGCGAAGCACGGTGCGAATGGTTGAACCTTTCATCGATCGTGTGGATGCGAGGGCCTCGCGGCAAGACTCTGCCGTAACTACGCCACGGCTCCAGATGTAGTCCATCACGCTCTGCTCGACTTCTCCCAGGTTCTTCAGACGTGTCAGCTTTGTGTTAGTCATTGTAGCGTTACAATATGTAACAGTTAAAGGATGACGGGTCAAGGAGAAATTCAAGAGGACGGGTCGCGAGCCCGGTCAGGATTGGGCCTTGGCTCGGTAGTGGATGATAAAAATGGCAAGTTGCGCAGCGATTCCGGCGCAGGTGTCGAGGATAACGTCGTGTACGGTTCCCGTGCGCGTCGGCAGATAGCTCTGATGCCACTCGTCGAGACTGGCGACCAGACACGTTCCGAGCACGGCAATGTTGGCCCAACGAAAGGTCCATCTCGCGCCTGACGAAGAAGGCAGCGTCTCCCGCCACGCGCGGAACAAAAGAATACTCAGCAGTCCGTAGCCAAATACGTGGCCGGATTTGCGAAGGAAGGCGTGATAGGGTTCAAAGGTCGCCTCGTCGATCCCGAACAAGAAGTGCACGACCGGATACAGAAAACGACTGGTGTGCTGAGACGAAAGATAGGTCGTCGATTCTATGGCGATGACGATGAGCCAGAGGATCAATGCGATCCAGGTTTTCAGGACTTGGTTGCGGTTGCGGGTCAAAGGGATCGTTCAGTGGTTTCCCCCCTTGCCGCAAAGGTCGCGGCAAGGATGGGCCACGCAGCATTATTATTCAATAGCGTAGTTGGGAGCCTCGCGCGTGATCATGACATCGTGGACATGGCTCTCGCGTAGTCCGGCGTTGCTGATGCGGACGAAACGTGTTTTCTGCAGCAGTTCGGGAATTGTTGAGCATCCACAGTAGCCCATGCCCGATTTCAATCCGCCGACCATCTGGTAAATGATCATCGCAACCGAGCCGCGATAGGGAACCCGTCCTTCGATGCCTTCGGGGACGAGTTTGTCGAGGCGGTTCGAGCCACCTTCTGATGCGGCCGTGGAAGAATCGCCGCTCGCGTTCTGGAAGTAGCGCTCGCTCGATCCTTGCGCCATAGCGCCCAATGATCCCATGCCGCGATACGACTTGAATGACCGGCCTTGATAGAGGATCAACTCGCCCGGGCTCTCATCGGTGCCGGCGAAGAGGGACCCGATCATGACCGAACTGGCACCTGCGGCCAGAGCTTTGGTGATGTCGCCGGAATACTTGATGCCGCCGTCGGCGATGATGGGGACCCCGGAGTCTTTCGTGGCGCGATAGGCCTCGGCGATGGCGGTGATTTGTGGAACGCCGGCGCCGGTCACCACGCGTGTTGTGCAGATCGATCCAGGACCGATCCCAACTTTGATCCCGTCGGCCCCAGCCCGAGCCAACTCGCAAGCGCCGTCGAATGTGGCGACGTTGCCGGCCAGCAACTCGACTTCGGGCAGTTTCGATTTCACCAGCTTTACCGCTTCGAGCACTTTCGAAGAGTGCCCGTGGGCGCTGTCGATGGCGAGCACATCGACTTTGGCTTCCGCCAGTTCCTGTGCGCGCTCCAGAAAATCTCCCGTGGCACCGATAGCGGCGCCCACCCGCAAGCGCCCGTGAGAATCCTTAGCGGCGTTGGGGTACTTCAACTTTTTCTGGATGTCTTTTACTGTGATGAGGCCCTTCAGGTTGTAGTTGTTGTCCACAACCAGGAGCTTCTCGACGCGGTGCTGGTGAAGAATTTTCTCCGCCTCTTCGAGCGTGGTTCCCACAGGAACCGTGATCAGGTTCTTCTTGGTCATCACGTTGTCGATGGGAATGTCGAAGCGGGTTTCGAAGCGCAGGTCTCGATTGGTGAGTATTCCGACGAGCTTGCCATGCTCGGTGATGGGCACGCCGGAGATCTTGTACTTGCTCATGACCTCGAGGGCGTCCGATACCTTGTCGGTCGGATGCATGGTGACCGGATCGACAATCATGCCACTTTCCGAGCGTTTCACCTTGTCGACTTCATTGGCCTGCTGCTCGATCGTAAGATTGCGGTGAATGATGCCGATCCCACCCTGCTGGGCAAGCGCAATCGCCATATGAGATTCGGTGACAGTGTCCATGGCGGCGCTGACGATGGGGATATTCAGGCTGATGTTACGCGTGACTTGCGTCTGGGTGCTCGCCTGTGTCGGAATCACGTCTGAGCGGGCAGGCAACAGCAGGACGTCGTCGAAAGTAAGAGCCTCAGGAACAGGAAAATGAATCATAAATGTCTCGGGAATCCCCAGCGTATAGGTAAGCCTTCATTGTAGATAGCAGTGAAAAATCAGGCAAATGGATGCGGCCGCCCCTGGACCATACACTCGGTTCCCGGGAGGCCGCGCATTGGCTCCAGCAAGCCTTTACGGAGTCGCGTATTGCCGAACTTGGACCGATCCATCCACGAAACTTGGTCTCGAATCTATCCCTCGCTCAGCTGGATTCCTGTCACGCACCTCTGTGATTTCAGTCACGGAGTGCTTTCTAACAATCAAGCATAAACACTGCATCCGGCTCGCTTGGTCAGACCGTCGGACCCGGGCTCACGCCGGAAAGAGAGGATCTCAGGAGGACTAGGGAGAACTGTGCGCTGGCGGCTTGCTTGCTCTCGTATGCGTCTCAACATCATGATCGCCCGCCTTCGATGGTTCGCGCGATAGTCCCTCCAATAATAAACAAGGAAAACCGAGCCCGAACCGGATCGCAGCTGCTACGACGATCCACCGCGAGGAATTCTTTGTTTTCGGAAGTCAGAAGTCGCTTCGCCATGGCTTCGCTGCCAGAGGGACGTCTATGTCGACAACTCACAAGGACACCATTGCCGCTCATCTTAGCAACAGCGGTGTGTCGCGTCGCAGTTTTCTCCAACTCTGTTCTCAGTTGATGATTGTCGCGCCAGTCGGGTTGGCGCTGACCACCAAAAAGAGTCTCGCGCAAATCGCGCAGTTGGTGGGACAAACACGGCGCCCATCGGTCATCTGGCTCCACTTCCAGGATTGCACGGGCTGCACCGAGACTCTGCTCCGTACTTCTGCCCCTGACGTCGCCGACCTGATTCTCGACGTGATTTCGCTCGACTACCACGAGACTCTGATGGCAGCCTCAGGCGCGCAGGCGGAGGCGGCATTGCAGTCCGCGATTGAGACAAACGCAGGCAAATATGTCCTGGTGATCGAAGGGGCGATTCCCGCGAAAGACGACGGCGTTTTCATGGAGCTGGCCAGCAAGCCGGCTATTCAAGTTGCGAAGGATGTGGCGTCACAAGCTGCAGCCGTTATCGCTATCGGTTCGTGCGCTTCGTGGGGAGGAGTTCCTTCTGCAGATCCGAATCCCACTGGGGCTGTGGGTGTCGATTCGGTAGTTTCCGGCAAACCGATCGTCAATCTCCCCGGCTGTCCGCCCAATCCCTACAACCTTCTGGCCGTAGTGCTCGAGTACGTCACGATGGGTAAATTACCTGCGCTCGATGAATTCGGACGGCCAAAGTTCGCGTATGACCGCGTGATTCACGAAAACTGTCCGCGTCGCGCCCACTTTGATGCTGGTCGGTTCGCCACCGCGTTCGGCGATGAGGGCCATCGCAAGGGTTGGTGCCTCTACAAACTTGGCTGCAAAGGCCCGGTGACACACGCCGCCTGCGCTACTCGCCACTTCAATGAGGTTCCCGGAGTTTGGCCGATTGGGACTGGCGTGCCTTGTTTGGGCTGCACGGAGAAGAACGTTGTCTGGAAGATGGGAACGTTCGAGACCGTGCCGATCCATCTGGCAACTCCTCCCGACACCTATCCTCCGATTTACAGCACGGCAGGCGGACTAAAAGTCGGGGCTGCCGCACTGGTGGGCGCGATTACAGGAGCGGTGGGTGGAGCAGCATGGGTCGCTTCGCAGCGCTTTCAGAGCAGCACCGAGGCGGGTGTCGCGCGTGTCTCGACAGATATCGCACATGCCGAGAAGTTGAAGGGCAAGTCCAACAGCAAGAAAAAAGAGGACTGACGTGGCCATCACTCGGCGGGAACTGATCACGGGTATCGCCAAAGCTGGAGTTCCGGCAGCGGTAGCCGTATCCGTGTGCAGCGAAGAACTCCAGGCGGAAACCATCCCAGTACCCAGCGCTGCCGTCGGCATGCTCTATGACGCGACGATCTGCATCGGCTGCAAGGCGTGCGTAGCTGCTTGTGCAGAGGCTAACGATACTCCCCCAGATGCGCGCGGCGATGCGCTGCACCAGGCACCTGCGGACCTGAATGACCTTACGCGCAATATCATCAAGCTCTACAAACCCGAGGACGGCTCTGCCTTCTCGTTTGTCAAGCGGCAATGCATGCATTGTCTGGATCCCGCTTGCGCCGCCGGATGCCCATTCCAGGCGCTACACAAGGATCCGGAGAGCGGAGTCGTCAACTGGAGTGCGGAAGAATGCATCGGATGCCGATACTGCACGATCACGTGCCCCTATCACATCCCTCGGTTTCAGTGGGTCGGTTTCAATCCACGCGTAACCAAGTGCGAACTGTGCAGCCATCGACTGGCGAAAGGCCTGAAGCCCGGATGCACCAGCGTATGCCCGACGGGGGCCGTGATCTTCGGGCCGAGGCCGGTCTTGCTGCGCGAGGCCAAGCAGCGCATCCAGAACAGTCCCGGACGCTATTACCAGAATCGCGTTTACGGCGAGACCGACAACGGCGGCACGCAGGTTTTGTATCTCTCGAAAGTTCCCTTTGAGAAGTTGGGGCTGCCGGAACTTGGGCCCGAGTCTGTCCCCGCCAAGACGCTGCGGTGGCAGAGACGTTTCTACCAATACTTCGCGCTGCCGGCCGTGCTCTATGCCGGGCTGGTGCAAGTGATTCGCAAGAGCCTCAAGGGCCACGAAGAGGAGGCTCATAATCGCGAAAAAGAGACCGGGCTGAGGGCGCAACTATGAGCAGCACCGCCATGAACACAATTCGAGTCAGTGATCGTTGGGAACGAAACGTTCCGGTGTTCGGGTTCCCGGTAGTGAACGGATTCTTCCTCGGGCTCTCTGCTCTCGTGTTGATCGCGCTCGTGCTGACTGGATACCGCGAGCTGGCAGGACTCGGCCCAGTCAGCGGAATGAACGACGCGTTCGGATGGGGCATCTGGAAGACCTTCAACGTAATGGTGCTGACTGCTCTGGGTTCGGGAGCCTTCGCAGTAGGAATTGCGGCGTGGGTGTTTCGCCGTAAGAAGCTTCATGTGTTGATGCGGATGGCGCTACTCACCAGCTTTCTCTCGTATGCATGTGGCCTGCTTCTGCTGGGAATCGATGCCGGACGTCCATGGAACTTCTATTGGATCATCTTCCCCTGGCGTTGGAACATGCATTCGCCGCTAGCGGAAGTGGCGATCTGCATGTCGATCTACGCCATGATCCCTCTGGCGATTGAAAACGTGCCACCGATTCTGGAGCGGCTTTGGTACTTTGATTCGCGCTTGCGCCCCGGGGTGCGGAAGATAGAACGAGGACTTCACTATTTTTATCCGTGGATCATTGCTGCCGCCTATTTGCTGCCGGGGATGCATCAGTCTTCCCTTGGCGCGCTGATGTTGCTGGCGGGAGAGCGCGTACACCCGCTATGGCAAACGGCGTGGCTCCCGGTGCTTTACTTAGGTGCTGCGACTTTCATGTCGTTCGGTTGTGTGGTCGGAACCACCATGCTGTGCTGTCTGGTATGGAAACGCGCCATGGATATGGAGGTTCTCGACGAGGCGGCGCGCATCACCTGCTGGTTGATTTTTGGATGGCTCGGCCTGCGCTTCCTCGACATCATCTTTCGCGGCGCGTTTGGAAGTGCACTTCATTTGGACCGCTTTGCCGCGGTCTTTTGGTTCGAAGTCCTGTTGGTCCTGGCCGGGGGCCTCATGCTGCTTCGTTCCACTCGAACGCATGAATTGCAGTTTATGTTTCTGGGCTACATCCTGAGTTCTGCCGGCGGGATGATTTATCGCTTTAGTCCGACCACGCTGGCATTCCGGCCGAATCCGGAGGCGCTCTACTTTCCGGCAACGATTGAGGTCCTGGTCTCCCTCGGTTTTATCTCCTTGGGCATCGTCGGATTTCTGATTGCCGTGAAAAGGCTCGCAATCTTGCCCGCGCCTCTACACGAGTGGCACGACATGGCGAGCTATTTCCGCTTCCGGCGTCCGTACATCCGGTGGACGGGATATTTCAACTACGGATATTTCGGGGATGACGAAACCGAAGGCGGTGAATTCCCGGCAACGGCAGGCAATTATGGCGAAACGCATAACCATTGATCCCATTACGCGGATCGAAGGCCACCTCCGCATCGATGTGGAGGTCGACAACAACTCGGTCAGCAATGCATGGGCTTCATGCACCATGTGGCGCGGCATCGAAAAGATTCTTCGCGGACGCGATCCGCGCGATGCCTGGATGTTCACGCAGCGATTCTGCGGGGTCTGTACCACGGTGCACGCGATGGCCAGCGTACGGTCGGTCGAAAATGCGCTGAATCTCGAGATCCCGCTCAACGCGCAGTACATCCGTAACCTGATTCTGATTGCGCATGCCCTGCATGACCACATCGTCCACTTCTATCAGTTGTCCGCGCTTGACTGGGTGGATGTGCTGCAGATTCCGAAAGCCGACCCCGCCGCTACATCGAAGCTGGCCGAAAGTCTCTCCCCGTGGACGCGTAATTCGCGCAACGAACTGAAAGCCGCGCAGGATCGCGTGAAGGCCGTCGCTGCCAGCGGACAGTTCGGCATCTTCGCCAACGGCTATTGGGGACATCCCGCGATGCGACTGTCTCCGGAAGTGAATCTGCTCGCGTTTACGCACTACGTACAGGCACTCGAATATCAACGCAAGGCGCTGCAGGTGGTCGCTATCCTGGGATCAAAGACGCCCCACATTCAGAATCTGACGGTCGGCGGTGTGGCAAATGCGATCGATCTCGACAGTCCAGCCGCGCTCGGCATGGACAAGCTCGAAATGATCAGAACCCTGCTGGCCGATGTTTCTCAGTTTGTGCAGCAGGTCTACTTCGTCGATGTCTGCGCGGTGGCGGCCATGTATCCCGATTGGTTCAGAATCGGGAGCGGGGTGCGCAATTATCTCGCCGTCCCCGATCTTCCACTCGAAAGCAAAGGTTCCCCCTACGATCTTCCCGGCGGATACATCCGAAACGCCGATTTAGCCGGCGTAAAGGAATTCCAGACGGCGACAGACGATACCTTCCGCAAGTCCGTCACCGAAGATGTCATGCACGCCTACTATCAGGGAGAAAAAGCGTTGCATCCCTGGCAAGGAGAAACCGAACCCGCCTTCACGGGCTGGGACGGCGAGCAGAAATATTCCTGGGTAAAAGCTCCGCGTTTCAACAACGAGCCCATGCAGGTCGGCCCGCTGGCGCAGGTTCTGATCGGCTACGCACAGGGTCACGCGCTCACGCGCAAGTACACCGATCTTGCGATCGAGAAGATCGCCGCCATTGGCGGCGTTCGTCCCACGCCTGCGATGCTACATTCCACTCTCGGCCGCCACGCCGCCCGCGCCATTCGCGCCTGCATGCTTGCAGAGCTTGCACAAAAGCACTGGCAGTTGCTGGTGAACAACATCGCCAAGGGCGACTACACTGTCCATAACCAGCCGGTACTGCCTTCGCATGAAGTCGAAGGCGTTGGAACCCACGAGGCGCCGCGTGGAACGCTTTCGCACTGGATCGTCATCAAGAACGAAAAGATTAAGAACTACCAGGCAGTCGTGCCATCCACGTGGAATGCGAGCCCCCGCGATCGCGCCGGGGCCCACGGACCGTACGAGGCTTCATTGCTCCACACTCCGCTGGCCCGTCCGGGGGAACCGCTGGAAGTGCTCCGCACCGTGCACTCGTTCGATCCATGCATGGCGTGTGCGTGCCACGCGTTTGATCCATCAGGCCGGAAGATCACTGTCGCGAAGATCCTATGAACAAGAAAATCCTGATCGGCGGAATTGGGAACGTCTTGTTAGGCGACGATGCGTTTGGTCCGTACGTGATTCGCCTTCTCGAGTCACAGTACGTGTTCCCTGACAACGTTGAGATCGCCGACCTGGGCACGCCAGCCCTCGATCTGACCCATCGCATCGCTGGATTGCACGCAGTCATTTTCATCGATTGCGTCGCGTCCAGAGAACATCCGCCTGGCACGGTGTTGCTTTACCGGAAAGCTGACATTGTGCGCGCAATGCCTGCAAAGCGCCTTGATCCACACTCTCCCGCCTTGTCGGAGTGCCTCATGACCGCCGAGATGTTGGGAGCCAGCCCACAGAGCGTGCTGCTGGTGGGAATCGTCGGGCAAGCCTTTGATGCTGGGCGCAACCTGAGCCATGTGGTCGAGCGGAGCTCAGCAGAAGCAGTCGCGGCAATCTTGGCTGAACTGCAGAAACTTGGTATTCAGTATGAGAGGCGACAATTCCCGCCCGCTCCGAGTATCTGGTGGAGCGATTCGGACACTGTCACTAGGGAGCGAGAGGGACCTGCGACGATCGTCTATTGAGCTGCCTGGGTGCTCCAAAGAGATTAGTCTATGCGCCTAATGGTTGTGACAATTGCAGCATTAGTCAGTTGCGCTGCATGCACAAGGGGAGATTTACGGGGACGATGAAGTCATCCGAGGACGGGCAGACCTATCTGGTAATTGCGGACGACAATGGAAGGCACCGCGGACCCATGAAGGTTGATGGAAAGGTTTGGCCCCATGCGATCGGTGAGGCCGGTAGGATCGAACCGGGCGACCACAGCATCGAGTGTGGCGCAGAAATGGGCATCAATGTTCCTCCGGGCGTCGTATACACATTCGACTATTGGGGTCCGTAACTCTCTTTATATCGGGAATTAACTCCTGCTGGTGCGGGTTCTGAGCCGTTTGTCTTTTAATCCCTCCGGGCGTATATTAAGAGACTGAGAACTGCTGTGTACCGGCATTTGGCGAAGCACACCAGTGGGCGCAAGCCCACTTTTTAGTTGGAGCCCCGCGGTGTTGCAGCCATCCGCCAGTAAGTTATTGGATTCATGGCGCTTGACGTTGATCGTGTGCGGGCTATTGCGGACCGGGTCGCAGCCTCCAGCGGACTCGAAGTCCTCGACGTCGAGGTTCTGGGTGGGGGCAAGGCTCGCATGCTGCGGGTGTTTCTCGACAGGCCCGCGGCAGGGAACGATCCGCTGGCGGGAGTGACGCACGAAGACTGCGCGAACTTCAGTCGCGAGTTCGGCACGATCCTGGATGTGGAAGATGTCATGCCGGGATCGTACACGCTGGAAGTTTCATCGCCAGGGCTGGATCGCAAGCTGGTCAAGCCGACAGATTTTGCGCGCTTTGTCGGCAGCCGGGTTAAGCTGACGACCCGCGAGCCGGTAAACAATAACAGGCACTTTGAAGGCGTCCTGGAGAGCTTTCAGAATGGCTGCCTGATGCTGGATTTGAGTGTAGCCAGCCACAAGTCGCGGAAGAAGATGGGCGACGCGGCCGGCACGAAGATTGAAATTGATTTTGCCAACGTAGAGAAGGCGAATCTGGTACCAGAATTCTGAGAATTGGTTTTCTATGGCTAGCGAGCTTTACAACATCATCGAAGGCGTGAGCCGGGAAAAGGGAATTGATCCGCAGATTGTAGTCAGCGCGGTGGAAGACGCCATTGTCATGGCGACGCGCAAGCATTACAAATCGCAGGAAAACTTCCGCGCGAAGCTGGACAAAGATACCGGCAAGATCAGCGCTTTCGCGGTGAAGACCGTCGTGGAGACGCCAGAGCAGGTGGAAGATCCCAATCTGCAGATCACACTGGAAGACGCACAACGGGTGGATCCGAGCCTCGAGGTTGGCGGAGAATTGCTGATTCCTAAGGCGATCGACGGGATCCTGGGCCGCATCGCGGCGCAGCTCGCGAAGCAGGTGATCTTTCAGAAGGTGCGCGAGGCCGAGCGCGATACGGTCTACAACGAGTACATCGGGCGCGTGGGCGAGGTCGTCAACGCGACCGTGAAGCGCGTGGAAGGGCCAGACGTGATCTTTGATATCGGCAAAGCGGAAGCTCGCATGCCGCGCAAGGAGCAGTCGCGGCTGGAGTCATTTGCAGTGGGTGAACGTGTCCGCGTAATAATCGCACGCGTCGAACGAGCGTCAAAAGGCCCGGGGGTGGTTGTTTCTCGCGCGGCGCCGGAACTGGTACAGCATCTGTTCCAGACAGAAGTTCCAGAAATCTACGACGGAACCGTCGTAATCCGTGCCATTGCCCGTGAAGCCGGTGAGCGCACCAAGATTGCTGTGATGTCGAAGGATAAGGATGTCGATGCTGTCGGCGCCTGCGTCGGCATGAAGGGCATGCGCGTGCAGTCGATCATCCGCGAGCTGCGCGGAGAGAAGATCGACATCATCGAGTTCCATGAAGATCCCGTGACGTTCGCCGAGAAGGCGTTGCAGCCGGCAAAGGTGAGCCGCGTGACCGTCATCGATAGCTCGGAGAAGCACCTCGAAGTAGTGGTCGACGACAGCCAACTCTCGCTTGCCATCGGCAAGAAGGGCCAGAACGTTCGTCTCGCCGCGAAACTGCTGGGCTGGAAGATCGATATCAAGAGCGAGGAAGAAAAGCGCCAGGAAGTCGAGCAGCAGATGGCTGCCATGACCCCGCAGGCGACAACTCCTCTTGAGAACGTTCCGGGCTTGGGGGAGGGTGTGCTTGAGAAGCTGACTGCCGCCGGTGTGACGACCGTCGAAGCGCTGGCCGATATGACCCCAGAAGAACTCGAGGCGATTGAGGGTATCGGGCCCAAGACGGTGGAAAAAATCAGTCTCGCGGTCAATAATTACTTCGCGAGTCTAGAACCGGACGCCGAGGGTGCTGTTCAGGTTGAGGGGGCCGAGGGAGAAGCCGCCCAGGAAGGGGCATCCGTCGAACCTGCGGGCGAAGAAGTTACCCCCACCGAAGAATCCGTAACAAATGAAGGCGAGCCTGTGCCTGACGAGGGTGCTGCCCGCGAAACAACCGAATAACCATGACACGCACACTCAAGTCTGTTTGCGTGCGAGTCCAGATTACTGACTCCGTGAGGCTACGATGAAGACCTAGCACAACGCGGGGAAAAGAAAGGCCGGATGAGTAAGGTTCGAATCAACGATCTCGCCAGAGAGCTGGAAGTCAAAAGCAAAGCGATTCTCGACACGCTACCGCATGTTGGCGTGACCGAGAAGAAGACGCATTCCAGTTCGCTGGAGGAGCATGAAGCAGAAAAAGTGCGGGCCTATATCCGAGGCTCGGCTGAATCGCAGAGTTCATCTGCGCGCGCTGCGCGTACGCTGCGCGGCGAAGAAGAAATCAAGACCAAGATTGATCTGTCCCACATCTCCCGTCCGGGCGATGTGCTGAGGGCGATCACGCAGAAAAAGGAAGCTGCAGCTGTACCACAACCGGCAAAGCCGGCACCGCCGCCGGCCACGCCAAAGCCGACAATTGTGCCTCCGGTCGTGAAGCCTGCGGCGCCGGCGACGGTCGCTGCACCACCGTCACCGGCCCCTGCTCGGCCAACCGTGGTGGCCCCTGCGACTGAAAAGCCTGCGGTCCCGGCACCGCCGCCTCCGGTTCCGGCAGCGCCGGCCGTCGTGGCTCCGCCCGTTCGTCCGGCAGCGCCGCCGCCTCCACCGGCAGCGGCTGTGGTAGCGCCGCCGCCCGCGGCTCCGCCGATCGCGGCTTCCACGTCGCCTGTAATTCCGGTAACTCCACCTGTCCCGCGTCCGGCACCACCTACGGTATCGGCAGCGCCGCAACCGCCTGCGCCGAGAATGATCGTTCCGCAAACGGGGCCGCGTCCGGTGTATAAGGCTCCCCCGCGTCCCGTCGCACCGACCCCAGCAGCACAAACCAGCGCTCCTGCAGGAACGATGCGCCCTGCACCAGGCCGCCCGGTACCGGGACAGCCGATCTTCCAGCGTCCGCGACCACAGGGGCCACAGGGGGCAGGTGCGCCGCGTCCGCCGCTACGTCCGGGGGAGCGCCGTCCGATGCATCCCACGCGTTCGGCCCCCATTGGAGCGCGTCCGATCGGAGTTGGACCAGGGCTTCCACCGCCGGGACCAGTCCGTCCGGGGAGCCGTCCCGGTGCCCCCGCGCGTCGTCCGGGACAGCGCTATGTTCCACGCGGCGTAAAAGAAGGGCCAATGAAGGGCTACGTTCCGCCGCCACGCATGGTGGTGTCGAACGAGCCGATGCCGATCACGCGCAATATCACGATTACTGAAGGTATCAGTGTAAAAGATCTTGCCGAGAAGCTTGATATCCGCGCGAAGGACCTGATTTCGCGGCTGCTGGCTCGAGGGGTATTTGCCACGATCAACCAGACGCTCGATGCAGAACTCGCGAGCGAGATGGCGCGCTTTTTCGGGGCCGATACGAATGTGATCACGTTCGAAGAGCAGGCTGCGAAGGATATCGACGCAGCCGCCGCTGCCGGCGAAGAGTCCGCCGCCGAAGCCTCTCCCCGTCCGCCCGTGGTTACGATCATGGGTCATGTTGATCACGGCAAAACTACTCTGCTCGACTCAATCCGAGCGAGCAACGTGGCTGAAGGGGAAGCCGGCGGAATCACGCAGCATATCGGAGCCTACAAGGTTCGCATCAGCGATCCGGACTCGCCCGCGTATGGGCGAGAGATCGTGTTCCTCGATACACCGGGTCACGAAGCCTTCACGCGCATGCGTTCGCGAGGAGCGAAAGCGACCGACATCGTCGTGCTCGTAGTTGCCGCTGATGACGGGGTCATGCCGCAGACGCTCGAAGCCATCGACCACGCGCATGCCGCTGAAGTCCCGATCATCGTCGCAGTAAACAAAATCGACAAACCAGATGCTCTGCCTGATCGCGTCAAGAAGCAGTTGGCCGATCGCGGCCTTGTACCCGAAGAATGGGGCGGCAAGACGGTATTTGTCGATGTTTCGGCCAAGCAGAAAACCAACCTTAACCTTCTGATGGAAATGATCTGCCTGGTCGCGGACTTGGCAGAGTTGAAGGCAACGCCTGACCGCGCCTCCACCGGTGTGGTTCTGGAAGCGAAGCTGGATCGTGGCCGGGGACCCGTCGCGACGGTCTTGGTGCAGAACGGCACCCTGCATGCCGGCGATAACTTCGTCGTGGGCAATGTCTTCGGCAAGGTACGCGCGATGTTCGACGATCGCGGCGCTGCTCTTGAGTCCGCCCCGCCTTCGACTCCGGTCGAAATCCTGGGCTTGGAAGGTTTACCCCAGGCCGGCGATCAGTTCGTAGTCGTTGCGGATCGTGATAAAGCGCGCGGCATCTCTGAATACCGCGAGCAGAAAGCCCGCGAGGCCGCACTGGCCAAGAGTTCGCGTGTTTCGCTCGAGGGCCTGGCGGAGCAGATCAAGACGGCTGGCACGAAGGAACTCAACATCATCCTCAAAGGCGATGTGCAGGGCTCTGTCGAAGTGCTTAGCGATCTACTCTCAAAGCTTTCCAACGACAAGGTTCGTTTGAAATTGCTGCGGTCCGGCGTGGGTGCGATCACCGAAACCGATGTGCTCCTGGCTTCAGCTTCGAATGCGATCATCATCGGCTTCAACGTCCGGCCCGAGCGCAAGGCGCAGGAGCTGGCCGAGCAAGAGGAAGTCGATATCCGCCTGCACTCGATCATTTACGAACTGCAGGATGAGATCAAGCGCGCCATGAGCGGCTTGCTTGAACCGACAATTAAGGAAACCTACCAGGGACGCGCTGAAGTGCTCGAAACCTTCCGTATCCCAAAGGTGGGAACGGTGGCCGGTTGCCGCGTGATCGATGGCTTGATCAAGCGCGACGCCGAAGTTCGCCTGCTGCGTGACAACGTTGTGGTCTTCAAGGGAAAGATCGGGTCGCTTCGGCGATTCAAAGACGACGCCAAGGAAGTCACGAACGGAATGGAGTGCGGCATCTCGATTGCGAACTATGGTGACATCAAGGTGCACGACGTGATCGAGGCCTTCACCACCACACGCGTCGCAGCAGAAGTGATTGCGTAAGACTCGCCGTCGGTCGCTTGTCGTTGGTCGTTTGCGAATTTGGTTTTGCCAACGACTAGCGACCAGTGACTGACGACCGAATGCCCATCGCTTTCCTCACGCTCGAACTCCACATCGAAGCCGCCCAATCCATCAAGGACCGGCGGCAAGTCGTGCGCAGCTTAAAGGACCGGCTTCGCACCAGCTTCAACATTGCTATTGCTGAGCTCGACAATGCTGAGTTGTGGAATCGCGCGACCATCGGAGTCGTCAGCATCTCACCGTCGCGTGATTATCTTGAGGGATTGTTGAAGAATGTGGAGAATGCAGCAGCGCGCATCGCGAACAATCACGGCGCAGAGATTGCCGATACTTTTACCGAGTACTACTAGTGCAGCCACTTGCACTCGACCTGATTTGTTGTTCCCCGCAAACCGCTAAATGGCTGTTACCTCCGTACTTAACAGAAACAGACAAAAACAGTGGACAATAGCCCGTCCGGTTGCGTTGGTTGGCGCAACACCAGCATCCAATTTTCTGATATTCTCAACCGTTTTACCTAAGGTGGATCGTGGACAAGCGCGGCCTGAAGCATCATCGCGGACGGGTAGGCGAGGCTCTTCGCGAAGAGATCGAGACATTAGTGGAAGGTGAACTAGCCGACCCGCGGATCGGCTTGGTCAGCGTGACCTCGGTCCATGTTGCCGACGATGGAAAGTCGGCGGAAGTGTGGGTCAATGTGGAGGGCGACGACATCGAAGCCGACAGAAGTTTAGAGGGGCTCGAAGCCGCGCGCGAATACATCCGTCACGAATTGGTGGAGCGGTTGCGGATTCGCCGAGCCCCAGAATTGTATTTCCGATTGGATCGTGCTGAACAGGCAAAGGCTCGCGTGGAGGAACTGCTCGGGCGGACGAAAAGACGAAGCAAGGCTGGCAAGCAATCGAGTGGCGAGCAGGGATAGCGATATGCTTCAGGATGTACTGCGACAGATCGGACAGCGGGAGCGGTTCGTGCTCACTTCGCACGCGCGTCCCGATGGTGACGCCGTAGGCTCCGCGCTCGCCTGCTGCCAAGTACTGCGCCAAATGGGGAAGCATGCCGATGTCGTGCTCCACGATGGAGTGCCCCGAATCTACAGATCCTTGCCCTTCGCTGATCAGGTCGTACAATCGGACCGCATTAGTGGCAGCTACGAGGCAGCGATCATACTGGAGTGTGACAGCATTCATCGCACGCGGCTAGAGGGTCTGGAAAATCGCTTTCTGATCAGCATCGATCATCACGTCAGCGGTCGGCCTTTTGCCCACGTGAACTGGATCGATCCGCATGCCGTGGCAACGGCAGAAATGGTGTTCAGGCTGGCGCGCGAAGCAGGAGTCAAATTCTCGCCGGAAATCGCAACTTGCCTTTACACGGCGTTGATGACGGACACGGGATCATTTATGTTCCAGGGGACCAACGAGAATACATTTGCGCTGGCGCGCGAACTGGTGCTCGCCGGAGCCGATCCTGCACATTGCGCGCGCGGAATTTACTTCGCGCACTCGGAGGCCAAACTCAGATTACTGGGCGAGGCGCTACGCAATCTGCATATCGACGGCCATATCGGCTATTTCTGGGTCACGCGTAAGCAGATGGAGCGCTGCAATGCCCTGGAAGAGGACTGCGAAGGCTTAGTCAACTATGTCCTCTCGATCGGCGGAGTCGAGGTTGCGGCATTCTTCCGCGAGTTGCCCGATGGGCGTTATCGCGTGAGCCTAAGAAGCAAGGGCAAACTCGATGTCGCCCGTGTCGCCGAGAGCTTTGGCGGCGGCGGCCATGAGTGCGCCAGTGGCTGTTCCGTGGATGGCCCATTGGCTGAAGCCGTGCGCGCGGTAACTCTCCAACTCGGTCGCGGACCTTCCGTACAATAAAAATCGCAGATTGTATATTGCAGATATTCGCACTGAATAGCTGCGTTAGTGTTGTTCAATCTGTAATCTAATATCTGCAATCTGAAACCTCATGACCGCCCGCACCCGCACGGATTTGCTGCTGCTAGCCGGCTTCAGCGTATTTCTCTTTTTTTATGGAATCCAGCAGTTTGGACTCATTGGAGCCGACGAGCCGCGGTACGCACAGGTCAGTCGAGAAATGTTGCAGCGCGGCGACTGGATCACACCGACCCTGGCCGGTCACGCATGGCTGGAAAAGCCGCCGCTTTATTACTGGCAAGCCATGCTCGTGTACCGAGCTGTTGGTGTCAGCGATTGGGCGGCTCGCATTCCTTCCGGTGTCGATGCCGTACTACTCGTTGTAGCAGTCTATTTTTTCTTTCGTCGCTTTCGTCGGGGCGTCGAGGTCGATGCCGCCCTGATCACCGCCTCGTGTGCTGGCATTTTAGGTTACGCGCGTGCGGCTTCGATGGACATGCTGCTGACATCCTGCTTCGCGATCGGGATGCTCTCGTGGTGGATTTGGCGGGAAGGCAGCAAGCATATCTTTCTCGCGGCGTTCTATGTGCTCATGGCTCTCGGCATGCTTGCCAAGGGCCCGGTTGCGCCTCTTCTGGCGGGCGCGGTGATTGTGGTGTTCGCTGCGGTAATCCGTGACCGGAGACTCGTTAGCAAGACGTTGTGGTGGCCCGGCATTCTCCTATTTTGTGCGGTTGGACTGCCTTGGTACATCGCGGTGCAGGTGCGGAATCCGCAATTCTTTCGTGAATTCATCCTCGAACACAATCTCGCACGCTTCTCAACAAATCTCTATCACCACCCCGAGCCGTTCTGGTACTACATTCCGGTGTTGCTGCTTGCTTTCGTCCCGTGGATTGTTTTCGTCACTGCGGCGTTTGTGGAGTCGATTCGTGTTTGGCAGGCTGAGCATACGAGGGGACTCGATTCTGAGTTGCAGTTTCGCATATTCGTGTGTTGCTGGCTGGTCGTACCGGCGTTGTTCTTCTCATTGTCGAAATCCAAGCTCCCCGGCTATATCCTTCCTGCCGTGCCCGCGGGGGCAGTCTTGCTGGCCGATTATCTTCATCGGAAGTTTGAGTGGCAAACTCCCATATCGAAATGGATGGCAATTCTGCACGCGCTGGTCGCGAGTGCGCCCATAGTTCCAGCCGCGCTAATTGGCTATTTTGTGACGCAGCATCGAATGCCGGCAGGACGTCCACTGTGGATCGCAGTGGCGGTTGCCATAGCCCTCTCGATCGGGATTGTGCTGACGCTGATTGGGCGCCTGCAATGGCGCCTGCTGCGCTTCCTTACGCTGATTCCGGTCGTGCTGTCCGTCGCGGCCGTGCTTAAACTTGGAACTGTGGCCATCGATCAGAGACTCTCGACGCGTCCACTGGCGAATGAGTTAGCCGGCATGGAAACGCACAGGTTGCCTCTAGCCGTGTGTGGAGCGCCCCGCGAAGTGGAATATGGTTTGGAGTTTTACCGTGACCAAATTATCGCGAGATATGAGACTGGCGGCGTCCCCGCGGAAGAACACCTATTAGTCGCGGCTCCATCGTGGAAGTCGAACGTCACCGAGTGGACCAAGGGTCGCCGTGTGACTTCGCTTGGCCATTATGCACCGCAGAACCTCGATTACTACTGGGTTGCCGCTGCCGCGCAGGTCCCAAGCCGCTGAACTGAACGCTCGGGAAGTGCTGGTTAGCACCTACTCCTGTGCGTATCCCACTTCCTCAAGCTCCGGCGGGGCGCCAGCCTTGGTGGTCAGGCCGTACTCGTATCCTCTGTCGAAAGCCTTGAGGTTCAGTTCGCGAAAATTTGAAGGCACAGAATCTGCGACCGCTTTGCGCACGGCATCGGGGCTGAGTAACTTGGTTACGGCGCTAAAGAAACCAACCATCACCGAATTCAGGACCATGCGCTTCCCGAGTTCCTCGGCAAACCGCGTGGCCGGGATACTGTAGACCTTCTTGTCAAGGTTCACGTTCGATACACGCACCAGGTCTTCCTCAATGATGAGCGTCCCTCCTGGCTTCAGTTCCGCCGCGAACCGGTTGTATGCCTCCTGAGACATGATCACCACGATGTCGGGGCGGGCCACATACGGATACAGTACAGGAGCATCGGAAACCACCAATTGTGCGCTGCAGGCGCCGCCGCGCGCTTCTGGGCCAAAGTTCTGAGTCATGGTAGCGAACCCGTTTTCATAGATCGACGCCGCCTTGCCCAGCACCACCGCCGAGAGGATGACGCCCTGACCCCCGAAGCCTGCGATCCTAATTTCGGTTAACCGCATACGCACTCCGTTTCTGACTCTTCAATGTAGCGCTCACCGAGTGATTCAACATATTGTGCCCGCATCATGGTTTGATAATCGGGACGATCCCGGTCCACAAATTTGCCGACGACGATTTCGCCATTGAGCGTGAGTCCGACTTCGCTGGTCGGCGCGCCGTGTTTCACCTTGCTTTTCTCCTTGTAGTACTTCATCGTATCCAGCCCGTCACCCATCTTGTTGCGGCGCTGATAGAGCGTGGGGCATGGCGAGATGACTTCGATGAAAGAGAATCCTTTCTTCTGGAACGCTTCGCTGATGGATCGTGAAAGTTGACGAACGTGAAACGTCGTCCAGCGTGCAACATACACGGCCCCTGCCGCCTCGACGAGGTGCGGCAGATTGAACGCCGGTTCAAAGGTACCGTAAGGATTCGTGGATGTAGTGGCGTGCCCCGGAGTGGTAGGCGCGGTTTGGCCCCCGGTCATGGCGTAAATGAGATTGTTGACACAGATGATCTTCAGATCGATATTGCGGCGAGCGGCGTGAATCAGGTGATTGCCGCCGATCGCGGAGAGGTCACCGTCGCCGGAGTAGACCACGACATTCAGCTTCGGATTCGCGAGCTTCAGTCCTGTCGCGAACGGAATGGCACGGCCATGCGTGGTGTGAAAGGAGTCGAGCTTTACATAGCCCGCGACGCGTCCCGTGCAACCGATACCTGAGACCAGTGCTAGCGAGTTCAAATCCACTTTCGAGTCGATGAGGGCGCGCGCGAACGAATTCACCGTCGTTCCGATGCCGCAGCCCGGGCACCAGATATGCGGCATGCGGTCGGTCCGCAGAAATGGTTCCACCGGATTCACAGTGTCTTCCAAAACATTCAGCATCGGCTTGCCTCCACGATGGCTTGCAGAATCTCTTCAGGGTTGTGAACGCCGCCTCCAGCATGCGGGACTGAGTATGTTTTCGCCTTGCCGGCCGCGGCACGTTCGACCTCACGCACCATCTGACCCAGATTCAGTTCAGGTACGACAAACGCTTTGACGCGAGCCGCCAAGCCAGCAATTTTCTTATCAGGGAAAGGCCACGCGGTGATCAGCCGCAGCTTGCCGACCCTCAAGCTTCGCTGTTTCGCCAGATCAATAGCACGCTGGGCTACGCGCGATGTGATGCCGTACGAGAGAACGACGACATCCGCGTTCTCCAGCCCATCTTCTTCAAACATGCAGATCCGGTCGGCCGCGGCACGGATCTTGTTCTGCAGACGCTTCACCAGCTTGTCCTGCGTCTGCGGCGTCATGTTGGGATAGCCACGTTCGTCGTGCGTCAGTCCCGTGACGTGAAATTTGTATCCTTCGCCGGCGTGCGCCATCTCCGGAACCATGTCGCCGTCGGTGCGATAGGGCAAGTAGTCTTCAACGGATTTGTGCGTATGCTTGCGCGGACAGACCTCAATCTGATCGGCTGGTGGAATGACGACCTTCTCTGTCATGTGGCCCACAACTTCATCCATCATGAACATCACTGGTACGCGAAACTCTTCCGCGAGGTTGAAGGCCTTGATCGTCAGATCGAAACATTCCTGCGGCGAGTTCGGGCACAAAGCGATGATTTCGTAATCTCCGTGTGATCCCCAACGCGCCTGCATCATGTCTGCTTGGGCGGGTAGAGTAGGTAAGCCGGTGGATGGTCCTCCGCGCTGCACATCGACGAAGACACAGGGCGTCTCGGTCATCGCGGCGTATCCGATATGTTCCATCATCAGAGAGAACCCAGGGCCAGACGTGACCGTGAACGCCTTGGCTCCGCCCCATACGGCACCCTGTAGCGCAATGGATGCTGCCAGTTCATCCTCCATCTGGATGAAACTGCCGCCGACTGTCGGTACGCGAGCCGCGAATCGCTCCACTACTTCCGTCGAGGGCGTGATGGGATAACCCGCTGCAAATCGCGATCCGGCAGCCAGCGCGCCCTCGCAGCAGGCATGATCGCCATCGATGAAATGAGTGCCAGTCAGCACACCATGAGGGTCGGCTTTCATTTCTCGCCTCCTGCGGTTTTGGCTTCTGTCACTGACTCGGTGCGCTTGGGTTCAGGTACTTTCGTCCCGTAGATCGCAAAATCCGGGCAGTACATCCCGCACAAGTCGCATCCACTGCACTTTTCCGGATGGACGACATGAGGAGGATGGTAGCCCTTGGAATTGAATGCGGACGAGAGTGCCAGCACATGCGTAGGACAGAACTCCACACAAAAGCCACACGCCTTGCATCGCTCGACGACGATCGAAATACGTCCTTTTGCCACTTGAGCCCCCAGCTCGGAGCAACGATGACTCCGAAGTTCAACTGCGGAGGATGTGATTATGGCGGCAATGAGGTGTCTCAGAGTGTGATGGCAGTCACAGAACGCCGTGAGGTAAAGCACGATGCACTTGGCGACCATTAACCAGCTAACTATTTTGTTTAGTGATAGTTAAGGGCTGATTGGGCTCGCTTCGTGCCTGAGGTTACGAGCTGTTGAGAAGGTCATCGTGATATCGGTCACATGAATCAGTGATATTGATCACGAGGTCTTGTCTTAGCTTCCGGGCTGTTGCTGCCGTTTGTTCCAGCCGTTTGCCTGTGCTAGCGGAACCATCTACACTCGGATTTCGCTACGGTCTTTGTCGCTGTCGGCCAGCGCATGCCGCCGCAGGAGCCCTTTGGAAATCCTCGACCTCAGGCATTTCTCTTCTCTGGATTTGCGTCCTCTGCTCGATGACGAGACGCACCTGTGGTCGCGCTTGCTTTCCTGGGATTACACCAGTTCGGCCGAAATGATTTTGCGCTATGTCGATGCAAAAATTCTGCCCGGTTACGCGGCGGTCGAGCGAGGCCGGGTGTTCGGCTATTCCTTCTTCGTTTACGAGGGCAGTAAGGGAGTCATTGGAGATCTATATGTGACGAACGGCAACCGCTTGCCCGAGGCCCGCGGGGTTGAAATCAAGTTGCTGACTCACGTGATCGAGACACTGCAACAGTCTCCGGGTATTCATCGCGTTGAGGCGCAACTGCTGGCGCACGAGGCGAACGCGGTTTCGCGCCCGTTCATAGAAACTGGATTCCAGCGCCATCCGCGGCTCTTCATGTTGCTCACATTCGCAAAGGCGTCTGCCCCGAAGGTAAGCCCTCACCCTGATGTAGAGATCCGTCCGTGGCATGAAGCCGACTACCAACCGGCAGCGGCAGTGATCACAGCCGCGTATCGCGGGCACGTCGATGCGCAGATCAACGATCAGTACCATACGCTCAGCGGCTCGTTGCGATTTCTGAACAACATTGTGCGCTTCCCGGGATGCGGGGTCTTTGATGCTGAATCATCCTTCGTGGCACTCGATCGCGGAGCAAGAAGCCTGATCGGCCTGATCCTCTGTTCACGCGTGCGTCACGACGTCGGGCATGTGACCCAGGTTTGCGTCTTGCCCGAATATCGCGGCCGCGGAATCGGAGAATCGCTACTTGCCGCGACGGAAACAAATCTCCGAAAGCGGAACTTCTGCCTGTTATCGCTGACGGTAACGGAGGCAAACGCGCGCGCGGTAGAGCTTTACCGCCGGCTCAATTTCGATTCTAAACGAGTGTTTGATGCTTTTGTCTGGGAAGGTTAGCTGATGACTTCTAAGGTAAAAATTCACGACCAAGGTCAATCGGAAACCGGAACGCGTAGCTCAAACTACCTCTTCAGCAACCACATCGCCCAGCCCGCCACTAAGACACCACCCAGGAACATGACAAAGCAGTAGAGACCATATCGCACCATCTCGCGGGCGTTGTCCCGGTGCGTGATGCCGAATACGACAGAGGCGAAGATCGAAAAAACCAGTGCCGCGCTGAAATGATTAAGAGTAATGGTCACTATGTTTCTGCCTGAGAATTCTTAGTGGCGAACGACCAACGGCCGTTTTACTGTTTTTTCCCAATCGCAATGTGATACGCATCCGCGACGGCGATAAAATTCAGCAGCCCTGCAACAATCATAAATTTCGTTCCATAATCAGCTGTCGCAAAAGCGATTGCGCCCTGGCCCCAATCCATGGCCAACGAGAGAAGGTAGAGCGCTCCCGTCCCAACGTCACCGACGAAGCCGAGTATGTCGAGGATATCGCCGCCATTTGCCTTATAAATGCGGCCCTGCATCGCTAACCCGAGCAGGAATAGAGTCACAATGGAGACAAACAGCAGCAACCCGCGAATCCAGCGCTTCTGGATCATGTGGCCTGCACCCGGGACTAGCCAGCCCGCCGCGGGCGCAATTACCGACATCGCGTTTACTGTCGCCGCCGGAGCAGCCTTGGATTTTTCTGTTGTGGAATTAGCCATTCAGATGGTCACAATCTCGCGCTGAATTTTCCCCGTCACCTCAGCCGACTTGGCGCGTACCAGTACGTTCACCTCGCTGCGCACGCCAAACTCGGGCAGGTAAATGCCGGGCTCAATCGAGAAGCAGGAATTGGGAAGGATCTGCCTTTCATCGTGGATTTCCAGGTCATCCATATTGGCTCCGTTGGAATGGACGTCAGTGCCGATGGAATGTCCCGTGCGATGGATGAAATATTCTCCATAGCCGGCCCTTTTGATGTGTCCGCGCGTGGCGCGGTCGACTTCCCATCCCGCGATGCGGCGTCCGGCGTTAACGGCGTCGAGTACGGTCCTGACTCCCGCATCTCTGGCGTCGCGCACGATCTCGAAAACTTCGCGCATGCGGTCCGATGGCGCACCGCCTACAAAGCCCATCCACGTGATGTCGTAGTAAACGGCATTCGGCGTGTTCTTTTTGCCCCAAACATCAAGCAGTACCAGGTCGCCTTCGCAGATCGCGACCGGATGACTCGCACCAGGTTCGTAGTGCGGATTGCCGGCATTAGCATTCACCGCCACGATCGGCGGATCGTCGGCCAGCAAATTCTCGCGCCGGAACGCTTCCGTGAACCACTGCTGCATTTCGTGCTCCCTCGTGCCGCCGTTGCGGACGCGGCGACCGATTTCCTTGAAGGACTCCGCAACGATGGAATCGATGCTATCGCGTGCCGCGAAGTGCGAAGCGATCTGCTCGTCGGTCCAGGTAGACTCAAATTGCGCCACCAGATCTGCCGAACTGACGATGTTCTTGCCCAGACCGCGCAAAAGATCGACGGTCCCCGCGTCCACCAGCGAAACAGTGAACACGCTGTTATTGGGTGAGAACTGCATGGCGAGGTCGAGATGCCTGGCCAGTATCGCTTTCAACTGATCGAATAATTCCTGCCAGCCGGAATACTGGTGCTTCTTGCCAGGGAGAGAGTCAAGGTGCCCGGCTTCAATCTTATGCACCAATTTGAGCGGTTCGCCTTCAGCCGGGATCAGGTAGAACCACCGCCGCGTCACCATCAGGCTGGCAGGCAACCCGAGCACGCGATACGCAATCGGATCGCGATGATGATGGTCGTAAAACAACCATCCATCGATGTTGCGTTGACGCAGCGCGGACTGGATCGCAGCAAGGTCCATGGGCAAACGTCTATTGTAAACAAGTGGAGGGATTTGGGCGAATCCCAATGGCTAGGTCAGAATCCGTTTCTTCAGTGCCGGAGGCAATGTCTCGCAGGCAGTTCGCAACACCAACCGCGGTGCACATTCGCGAATCTTCATCAGGTAAGGCACGGCTCGCTTCGCATCGAACTTAGCCGTCTCGCGCAATAGCCAGCCCAGCCCCTTCTGCACCATGTCATCCTGGTCGGCGAGCAGCGAGTTTGAGAGTTTGACGATTTCGGGAAAGAACATCTGTGCGCGCGCTCCGCGGATCAACGCCACACACGCCGCCCTGCGATGCCAGCGGTTAGAAGACTTGGCCCAGCGAAACACAAACTTAGTCCGGTCAGGCTTCGCCACCATCATCGGCGAAATCAGATAATGTACGAGTCCGTCATGGTCGGCCCAACTACTGATACGGTCGAGCCATGATTCGAACATCGCGAATTCGCGATCGTCGCACTTCGCGTCGAGTCCTTCGAGCAAAAACACACCCGCGATTTTTTCTTCGAGAACCGGCCCCGCGAATAACCGGTCGGCTATTTCTGTCAGAAACTCGAAGTCATGATCGCGCAGGATTTCACGCCGGCAGCGCCGAATAGCCTTCCTCAGAGCCGCCGTGCGCCATCCATGTGACTTGATTGCTTCTTTGAAGAACCACTGCACTCCGGCGGCGTGTCCGGTCGATCCTCCATCTTTGAGTACCTGCCGGATCTGCGCCGCGATCTCCGTCGGCGTGCCGCGTAAGGCCGCAGATTCATTTCCTGCAGGTTGTTTCGCGTGAACCATGCTATTTCGCGTCCACCGTTTCCGCCCGGACTAGCCGGTCGTAAATCCACAAGAGAACTGTCGTCACGATCCCCACTCCAATGACCCACCACCAGACCATCGCTGGTCGATGCATTTCTTCGCCGTAATGCCGCATGAGCCATCCGCTGAACTTCCCTGCGGCGAACGATCCGATTCCAAGTGGCAGAAATGCAAATCCCATATACGTACCTTGCTGATCCGGCGGCGCAAGCCGCGAGATATAGTCGTAATAACGCGGTTGCTGGATAATTTCTCCGATCGCGACCACCACCAGGGTCGCCACTGCCATCCCCACCGACGGATGCACGATGAGCAGCATCCACGCAACACTCGAGACCAGAGTCCCGAGCACAATTGCGTGAAACGCATGTAGACGCTTGGTCAGATACCCAATCAGCATCGTGAAGCAGATCACGACGATTGGATCCGTGGCCAGAATTCGCGCCGTATTCGCATGAGGATCAATGTAGGTGGAGACATACAGAGGAAGCGCGATGAATTCCTGCCAGAAGACGATCCAATAGCCGGTGAAGATCAGCAGGAAAATCATGAAGCGTGGATTGGATATCACGGTCAGGAAATTCCTTAGAACCTGGCCAAGACTTGGGACCGCCTCGTCTCTGGAGCGCCGAGGTTCTTTGAATAAAAACAGGACGAGGAAGAGCATCAGGAATACACTCAAGGCAGCGATCCGAAAGACATTTTCGGCACTGCCGTGCTCTTCTTCCCACCCGGCCAGCAAGGGCCCAAGCGTGCTGCCTACGTTGACTAGCGTGTAGTAAATCGAATACCCAACCGAGCGAACCTTTTCATTGGAAGCACCCGCCGTGGTCCCTACAACGCTGGGCTTCACCAATGCCACTCCCAGCGCGGGCAACACCAGAACCAGCCCTACGAGAGTCGATAGCGGCATCGCGTTGCGAATCGGCTCGAACCAATCCGCGCCAATCGAGCCGAGCGAGAAGTAGGCGATGCTCAGGAAGAAATATGCTAATGAGAGCGCCCGCCGGAATCCGAGTCGATCTGCGACCGCCCCGCCAATCACCGCGAGGAACCATACCCATCCGCCGAACATTCCGGTCAGACTGCTGGCGTGCTCAACATCGAAGTGCAAGCCCTCATGGAGATAGCGGGCGAGCACCGCAAAGACGGCGTAATAGGAAAGGCGCTCGAACAGTTCGCTGATGTTGGCAACCCAGAACGGCCGGTCAAATCCTGTGCGGATTTCTTGGAAACGTTCCGATAAGGTCAAAGTGGCTCCAGGAAAGCAGTGGCAGAAGTTCGATTGTAGATTTCAGATTGAATCCCGACGGCCAGCGCAAAATCAGCCAAGGGCAATCTAAAATCAAAAATCTGGAAATCAAAAATCGATCACCGAAATCTGCGTTAGCGTGACAACCGCTCCCGCAGATACTGACCAGTGACCCCCGCGACATGGATCACTTTATTCCGACTTGTCTGGCCGGACGCAATGGTAACGGAAGACCGCGGTACCTTCAAAAGCTTTGCGAAGAACTCAATGCATGCCTCATTGGCGCGACCTTCGATCGGAGGCGTAGTCAGCGACAATTTCAGTGCGTCCCCAAGTTCACCGGTTATTGAATTCTTCTTTGCGCGCGGGTGCACCCTGACAGCGAACGAGACACCGCCTTTGCCTTCTTCGACTTGGACCATGATCAATGCGGCGTTGTCATCCTGCGCGAAACTGAAATCTAATGCAATACTTCAGGCGGCATAAGCTCGAATCCAAAGTGGCGCCTTGATTTGCGATCATTTGCGATTTTACCTGTCGGCAACCTCTTTTTGGACCGGGCATCCAAGTTAGCGGCAGAACTGCAGCGCCCTCCCTCCAGCCTCACTGAGCGGAGAGGGGTTGGAGGGATGGGTCGCCGCGGTGTCTGCCTTGTTTGGGCAACGTATCGACTCCTGCCGGAATCAGATAAAGAGAGTCGCCAGCGGTGTCCCTACATCCCGCCGCGATTCGATACACTAGAACGATGGAGCTTGCCAGTCGTCTCATATTCTGCCTCGTGCTGCTGACCTGCGCAGTGACGACCCAGCGCGCCTTCTCACAGGAAGGCCCACTCGACACTTCGCCACCCAAAGACATTACCCCCGACGAGGTCATCAAGCGGTTCGCAGCCAAAGAAACCGAATTCGCCAAGGCGCGCGACAACTACACCTATCGCCAGGACGTAAAGGTGCAGACCCTGGATGGGGAGACTGTGGACGGCGAATATCGCGAAGTGTTCGACGTCATCTTCGACGATAAAGGTAAGCGCGTCGAGAATGTGGTCTTCGCGCCGCAGTCGAGCCTGCAGAAGATCTATATGTCGCAAGAAGACCTTGCCGACATTCGTCATCGGCTGCCATTCGTGCTTACGACGGAAGACCTTCCCGAGTACAACATCCTCTACGTCGGGCAGCAGCGGGAAGATGAATTGCACTGCTATGTCTTCGATATCGCGCCGAAGAAGATCGAGGGCAAGAAGCGATACTTCCAGGGACGCGTCTGGGTTGACGATCACGATTTTCAGATCGTCAAAACCTATGGCAAAACCGTTCCCGACCTTTGCAATGGTAAGCCTTGCAATGAAGTCAAAAAGCGTGGAGATCAGGAAAATCTCTTCCCGAAGTTCACCACCTGGCGCCAGCAGATCGACGGCCGCTATTGGTTTCCGGTTTACACCAAGGCCGACGACGAACTCCACTTCAATACGGGAGACGTGCGCATCCGCGAGATCGTCAAGTACGAGGACTACAAGCGCTTCGGCTCAAATGTGAAAATCCTGTACGAGGGGAAGGAGTTGCCCAAGGCGGACGAAAACAAAACCCCGGGTCAGAAGCCTGACGAGAAGAAGCCGCAGTAGCAAGATGTTTGGAGGATCCAGGAGGCTTTTCAGCGGCAAAATGGTCAGTCCACTGTCCTGCGCACAAGAGCCTGCGTAAGTCCTCTCTGCCCAGACGGTTTTGCTATGACACTCCAATGTCCCTGCACAACTACGCTCCCCGTCCCGCGCACCTCAAATGGCTCCTCGACTCTGATCCTGCCATCCGCTGGCAGGTCATGCGTGACCTCACGAACGAATCGCCGGATGCGGTTGCAACCGAACGCGCTCGCGTCGCCACCGAAGGCTGGGGAGCGAAGCTTCTCGCCCGCCAATCCCCTTCTGGCAAGTGGGGTGGCCGCAAAGAGAACGCAGGCTTACTGATCACCTTCTATAGTCTCGTCGTCCTGATGGACCTCGGTCTGGACCCCGCCAGCAAACAATCTCGCAAGATGACCGACCGCGTCGACAAACACCTTATCTTTAAGTGGCACAACAATCGGAGTTTCTTTGACGGCGAAACCGAGCCCTGTATCAACGGTAGAATCCTCGCCCTGGGCGCGTATTTCAAGGAGCCCAACGACGCGCTAGCGAATCAACTATTGAGCGAGCAACTCGAAGATGGCGGCTGGAACTGCGAAGCGCCCAAGAGCCGCCGCTCTTCCTTTCATACCACCATCTGCGTGCTTGAAGGACTGCTCGCATACGAGCGTGCAGGCGGCAAGTTTCTGGCCGTTATGAAGGCTCGCAAGAGGGCCGAAGAGTATCTGCTGGAGCGCCGCTTGTTCCGTTCGCTTCGCACCGGCGAAATCATCGAAAAATCTTGGCTGCGCTTCGCCTTTCCGCCGTTCTGGCATTATGATGTCCTGCGCGGTCTCGACTATTTGCGAAATGCAGGCGCACAACCCGATAGTCGCGTCCGTGAGGCCATCGAAATCGTGATTCAGCGGTGCCACCAGAATGGACGCTGGCCCCTCAACTACCTTCATCCCGAATGGATTCCGTTGAAGATGGAAACTGCTGTCGCCAGCGCAAGTCGCTGGAACACCCTGCGCGCACTCCGAGTCCTGCATTGGTGTAACAACTCAACACGTCAGTTGTGAGCTTGCGAGTATCCGCACGCGCCCTCGATTTCAAGCCTGTCTCTGACGACGAAGTTATCCCACTCCAACTCATCCCACCGACGCGGACAATCTTTGCACTCTCGGCGGCACTGGTCGTCTCACAAGGGGCCCTAACAGCTTCACTCCTCAGCCGTTAGCGAGTCAGCCACGTTCCAGACGAGAATCAGACACCGTCTATGGAACTGCTATTCCAGATCAGCCATTCTCTGCCCATTCCGCAACCGCGGGTGGGGTGAAGCCGTGGGGTTCCCAAAATCGAGATTGGCTGTGATTTGTTTCGTAGTGTTCTCGGTCTGGAAGCTTCCCGCACCGGGTCAGACCGCGTCCGAAATTTCAAGTCCCAGCAGTATACGGGCGGCAGCATTGTCAGGTCAGGAGTTCCACTGTCACACAGGCTATCCATTGGTGGAGTGCCAAACGGATATCCTCCGTCTAAAAAGCGTCCTGATTCGCTACCCGATCGAGACGCTCGGACACTGGACATGGGTGCTGGTTCGCTCCGAGGACTGGGCCCCCATCTCGCGGAGGCTACGATTGAATCCTGAAAGTCCTGCCTTCACAGCCCTGGAACCGAGGGAGACGTTTCTCGAAGAAGCCCTCTTCGTCCATGATCCGGAGCGCACTATTGATCTGATGAGGGAGTTCAATCGGTCGATCCCGGCGCTTCTCGAACTCGCCGTGAGCCACGAACTGGGCCATGCGTTTTGCACCGAGCCGAATGAGCCGGCCGCTGACCGTTTCGCTGAAGACTTAAGGAATGGCCTGACGCCACGCTGCCGAAGCTCCAAAGAGACGAGAAAAAAGACTATGGTAGCCGGGGAACACCCAGGGCCCAGACCAAACGTGTTGGGAGCGCCTTGACATAGCTGCCCCACTTCTTCCTGGGAAGAAGTGGGGTCTCAAGCGAACACATCCTCGCAGCGCACCCCTACCACTTCACAGCATAGATTTCCTGCGTGCTGTTGTCCCGCGAAAGAAGAACCGAGTCGTCGGGAGCTAATCCAGTCCAACTCATAAACGTTCCAATGGACAACCGATCCAAAGTCTTGAGATCCACAATCGTTTCCAATTGGTGGACGCTGATTCGGATGCGCACCACCCGTGAGGGATACTCGCTTCCATGATTCCATTCTTCAAAATAAAGGAACCTGCCGTCGCGCGACCAACTCGGATATCCGGAATAGTTTGCGGAAAGTTCCGCCCATTTCTGCGTCCGGGTGTCAAACAGCATCATTCTGCTGTCCTTCTGAGAAAGGGCCGCGACATAGCGCCCGTCTGGTGAAGTCCGCGGCGACCACATCTCCGTCGAACCAGGAAGCGGATTCACTCGATTCGTATCCAAATCCAGCACTCTAATGCCCCGCCATTCGGCACCTTCCCATGGGCCAAAAACAATCGACCGATTGTCGGGCATCCATGTCGCGTCGGCAATCTCGTCATTTCCCGGTACCAGCTGGCGTGGAGCACCACCCTGGGCGGGAATCACATACGTTGTCCAACGATCGCCGGTCGTCGTACCTATAAATGCAATCTGCTTCCCATCCGGCGACCATCTTGGCAGGAATGCGCGCATCGGCGGAAAAGTGAGTTGCACGCGCTCGGTTCCTGTGGTGTTGCTGCGGTAGAGCGCACCTTCAGGAAAGAGTGTATAAGCCAACCACTGCCCGTCACGAGAGGATTCCACTCCCTCTGCGGAGATTCCTGAAAGGTAGGGCACAAGCTCTTCCGTCTGCGAATCGTATTTGACCAGCTCGGCCCGAGAGATGCAGCCCACGACGAAGGCCTCATTCGGCACCCCGCTGGCAGCAGGATCCGAGACATTCATAGGCCCGGCCGTCAACCGGATTGGCACTGGGCGGAGAACTTTGTGGTTGCCGCTTAGCGCCCAAAGATCGGTCCTGCCGGCGCGAGTCCACTGAAACAGGAACTCATTGTTTCCCGCAATCCACGCGCCGCAGCAAGCGGCAGAGCCTGGAAATCCGGGAACGACTTCGCGCAGACCCCCGCCACCGGCTGACACCTCCCAGATGGAACTTGTGCCACCCTTCTCTCGGGTGGTCGTCGTGAATCGCAGAAGCTTCCCGTCTGGTGACCGGCGAAGGGATTCCACGTGACTTGAAACGCTCAGGATCTTCCGTCGATTGGATCCATCCCTGTTGACGCGAAAAAGACCGTGGCCGTCGGAATAGAAAATCGCCTCCCCTCTCTCACCCCACACAGCATCGATGGCGAGCACGTTGTCAACTGGGCGCGCGGATCCTCCAGCTACCGGAAGAATCCACAATCCACCCCCGTAGGTTTCGTCTTTTTTCGAAAACTCTCCGGACAGTATCAGCAATTCCGTTCCGTCCGGTGATATATCCAACGGCCGAGGATCGGGGACGGTGGTCGGAATGGTTGTGGTCTCTCCGCCTTTAGACGACACCTGCGCAAGAATTCGCCCCACCGGCAGGACCTCGGAAAAGTAGATTCGCGAGCCATCGGTCAGGAGCCGTCCATGTTTCGCCTGGCCATCGCTCGTCAGCTGTGCGAAATCCAATACCCGGGCGGTCAACGCAGGCGCAGCACTCCAGTGCCGCAGAGCAAAGCCGACCGAGAATACTGCAAGCATCAGGGCCGCACCAAGCTTGAATACAGCACTTACCCGAACTCTTCTGTCTGGGTCTGTTTTGTCTGCAACCGATTCCGCCCCGGAATTCGGTGGAGTCACAGGGGCGATGAACCGATATCCCCGTTTGGGGACGGTCTCGATGAAGGCAGGATTTTCGGCCGAGTCTCCTAAAGTCTCCCGCAGGCGCTTGATAATCGTATTCAGGCCAGTCTCGAAGTCCACAAATGTGTCGTCCGGCCATAAAGTTGAGCGCAGTTGCTCTCGCGTCACGGTCCGGCCCGCATGCTCAAGCAGCCTGAGCAGAACCTGATACGGCTGATCCTGCAACTTCAGCTTGACGCCATTCCGGCGCAACTCCCCCGTGTCCGCTTCCAGTTCAAATACCCCAAATCGATACAGAGAGCGAACCTCATACGACAAAGGCATGCCTTGGAACCCCGTGCCCATTAGACGTGCGAGCCGGGCTCCTGGCAGCAGCTCTCGAAATCGGGCCCAAACTTCAAGGAATGGCATCAGAGACAGACATAGCATCTGGCACAAATACCCGCACGCAGATTTTCCGTGGGGGCACTCGGGGTTAATGTCTTTTCGCACGCGGAGGCGGAATGCGTGCCGCGACTTCTTTTCTATTGCTGATGATTTGAGCCAATTTGTGGAAGCGAAGAGCCGCGTCGTGGTTGCCCTCAGCACCTCCCTGGAAGGCAAAGAGAATGTTCTCCACAACACGCGCATCGCTGTTTCTGGCTCGAAGATCGTGGCTATCGATCCGAAAGTCTAGCCAATCGACTACGACGTGCGTGGCCTGACGGTGATGCCAGGTTGGGCAAGAGCTCGAGTCGATGAAGGAGTCGTTGCCCATCGCCCATGAAGTGATTCAAACCTACCGCAAGAGTCCCCGTCTGAAAACCGCCTTCGGTACGGATGAGCTTGGTGGTATGCAGGTCCACAATGCGATCCGGAGGTCGGGCATTACTCCGGCAAGACGTGGCAATATCCTGAGATCCGCCCCCTCGGTGCACCTGACAGACGTTAATGTGATCCTCTACATTGACTTGCCTCAGGGGCGGGCCTACGATTTGTTTGAGTGGGACGGGGAGAAGGAGAGCGTCTTCTCCATGGCGAATCGGACGCTCGGTCAGGATTCGCTCAACGGCCGGACGGTCTCCCACTACCGCATCGTCGAGAAGCTGGGCGGCGGAGGGATGGGGGTCGTCTACAAGGCCGAGGACACCCAACTTGGGCGCTTTGTCGCCCTGAAATTCCTGCCCGATGACTCAGTTCAGGACCGGCAGGCGCTCGAACGCCTCCGACGTGAGGCCCGTGCGGCGTCCGCCTTGAATCATCCCAACATTATTGTCATTCACGACATTTCCCGCGAGGCCGGCTACGACTTCATCGCTATGGAGTATGTTGCCGGCAAAACCCTGGACGAATTGATTCCTCGCAACGGAATGCGCCTTAATGACTTGTTGAAGGGCGCGGTCCAGATCACCGATGCGCTGGCCACAGCGCACGCTGCAGGGATCATCCATCGCGACCTCAAGCCTTCGAACATTATGGTGGATGATAACGGCCTAGTAAAAGTCCTCGACTTCGGTTTGGCGAAACTCGTCTACCAACGGGTTGTGGGGAGTGAGGCGACGACGGTGAGCACCCATACCCAAACCGAGGAGGGGACCATCGTTGGCACTCCAGCCTACCTCTCGCCCGAGCAGGCCGAGGGCAAGCCGGTCGATGCGCGATCCGATGTGTTTTCTCTCGGAGTAATGCTTTATCAGATGGCCACCGGCGTGCGTCCCTTTCGTGGCGATAGTGCGGTGTCCATCATCTCTTCAATTTTGAAGGACTCGCCGGTTGCCCCTGTCATGGTTAATCCGACGCTCCCACCAGATCTCGACCGCATCATCCGGCGCTGCCTTGCAAAAGATCCCCTACGGCGTTACCAGAACGTATTGGACCTTCGCAACGATCTCGAAGAACTTCAGGAGGCGCTCAACGCAGAGGTGGGATTCCTTTCCCAGCGCACTAGGGGCGTGAGCCCCGTGCCGTGGCAATTACTCATGGTTGCAGTGGCTGCGGTGATTTGCATTGCTGGCTACGCGATCCTCTGGCGGTACCAGCAGGCAAGGAATCTTTCACCAGTTCATCTCAACGTGGCGTTTTGGAAGCTGACCTCGCAGCCGGGCGTCGAATGGTTTCCGAGTCTCTCGCCGGACGGCAAGTGGGTGGTGTATTCGGGCAGCGGCAGTGGGAGTCGCCAAATTTACTTACAGAGCGTCAGCGGCCAGACTCCCCTCGATCTCAGCAGGGATCCCACGGTGGATGACGACCAACCAGCTTTTTCCCCAGATGGAGAACAGATCGCGTTTCGTTCCAGTCGCGAAGGGGGTGGCATCTTCGTTATGGGTCGCACGGGCGAGGCCATCAAGCGTGTAACGCACACGGGATTTCATCCATCGTGGTCGCCGGATGGATCGCAATTGGTCTTCACCGCGGAGAATGTTGAGCTATACCCGCAGAACGCTGTAGCGCAAAGCGGGCTTTGGATAGTAAAGGTTAGCACGGGGGAAGTGCGCTGCCTGTATGAAGGAGACGCCGTTCTGGCAAGTTGGTCGCCACACAACCAACGTATCGCTTTTACCCACCGGCTCGGGAATCCAGCACGAACAGCAATTTGGACGATCCCGGTTAGCGGTGGAACTCCCAAACCGGTTACCAGCGAGAGAGCCACTAATTGGAATCCGGTCTGGTCCCCGGATGGAAAGTACCTCTACTTCTCCAGTGATCGCCGTGGCAGCATGAATCTGTGGCGAGTGCGGATCGATGAAGCGTCCGGAGAGACACGCGGGGAACCCGAGGCGATCACTACTCCCGCACCCTACCTTGCTCACCCAAGTCTCTCCGCTGATGGCAGACACATCGCATTTACCTCGGCGCTCGTAACCGCGAACATTCAGCGGCTGACAATCGATCCATCCGGCGCGGTGAGAGGAGAACCTGCCTGGGTGACGACTGGTTCACTGCGCTGGTCCAATCCCGCTCCTTCGCCTGACGGCGATTGGGTGGCGATGTACTCACTCGTGCAGCCTGAAGGGCATCTGTATTTGGTGCATCCGGACGGTACCTCCATGCGCCAGTTAACAAGCGATTCCGCCATTGATCGCATGCCCCGCTGGTCGCCGGATGGGAATTGGATTGCTTGCTTCTCTAATCGTGGCGGGGATTTGGAGCTGTGGAAAATCCGGCCGGATGGCAGTGACTTGCAGCAGCTCACCGAAGGCAGCGCAGCCTACATAGCATGGTCTCCGGATGGTTCGCGGATCGCAACCTTGGGCGGAGTCGGAAATCAGGCATTCATATTTGACCCCAATCGCCCGTGGAAACAACAATCGCCCGAGCCTCTGCCGCCCCTTCATCCTCCCTCGAGCCGCTTCCTCGTGAATGACTGGTCCCCTGATGGCAAGCGCCTGGTGGGCGCAGCAGAAACAGCGGTCGGAGGCGTCGTGACGTATTCGCTGGAGTCCCATCGATACGAGCGCCTCACCGATTTCGGCGAGTGGCCCGTCTGGCTGCCCGATAGCCGCCGCGTGCTATTTGTTGCCCATGGAAAGAACTTCTACCTTGTTGACTCAAGTTCAAAACAGATCCACAGGATATTTTCTGTCGCCCGTGACATCGTCGGACCGCCGCAACTCACCCGGGATGGGAAGAACGCATACTTTTCCCGTCGAGTGACCGAAGCAGACATCTGGCTCCTAACTCTGGATTAATTCGGGGGGAACACAAGGAATCTGGATAGTCCTTAATCTACAAGCGCTTCCGGTAATGCACGCAGCGGTCTACGACCTCGTATCCCAACGCTTGGTGCGCTCGTTGCGAAACCTCATTATCGATCCATGTATCCGACGCCATTTCCACGCAACCCTGACTACGAGCCCACTCTTCAGCCGCTGCCACAAGTTTTTTCCCGACCCCTTGGTGTCGATGACTTTCAGCCACGTACCATCCCTCGACGTAGCCGACCGGGCGCGCCGGGTTGCATCCGTCCGCGTGCGAGCGCAAATCGACTTCCAGGAAGCCGACGACCCTGCGCGCACTCGTCTCAGCTACGAGAATGATCAGTGGCATAGTCAAAAGCGCGCTGCCCTTGAGAATCGCGATTACTTCCTGCTCGTGTTCTTCCGCGGAAGCGTCGGGCCACAGCGCCTCACGCATGCGCACGAGTTCCTCGCGATCTGACAACTGCGCCAGCCTGACGGAAACACCTGACACGGTGCTCATATACCGAATTTGATCGTTCCGCATCGTCGAAGTTACAACCCTGACGTTTTGAAAGGTCTTCGTCACGAGAGGTGAGGAGGCGAAGCTATTTCACAAGTCAGCAGAGAACTGGGCATTCAAGCTGTTTGCGCTAAGACACCAGTGGCTTTCTGGCAACTCCCGCTTAGGGGTGTTGACTCGTTTGCTTTGCGCCAACCGGGGAACCGAGTTGCGTGCGTACTCTGGATTCCCGAGGCGGTGTTTTGAATACCTTTCCCCATGCACGACGTAGCTGGCGCGACGAGCTGAAGCCAGCTCTCTCTGCAACGTGCTCCATATCGAAATCCGTCCCTCGTAGCAGCTCCTGGGCGAGTGCAACACGCAAACGGTTGCCGTATTCCGAGACTGTCATCCCGACGTGTTCATGAAACAACCGTGACAGATGGCGGTCGCTGGCACCAGCAACCCTGGCCAGGCCGCGCAGTGTCCACGACTTCGTAAGATCGCTGGCAATTGCGTCTTGCGCCCGATGCACCGCGGGATGTAAGTGGTTGCGGCCTTCGAGCCATGGGGAGAGTTGAGGATCCGCGCCGCTGCGGCGCAAGTAAACGACCAGATAGCGCGCTACGGCAACAGCACAAGATTGGTCCGTATATTGATGAACAAGATGCAGCATCAGGTCGATTCCCGCCGTAATTCCAGCGCTGGAAAAGCGGTCGCCATCTTCGACGTAGAGCCGGTTTTCCAAAACCTTGGCCTTTGGAGTAATTGCCGCAAGTTCCTCACAGCTGGAATGATGTGTCGTGCAGGCACGCCCATCGAGCAGGCCGGCACGTGCCGCCGTAAGAGCGCCCGTGCAAATACAAATCACTTTGTGACCGGGCCGGATCGCTGTCTTGAGCCATGCAACGATGGTTGCCTCATCAGACTCGTCGGCCCCTCTGTTGCCGGCGACTGTCGCGCCCCCACTCAGCATCACGTGCTCCACGTCGCCGGCGAGCACGACCCAAGCCTCCGGTGGCAGCTGATTCGGCAAAGGTTCAATCGCATTCAACGTGACACCGATGGAAGTTAACAATGAAGGTCTTGGCCCCACATATCGCACGAGAAACTGCACTGTCGTTTGCACGCGATTCGCCTGGCGAAGGACTTCAAGAGGTCCCGCGATATCTAGCAGGAGGAGCCGGGGAGGAAGCACAACGTAAACGGGCATCTGGCGAGTCTCCACGCTGGCGCCAATCTGAATCGATCGCGGATCCCGGACGTTGGGTTTGTGCGCCTGACCTGCGCCATTGCTGGGAGAGCTTGATTGGTGGGACTTCTTCATCAGGCATTCCAACGCGCAGCCCCCTCTTTCGCGCAGGTGGTTCGCAGAGGAATCAAACAGCCATTTCTGATGCCTGATCAGCCTACAGGTTGCAGTAGATTGCCGGCAAGAGCTCCCTCGACGCTGACGATACGGGCGAAACGCCCGTCAAGAACAAGCTCTGTCCGGGATTTGATCTCATCTGGACTCCACTTCCGTCCGTGGCGATCCGTCATCGGGAACGTCAACGTTGCCTCGGTGACATAATCGACCTGGTAGCCGGAGTCTGAGGCATGTCGTGTAGTTGTCTCGCAGCACTGTTCCGAGCGAATCCCAGAGACGATGACTCGCCCAATTCCATGCTGAACCATCCAAACGTCGAGCCCGCTGCCGATCAGGGCACTATGACTGCGTTTATGGAAAACTGCGTCCGGTGCAATGGAAAGTCCCTGTAACGGGACCACATAGCCGGACTCCGGGGAGAATACGCCCGATTCTTCGACATGAAATACCTGGACCACGGGGATCTCTCTGGCCTTCGCCCCATCGA
>Ga0335083_10000679_pt1 | contig 49795 bp, 85 predicted proteins | sample Lox_Sample_42_FD_206716 | JGI IMG/M metagenome (GOLD analysis project Ga0335083, IMG submission 206716) | Soil microbial communities from Loxahatchee National Wildlife Refuge, Florida, United States - Lox_Sample_4.2 | ecosystem: Environmental > Terrestrial > Soil > Wetlands | place: USA...
TATTGTCAAAACCCCCATGAAACGTGGAATAACGTGGAATAACTAGCGCGACCGAGAGGGCGATCCTCGGACCGGGGGAGGGAGGGTGAGTGTGTGTGTGTGTAGTAGTTACTTAATTTTTTTTTTCTTCATACCATACTACTACACCCTCCCTCTCCCTCCTCCCCGAGCCTACCCTCCCGCGATCCTAGTTATTCCACGTTTCATGACGTTTTTCCACAGTCGCACGAGTATCACTATTTGTCACGGTTCGCAACGGTATCACACGCGGTTAATGCGACTCGAACACATACACTTGTGGCTGCCCGTGCTTCAATTCCGCACGCAGCGCGGGCCGCGTGCGCTTCGCCACGCGCACGACTGGGCGCGATTCATACCACACTCCGTCAATCCACGCTACTACCCGAGCCGCGCTAGTGTCTACCGCGCTCCAATCGGTGCGATAAATGCGCGCACCCTGTGTTTCATCCCATAACCGTACCATGATAGCTCTCCGTTTGGTTGCCCTACGCTCACTAGTCTAGTTGCTAGTCGCGCGCGCACCAAGCCCTGTTACAACTATGTCAGCGCGCTTACTGCAGCCGAACCACCCCCTTTCACGCTCCTTGCGGACCGAGGTAGGGGGGAGCAAATTCGGACTCCTTCGCGCGGGGATATAGCCCTCTTCCGTGGTGCGGGCCAGTTTTGGTGAAAGATCCGCGGAGGATCGACCGCCGCTCTTCCGCGGTTCGAAGAACCTTGATTTCTCGTCCCCGATGGTCTATAATCCGGATGGAATGGAGAGAGCGCTTCGCGCGGAGGCAGAAATGAATTTGATCGAAACAATTGCGGGGCACATTGCTGCTGGCCTCAGCGCGGCGGCTAGCGCGGCCCGGTTAGCTGCGGAGCACGGGCTCGAAGTGAGCGAAGACTGGGTCCGCAAAATCATGAGCGCGGACGGATTCAGTTCCGCGGTCGCTTCGGCCCAGACGAAAGTCGGGGCGGTCGCTGAGGACCTGTCCTCGGTCGCCGAAGCCGCCGACAGCGAAGTCAAGACTGTCGAAGCGGATGCAGAGAAGGTTGTGGATGAGGCGAAGGCGTTGCCCAGTGCCGCAGGCGCCGCGATTGCCGAGGCAGAAGCCAAAGCCCTCGGCGAAGTTCCAAAAGTTACGGGTGGCGGAGAGACTACGGGAGCCTCCCCGGCAGTGGAGGCGACAGCCCCCCAGACCGTCCCTAGTCCCGCCCCCGGCCCAATTGAAGGAGCATGATGAAGGTCCTCGACGACAAGGGTGTGGTCGTTACCGAAACGCTCAACCGCAATCCCGCGGAAGCAGCGGCGGAAGCTCTCGCGCACCTCGGTCGTCAGGACCAATCATCCCTCCTCACCGATGCCGCCAATCTAGCCCCGGTCGCAATTGAACTCGAAGCCGTCCGCCTCTATGCAGAAACCGGCAGCCTTGCTGCGGTCTCGCGTCGTCTCGGCATTGCGATCTACCAATTGCAAAAGCTCCAACGCACGGACTGGTGGCAGGCCGAACTGGCTGCTCTACGCCGTGAGGTTGCTGCTGTCAAAACGGCCAAGCTCGAGAAGCTCCACGGCATGGCCCTGGAACAACTCGAAGACCGCCTTTGCCATGGTGACTTTGTTGCTATTGGCTCCCGTATGGTGCGCGTTAAGCTTTCGGGCAAGGACCTCGCGCGCGTCAGTGACTCGATTTTCAAACAACGCCAGCTCCTCACCGGTGAGCCTACTGAGATTCGCGAGAACAAGCAACTCGAAAAGCTTGCCGCGAAGCTCCGAGCCCTTGGAATGCGCGACCCAGTCGCTGCCGCGCAAATTGTCGAAGGGGAGGTGCGGGATGTCACCACCGAAGAAAGAGCTACGCCTGACCCCAACCCTCTGGATCAAGAAGCCTCCAGTGGATGGCGAGCTACCTCCATGTCCACCGATCAACGCGATCACGTTAGCGCAGATGCTCGAGGGGATGATTAATGAATGGTTTACTGCGTGGTGCGAAGTACGGGGGATTGTCGCGCTTGACGCGCCAGGAACGAATAACCCTCAGTTTTATCGCTTTACACAGAGAGGCTCAGTGCGCGATCTCTGGGGATCAATCGCAGAATTCGACGACCAGCTCAGCTCTTGGTTGCGCGGAAGGACCAAAGTCTACTGGCGAATCAAACCCCGCTGGACCGAGCACTTCGTCATCGAGTGTGAAGTCTGGGCTGAGTGTTGACTGCGGGGTCTGCGGCATGCCGATGTATAAATGCAGTTGCGACTTCGGAGTCTAAAATGCCTACGTTTCCCACTTCCATTAATGGCCTCGTCCTGGTCAATACCATGGCGCAGCTGGAAGCGCTTGATGGAGCAGTGTTTAACTCTGTGATGGTCACGCAGGTGAGCGGCGGCGCGCAATTGTGGGGATATCTGCCTCCGCCTCAAACGGCCAATGGCACGACCATCGTCGCTGGTGCGAACGGGAGTTACTTCGGCCTCGAGCCGCTCTCAGGCTCCGGTGGAGGCGGCGGGTTTACGAACCCGATGACCACAGCTGGCGATATCATCGTCGGTGGGGCTAGCGGTGCAGCACAGCGCCTCGGCATTGGGTCCGCGGGTCAGGTACTCACGGTCGTGAGCGGCGCGCCCGCATGGGCTACGCCTAGCGGAGGCGGTGGTGGCATCCCCGCGACCGAACGCGCGATCAACGCTTCCTACGACTACGGCATCCTCGCCAGCGCAGCCGCTTCGACCAACACGACCGCGTTCAACTCAATGATCTCGGCCGCTATCTCCGAAGGCAACGAGATTTATTTGCCCTACGGCAACTTCACCATCAACGGTCCGCTCAACGTTGGCTCGAGCACTTCGACCAACATCACCGGCTTCGTGTTCAAGGGTGCAGGCAGCATCAACACCACGATCACCCAGATGGGCAACAACATGCCCATTTTCAACATCACTGGCAACCTGATGCACTCGTTCAAGTTCGAGGACATTGGCTTTGCCTACAACACGCTTCAGCCCGTGGGCGACACAGCCAGCTGCGTGTTCCAGATCAACGGCGGGAGCGGCTCGAGCTTCTACAACTCCACATTCCGGAACATTCGCGCCCAGAACTTCAACATGTTCTTCAACTGCACCTCGTGTTCCGCATGGGGCTTGCACATGGAAGATATCTGGTACGGGGACTGCTCACTGGGGATCAACAACATCACCGCGCAAGCTGGTGAGCCGCGTTGCGAGTTCCAGAACCTTTACATCCTCGCACCGAGCTGCACGGGTGTGCTCTTCACTCACAACGCGATGACCGCGCACTACGATAACATCGAGTGCAATGGGTTGAACAGCGGCGCAACGCTCCTCTTCGACGACGGCGGTGGCACGCACATGATTGGCCACTGGGCGCTCGAGGTGGCGACCTACAACGCAAGTGGCAACACCATCCTGTTCGAGCTTCACAATTCCGTGATGCTGGCGAACCACATCTACCTCAACACGCTCACCATCGGCAGCGGCGCAACCGTCTACGCGTTCCACTGCGAGCAGACCTCGGGCAACATCTCCTACTACAAGGTCAGCTATGCCTTCGGCGTGAACTGGACCAACAACGGAGCCTTCTACGTGAGCGACAGCCCGGGAGGCCAAAAGTGCCACCTCGGCCAGGTCAGCTTCCCCTGGGGTTCGAACTGCGCGCTCACCGTGGCGACCTTCCAGGCGCAGAACGTCTGTGTGGATGACTGGAACGACGAGACCAACGTCAATTTCCTCACCAACACGGCGACTCAAACCGCGCTCACCTTCAACAGTCCGCGCATGCAGATCCTCAACGCCACGCTCACGCAGGCTTCGTCGATCACAATCCCGGACTCGACTGCGGTGCCCTACAATCTCTTCGACGGTCGGCGATTCACCTTCGTCAAGACCAACAAAGCCGCTTACGCGTTCACGATCAAGTCGACCAACGGCACAACGGTCTCGAGCATCCCGGCTTCGGCCCAGGGCAAAATCGAGCTCATGTTCGACGCCGGCTCGCTGAACGCCTGGGTCGTGCTCGAGAACACGACCTTCAGTTAAGGAGTGCACGGTGGAACTCGTACCTACGCCCATCCAGTCGTGCATGAGCTTTTCTGGCACATTGCAAGATGCTCTCTGGGAAGTCATTAATCAAGAGCGCTTTGCTGAAATGTCCTTTGCAGAGATCGTAGGTACGCTCGAGTACCTCAAGTGGAACATCATCAACCGTAGCGATAGGTAAAAGCTGTGGCCCGCAAACCTGCCTCGTACCCCTACCCAACAGCCTCAGCAGAGAGGTTGGGAGTAGACTCGAGCCTCGTTGCGGGCTTCAGCGAAACCTTCCTGGCCCATGGTTTCGACAAGCCAAAGCCCACGCCACAGTTCCACTACGACCTCTGGGCTTGGGACCTTTCGCCTCAGCCACTCGGTGTCGCGGTCTGTCCGCGCGGTCACGGCAAGACCACGGCCTCGACCATCACTTGCACCCTCGCCGACGTGCTTTTCGGAGCCGAGGACTTCGAGATCATAGTCGGCGTCAACGAGCCCAAGGCCAGTAAGTTTCTCCAAAACATCTCCTACATCCTCACCGATCCAGCATATGCAGACCTCCAGCAAGCGTTCGCCGTCCAAGTTCTCATCGATAACGCGACGGAGCTTGTTGGACGAGTGCAAGGTCGAGAATTCTGTATTCTTGCCCGAGGACGTGGGCAAAAGGTCCGTGGTGAACTTTGGCGCCAAAAGCGTCCTGGAAAGATTAGAGTCGACGACCTCGAAGACGATGAGGAGGTTCTCAACGACGATTCACGAGATAAGTACAAGAGCTGGTTTCTGAACGCGGTCCTGCCCGCAGGGCGGGAAGACTCGAAGATCCGCATGGTCGGGACTATTCTGCACTCAGATTCCCTGCTCCAGAACTTTCTCGACGACTCGCAACTAAATCCCCAGGCTGAGGACCCGCAATGGCACGGCTTCTTCCGGTCCGCGCACAAGAGCTTCAACGATTTCAGCAACCTCCTCTGGCCGGAAGAGTTCAGCGAGGCCCGGCTGCGCCGCATCCAGAAATGGTACGTGAAGCAAAAGAAGCCGAATGGCTACTCGCAAGAGTATCTCGGCAAGGCCATCGCCGAAGGGAATGAATTCTTCGCCGCGGAAGGCTTCATCGAGATGGAGAATCGGGACTTCAACCGCTCGATGGTCCGCTACGGCGCGATCGACTTTGCAGTCTCGACCAAAAAAGACACAGACAACACCGCGTTCAGCATCGTTGGTGTGAACTCCGACTACGAGCGGTGCGTTATCGACTGCCAAGCTGACATCATCGACACCCTCACAGCGTGCGAGAAGTGGTTTGAACTCGATTCCCAATACCGTCCCGAGGTCTGGTTCGTGGAAAACGAGAACATTGCGAAGTCTGTCGGCCCGTTCCTCAACACCATGATGCGCGAGAAGAATCATTTTCTGCCTATTGAACTTATTACTCCGAAGCAAGACAAGCAAATGCGTGCGCGCAGCTGGCAAGCAGCCCACGCAGCCAGGAGTTGTAAGTACAATAAACAGATGCCTGGGGGATATCAAGAGCTCGAGGACGAGATGCTTGGCTTTCCGCGCGCTAAGCACGACGACCGCGTCGACACGCTCTCCCTCATTGGCCTCAAGCTCGATGAGCTCTCGCGCGCACAAACCCCCGAAGAACAAGACGAAGACGACTACGAAGAGATGGTTTCCGAGACCAGCGAATCTGGTCGCAGCTCTGTCACAGGCTACTAATCGTGCATATCGAAACGAGACTTTCTCTCAAAACCATCCTCCAGGAGCCGAACCTCGTCCCATTCCTCGCGGAAGACGAAGTGCGCTGCCTTGGCTTTGACATTTGTGAGAAGTTCAAAGCAGACAAAGATTCGCGGCGTGAGTGGGAAGTGCGCATGCGACACGGTATGGAACTCGCCCTCCAGGTCTGCGACAAGAAAACATTCCCCTGGGAAGGCGCGGCCAATGTCAAACTACCTCTGGTTTCAGTAGGTGCTCTCCAATATCAGAGCCGTGTGTATCCAGCTCTCATTGATGGACCATTTCCTGTGGCTGCAAAACCAATCATCCCTGGCAACAAGGCCGAGGAGCAGCGCGCGGAACGCATTTCCGCGCACATGTCCTACCAGATCCTGGAAGAGATGCTCGATTGGGAGGAAGAGGCTGACAAGGCGTACTTGATCCAGGCCATCATGGGCTGCGTGTTTAAGAAGACCTGGTTTGACCCTGTGCGCGCGATCAACCGATCAGTGTGTGTCAACCCGCGCGACCTCTACATCAACTACTGGGCTACGAGTGTCGAAGAAGCCTCGCGCGTTACTCACCTCATGTACCTTTCCCCGAATGCGGTGCGGGAACTCCAACTCGCCGAGATCTTCTCCGCCTTCACCTCCGATCAATGGAAGGCTCAACCGAGCGTGCAAGGTCGCGAAGAAGTCGACAAGCGCGTTGGCTTGAACCCTCCCCCCGTCGATGACGCAACACCTTTCGAGATCCTTGAGCAATGCCGCTACATTGACCTCGACGGAGATGGCTATGCCGAACCCTACGTCTGTTCAGTCCGACACGACACGCAACAGGTCTTACGAATTGCTGCGCTCTTTACTCGCAAGGATATCGTCTGGGCCCGCGATCGGGCGACCATACTGCGAATCACTCCATGCGGTATGTACACTAAGTATCCATTTATCCCGAGCCCAGACGGGGGAATTTATGACTTGGGATTTGGCAGTCTCCTTGGACCGCTTTCGGAAGTCGTGGATAGCGCGATCAACCAAATGCTCGATGCGGGTACCATGTCGAATGCTGGAGGCGGCTTCCTTGGCAAAAACGCTAAGATGAAGAAGGGCGATCTGCACATTGCTCCGGGCAAGTGGATTACGCTGGACTGCCCGGGCTCGCAGATGAAAGACGCGGTAATGCCGTTGCCGGTGCCGAAGCCGAGTGGGGAATTGTTCCAGCTGGTCGAGTTTCTGGTCGAGTGGGGACAGCATTTGGTCGGTGCCACCGATGCGATCCTCGGCCAAAACCCTGGCCAGAACACACCGGCCCAGACCATGCAAACCATGGTCGAGCAGGGGATGAAGACCTTCAACGGGATTTACAAGCGCACGCACAAGGCCTTCACGCGCGAGCTGCAAAAGCTCTTCCGCCTGAATGTGAATTTCCTGGCCGATGGCCGCTCGTCGTTCTTCGACACGAAGGGAAGCTCCGCAGAGATCTTCGGCACGGACTACACCTCTGACGGGATCAATTTGATTCGTCCGTCGGCTTCGCCCTTCTACATGTCGGACTCGCAGAGGCTATCCCAAGCGCAGGCGCTGTTCCAACTTGCGCGCTCGGGTCCCGGCTGGGATCTCTACGAGGTCGACCTCAACCTCATGCGCGCGTGGAAAATCGACGATCCGAAGAAGTACCGCGTTGACCCTGCGCTCCTGATGGAAGCTCAGAAGTCTGGCGATATGTCGAAGATTCCTCCGGGCGCGATCCCGATGCCGAACCCTCAGATGATCATGGCCCAAGGCCGAGCCCAAATGGGCCAGGCCGCAGTCATGAAAGCCCAGACCGAGGCAAAGGTCAAGCTCGGCGAGCTGCAAATGGAAGCCGGCAAGCTCAAATACGAAGTCGCTTTGCTCAGCGCCCAGGCCGCGAACCAAATGGCCCAGGCCAAAGGCGTTGACCAAGGCCATGCGATCGCGCTCCTCGAAGCCCAGATCGCGGCCAAGAAAAACCACCTCGACAGCGTTATCAAAGCTCTCGAGCTGGCCCATGGTGTAATCGGAACTCAGGTAGACATGTACAATGAAGACGCTGACCGAGCCAATGAACTCTTTATGGCACAACTGGCGAACAAGCGAAGCAACGAAGCTGGTTCTGGAGGAGCTTCGGGCTCGGCGTAGTGTGCTGGCAGAAATCCTCGCAACTGGTGGATGCAGCGAGGCAGGAACCTCGTGCGAAACCGTCGCGATGAGATACGCGGACATGGTAGGCCGCGTTGCAGAGCTCGATGATATCATCGAGATTATGTCCAAGGTAGAAGAGGAAGATAGCGATGAGCATCCAAGAGATAGCGAAGACGAGTCGCCGGGCCTTGCGGGTCCCGGAGTGGGTTCCCAGTGGTAACAAGATCTGCATCATGCTCGACAAGGTCGAGAGCTTCAGCCACGGAGGCATCTTCGTGTTGCCCGCGCAGAGCGAGCGAGATTCAATGAACCAAACCGAAGGGACTGTCGCGGCACTCGGCCCTCTAGCCTACGCAGACATGCGAGGGTGGGACGAGGAAACGCAGACCTGGAAGCGCGTTCACTGGGTCGAGGTTGGCGATCGTGTGAAGTTCCAGCGGCACCATGGCTGGGTTCACATTGAGCCTGATGAGAATGGCGACAACGTCGAGTATCGCATCATGCATGACACGGACCTCACCATGGTCCTTAGCCAGAAGACAGGAGACTCAAATGAGTGACGTTCAAGACGGCGGCGTGGATCAGGCTCAAATCGAGCGTGAAGCGCGGCGGCAAGGCTGGAGGCCTGCGGAAGAGTTCCGCGGAAGCCAGGATGACTGGGTTGACGCGCAAGAGTACGTTCGGCGCGGCAAGGAGATCCGTGCGCACGTGAAGGCCGAGAACGAACGCCTCGCGCGCGAGCTAGCGGCTGCCAACAGCCAGATCTCTGAAATGAAAGGAACGATCGAGGAAATTCGAGCATACCATGCAAACATGGAAGAGCGCGCGATCGAGGCTGCTCTCAAACGCATGAAGCAGGAACGACGTGCAGCGGTAGCTGCTGGCAACAATGAACTCGCCGCAGAGATCGACGAGGACATGCAGGAGCTGAAAGACGCCCCGCGGCTCGCGCCCAAGCCGGTGCAAAAGCCAGAGGCTCAACAGGGGACTCCTGCCCAACCAGCTACTCCGCCGGAAGTCAACGAGTGGATGACTGCGAACAAGTCCTGGTACAACAACGATGAGGAGAATGAAGACCTCGTCGCGTTCGCGAACGGAGTAGCTGGTTCAGTCATGAACAAGAATATTCCAGTCGCGGACAAGCTCGCAGAGATCGACCGTCGAGTTCGCGCGCAGTTCCCCGATCGCTTCGGTGGCGGGGCATCCCGCCGGTCAGCTCCCACAGCAGGCACGGGAGAAGGTGGTGGTAGCACTCGCCGGACCAACAGCAGTGTAGGTGCTCTTCCTGATGACGCAAAACAAGCTGGTGCCCGGTTTGTCAAGCAAGGTCTCTACAAAGACATGGAAGAGTACGCGAAGGAATATTGGGCTCAGCCAGGCGCGCAAGCGCGTTAAAGGTGCATCATGAAGATCACAGACAATGAAGTTGAAATCCAGCAGGCCCCTCTTCCCTCGCGGGCAGAAGTACAGGCTGAGTTGAATGTGCGCGCCCGCAATCCTGAAATGGAGCAGGTCAACGAGCGCACCCGCACACCTTTCGGAGTAGGTAAACTCCGCCTTGGTGTCACGAAGATTCCGGGTTATCACATGCACTGGATCGCGGACTACGCCGGTCGCTTGGAAGAAGCTGAGGACAACGGCTACGAGTACGTGACGAAGGGAGAAGTTCGGCTGAGCCGCAGTTCCGATAGCGCAAGCGAGAGAGTCTCGCGCGTTAACGGCACGCACGACAACGGCCGGCCTCTCACCCTCTGGCTGATGAAAATCAAGGAAGAGTGGTATCAGGAAAACCAGGACTACTACTTGGCGCGCGTTCGACGCACCGAGCAGCAGATTCGAACCGGTCACATCGATGGCAAGCTCCACGCGGAGAACTACATTCCGAAGGGGCGCGGCATTGGTCTGACCACCAAACGTGAATAGGTGAGTTATGGCTGTCAATGCTAACGCGCCACATGGATTCTCCATGTTTGGCACGGTACAGTCGAACCCGCTAGCCGCACAGTGCCATATGTACTATATCCCGTCTTCGGACTCGACGAACACATACAGCATCGGTGACGCGGTCAAGTCGACGAACACCTCGGACTCGTCCAACGTATGGGGGACCTTTGGTATCCCCGGCGTCGTGAAGTGCACCGGGGCGAACTCGGAGCTTGCGCGCGGAGTGGTCGTGGGAATGTTCCGCAACCCCTATGCGCTCGACTATCCGTATGTTCCACAGACCAAAGCGCAGGCGTACTACGTGATGGTCTACGACGATCCGATGGGGTTGTTTGAGCTTCAAGCCGACAGCACGGCGTTCAACGCGAACTGGCCAGGTCAAAATGCCCAGTACACGGTGACCGCTGCGCAATCTGCCCCGCTCAACCTCTCCACCACGGTGCTCGCAGGCGGTACGGTTGGTACCACCAGCACACTTCCGTTGAAGATCGTCTCAGTTGTCCAACGGCCGAACGTCGCAACGAGTGGCAGCTACATGCCCCTTGTCGTGAAGTTCAATTCCCACGAACTGCTCGCCGTCGGCACGACGGGCGTCTAAGTATAGGAGGCTATCATGGCAGTCGGAGCTCCCATTACCACTGGCGCCCATCCCCTAGCACTCTGGCCTGGTATTCACGGCTGGTGGGGGCGCATGTACAACGAGCATATTCCAGAATGGACCGCGCTTTGCGACCAAGACACGAGCTCGATGAACTACGAGAAGGAAACGCAGATCATCGGCTTTGGCCTGGCCCAAGTGAAGCAGGAAACCGCTGCAACTCCGTACGTCTCGGAAGTGCAAGGCTTCTCGTCCATCTGGACGCACGTGGAGTACTCGCTGGGCTACATCGTCTCGCAGGTTGAGTTGGAAGACAACCTGTACGAGGCGGTGAGCAAGACTCGTGCGCGCGCGCTCGCTTTCGCCTTCAACCAGACGAAAGAGAACGTCGTCGCGAACGTCTACAACAACGCTTTCAACTCCAGCTACATCGGCGGCGACGGTGTGAGCCTCTGCAACACGGCCCACCCGAATACCTCCGGCGGTACCTGGTCCAACATGTTGGCCGTGGGCGCGGACCTGTCCGAAGCCTCGCTCGAAGATCTGATCATCCAGATGGGCGGTGCGCAGGACGACGTCGGCAACCTCATCAACATCATCCCGAAGAGTCTGCATATCGCGCGTCAGGAATGGTTCAACGCGAACCGCATCCTGAAGTCGGTCTTCCAGTCTGGCACTGCGAACAACGATATCAATGTGCTCAAGGCGACGAATTCGATCCCAGGGGGCATCCACCTGAATCACTACTTCTCGTCGCCGCACGCATGGTTCCTTCGCTCAAACGCGCCGAACGGCATGATCTATTTTCAGCGCGTCGCGATCAGCTTCACACAAGACAACGACTTCGACACCGACAACGCGAAGGCAAAGTCCCGCGAACGGTACTCGATCTTCTGGGGCGACCCGCGTTGCGTGTGGGGCTCGAACGGTCCGTAAGCCAAGAGACAGGCGGGGGCTCCGGCTCCCGCGGTTGTTCCTTCCCGGTTCTTCCGCAGGAGAATGGCTATGGCCAACCTCAAAATTCGTGGCGTTAAGGATACCAACGGCAAAGGACCGAGTAATGGCCCTTCGCAGCCGATGGACCTTGGCGCCGAGACAATCCGCAATACCCCTTACGAGGAAGTCAAGACTCGTGAGCCCAAGTTCAAGACCCATCCGGCAACGCCTGGTGGCAAGCGCCTCTAAGGAGCTATCATGGTTTCTGTAGCCTCGCAACCGCCGGCATGCTTCTTGGCTGGCTATACGGAGGATAACAACTTCCAGCCGTTGAACGACTGCGGAGCTGGCAATCCGTTTTTCTACCATCAGTTCGCGGACGACCTCGACGCGAAGATCAACTTCACGAGCGGCAACGTCTATACGCTCAGCGGCACGAGTGCGACGTTCGTGCAGCTAGCAGGTCCGGGCGGTCTCGGTGTGCTCTCGACGGAAGCGGTCGCAAACCAGATCGCGCAAATCCAGCTCGTGACTGCCGGCTTCACGCAGAACATCGCGCCGAAGAAGTTGTTCTACCTCACGCGCGTAACTGCGAATACCAACGCGGCAAGCTCGAAGTGGTTGTTCGGTGTGGTGAATGCAGGTGCGGCTATCACGGCAGCCAGTGGCGCGGTCGCAGCAACCGACGGGATTTACTTCCTCTACGTTGGGAGCTCCGGCACGCTCACACTCAACCAAGCGGTTGGTGGTACAGTCACGAGCGTGACGATTCCCGCGGCAGCCTACAGCATTGGCTCGAGCTTCGACCTGGCTTTCTACCAGAATCGATCTGGTGATATCCTTGCCTTCATCGATACGCAGCTCGTTGGCTTCGTCCCGCAGTCGAATCTGGGAACGCCGAACAATCCGCAGAATAGCGGTCCGGTTGCGCGCATCCTCGGTACGTCGTACACGGCTACGTCTGTGAATCTCGCACCAACGGTCTGCGCCTGGGAATCCAACGGCACGGCAAGCACGCTGACGCTAGACTTCTTGCTGGCAAGCCAGGAGCGTTAAAATGGCCTTCGCTATCACCACGCAAATCCTCAACGATGGCCCGCGCAATACCATCGTGAAAATCACTGGTGATATCACTGCTGCATTGGCTCAAACCACCGTCGTGACGGCTAGCTCGCTTTCGAGCATGCTTCCCGCCATGCAGGGTTCATTTCCACCGAGCCTTCTCCGGATCGACAAGATTGACTACTCGATCACGGACGGCTCAATTGCTCAGATCCTTTGGCACGCAACCACGGATGTTCCTGCAGTTGAACTCTACGGGCGCGGTCACATTGACTCGAAGCACTACGGTGGTCTGCAGAACAACGCAGGAGCAGGTGTAACCGGTGATATCGATCTGGCGGTTATTGCGAGTGGCGCGTCGTTCCCAACCGATGCGTCGATCATGCTCATTTTGTGGCTCGTCAAGTACAGGAGCGTCGCATGAAGCCCGGTGATCTTTTTCGCTACTATGGCCTGTTGTTTATGGTCGTGCGCGTCGAGGGCGATACCATCTACGCCGAGAATCCAAGGCATCAACTGGCTATCTCGGTGGACCACCCGAAGCTCGAGAAGGTGGATTAAATGGTCAGCACTCTGCAAGTCCAGTACGCCTATGTCTCGACCAGTGCAACCAGTGGACAAGTCGTGCCTGGTCAGGCAGGGAACAATATCCTCGTGCTGCAGATGTGTACGATCGTGAGCGTAGCGTCGAATGTGCAATTTCAATCGAGTACCGGACCGGTGAATGTGAGCGCGCTGTTTCCGCTCGCCCAAAACGGTGGCTTCGTGTTGCCGTATAGCCAGGTCGGGTGGTTCACGACCGCGCAGGCGGGAGACTCGTTGAACTTCGTGCAATCGAGTGCGGCCACCATCGCAATCCAGGTTGTGTATTGCTATATCTAGGAGAAGTATATGAGCACGTATTCGGCGTGGGTCTCGAATGCAAGCATCTCGAGCACCACAAACGATATCATGACGCTGGTGCCAGCGGCCTCCCGACGTGTGTGGCTAACGGAACTGGCTGTGATGGGTATGGGTACTTCGAGTGCGGCAACCGAAGTCTGCGCGTACAGGGTCACGACAGCTGGTGCTACTGGCAGCGGCGCGATCACTGGTACGCCGTGGGATACCTACTCGCCTGCGGCTGCCTCGTCGGTCTACACAGGCTGGACCACGCAGCCGACGGTTGGTACCGCGCTCGTACGGCTGTCGGTGAACGCCAACGGAGGCATCTATCGTTGGGTCGCCCGTCCTGGCCAAGAGCTCCAAGCCATCGGCGGCCTTGCCACCAACATGGAAATTTCCATCCGTACTGCAGTCTCCGGCGGCGGTAACTACACCGTTGGAATTACCTGGATCGAAGATCCAATCTAAAGGAGGGTATCATGAAGAAAGCCAAATCCGCGCACACCTTCGGTGGCAAGGGCATGAAGATCGCGCCTCACAGCGAGAGCCTCATGAAGAAGCAAGCCGACGGGAAGCATCCCACAGAGCCCAAGTCGATGATCATGAAGACTCACGGTCACGGCAATTTTCGCCGTGGTCAAAAGGGCTGATAGGAGAGAGCGATGAGCCAAATGGCCTTTTTCTACGTGATGGTGGACGTGCCAGACGACGCAGATGTCAATGGCATGGAAACGCTCGTCGCTCAATCCGTTGCGATTGCGATGGTGAATGCTGGCACGCCGGGGAATGTTCTGGCGAGCTGGTGGAAGACTTTCCCGGATCAGAGCGTAGCGACCTTCGCGCCCAATAGCGCGCAAGCTGTGCCAGTGGGTAGCCCAGGCACTACTACGATGCCGGTCTCGATAACGGCCGCAAGTGTGGACTTGACCGCGCAACCGAGCTTAGACACCCAAAGCATAGGAGTAGTAACCGGCCGGCAAGCCGCTGCCCCAACGAACGCGACTGTTAGCTTCCTCGCTTCCCAAACCAACAACGCGAGCAACAACGTCTCATGACCGTCATCATCCTCACCACTGGGACGAGCTGGAATGTCCCAGGGGATTGGTCAACTACCAACCAGATTGAGACTTGGGGGGATGGAGGCGGATCTGGTGCGTGTAACACAACCAGTCCTGGCAATAGTGCTGCGGGTGGATCTGGCGGCTATTCCACATCCTCTAACCAGACCGGGCTTTCCGGTTCCATTTCCATAGGAATTGGGCAAGGTGGGGCGGGTGGTGTCATAAATGGCAGTCCAGCAAACAACGGGAGCGCTGGTACTGGGACATGGTGGAATGGATCATCTGTTGCCACTGGCACGGTGAGTGCCAATGGCGGTGGTGGTGGTCAATCGGCTGACAATGGTGGCACTGGCGGTTCTGGTGGCTCAACTACTGGAGCCAATGGTACGACCAAGACTGCGGGTGCTGCTGGTGGTAATAGCGGAAGTGTTGACTGCGGCGGTGGCGGTGGGGGTGCTCCCGGCCCTGCTGGTGCGGGTGCTGCGGGTGGTGCTGGCACTCCCAGTGCTGGCGGCACAGGGGGCACAGGCGATAATGGAAGCGGCGGTGCAGGCGGTGCAGGCGCTACCTCTGGTAGCGGTGGTAGTGGTCCCGGTGGCGCGGGTGCAAGCAATGCCAATGGTGGCGGAGGCGGTGGTGGCGCTTATGACGGCACAGGCGGTGCAGGGGGCGTTCCCGGCGCTGGCGCTGGCGGTGTTGGGGGTTTATCAACTAACTACGCTGGAGTTCGGGGCGCTACAGGTCAGATCCGCATTACCTACACGCCGGCTGCGGTTAATATGCCAGGCCTCGCGGACACGCCGTGGTGGATCGTGCCGGATAAGCAGATCCGCTTCCGCGCGATGAAGTTCGGAGAGACAGCGATTTACGACGGCTGGACGCAGATGCCTCTGGCCAAGAGCAACCAAACGGGGTATAGGTTTACCGATACTCCACCCACGAAGCGCTTCGACGATAGACAGATTCACTTTATTACCCAAGGCTGGCAACGTGCACCAATACCTAAAGATAATCTTGTGGCTGTCAGCGATCGGCAGTTTGATGTTCCTCGTGGTACTTTTTGGAACCCTGCTGCTCGCTGGATTTTTGATGGATGGCAGAAGTCACCACTGGCCGCGAACAATGCGGTTGCTGCGGCGAATCATCAGTTTGATCTAACGCCGCGCGGACGGGACCTCACGAGGTTCATCTACGACGGTTGGCAGCAGTGGCAGTTCCTCTCTGGCTCGCCAATGGCCATAGAGATGGCTTCGGTAGTAATACCCCTTGGGCCGCTGAGCAATCCGAAGTTGCGGTGGATATTTGATGGATGGGTGCAGGCTCCGCGCGCACAGGACAATCCGGTTTCGTTCCAAGAGACCTGGACCGAAGTACCGCGCGGTGTGGATAGGCTGGATAAGTGGAGTTGGTTCAACCAGGCAATGCCGCCGCAGGTGCCTCCGATCCACTCGGTAACGGATATGCCGAGCGCGCGGCGGTACGACATGCGGTATGATGGCTGGTTCGAAAAGCCTGGGCTGCAGCCAGTTCTGCCTCCGCTTCGCAGCTCAATGTCGTTCGATCTACCGCTATCGCGCGACTGGAAATTGTGGTGGATGTATTTGGGCAACTCAGCAGAACCGATTCCTGGCAACGTGATTCCGCCGCCGCCGAGAATCTTCATGCCGCTTATGGGTGTTGGAACTTACGGGCCTTAATCATGGGACGCGCAGACTACTACCTCCCTGGCGGATGGAACATGATCTGCCAGGTGTGTGGATTCAAGTACAAGAACACGGAGATGAAGCTCCGGTGGGACAACGTTTGGTGCTGCCCGGAAGATTGGGAGATTCGGCAGCCGCAAGACTTCGTGCGCGGTGTGAAGGACCAGATGGCAATCCCCTACGCTGTACCGGAGCCGCCAGACACCTTCATCGGCTACAACACGAACCCGTTGGGAGAGATCGTAGTTGGCACTCCTACCATCTATCTCAATGGTATAGTAACAGCAGCATATACGATTGTGCTCCCGCAAGGCGTGGTGACTTTCACTACCCCGCCGAGTCTGGGAGAGCTAGTCCAGTGGACGGGAACTTGGTTGCATAACTCTGGCCTGACGAGAGTTTTCTCCAGCCCATTCACCTTCGGCGTCGGCGATGGAGCGACGACTGTCTTCAATATCTATTGGGCATTCGGGACTCAAGATGGCAACTGATTACTCAGTCACACAGGATCAGATCATCCAGGCTGCCATGCGGCAGGTTGGCGCGCTCGATCCGGCGGGACTTCCTACCCCAACGGACTATGCCAATGTCGGCATGGCTCTCAACCTCTTGCTAAAGAAATGGATTGCAGATGGTATTCCACTCTGGAAAGTGGCTACACTTACGGTCCCGCTTGTGGGCAATCAGGCGACGTATCAGATCGGCACGCTCGGTCCGGACGTCGTTACGGATAGACCGCTGAGGGTACTCGAGGCGGAAATTGTGACGATTGCGAGCCAGCAGTCGATTCAACTGTGGAGCCTATCGCGCGAACAGTACGTGGAGCTGAGCGGCAAGTACATCGCCTTCGGGATTCCTACGCAGTATTGGTTTCAGCCACTTGGCTCGGAGTTGACGGAACAGTCGGCGAGTATTACGTTTTATCCAATTCCGAGTGTTAGCAGTACCTGGAACGTATTGTTGAAGGCAGTGCAGCCGCTGCAGAACGTGGTGAACCTGACTGATGTGCTCGACTTCCCGGCGGAGTATTATTTGCCTCTCAAGTGGCTTCTGGCCTATGAGATTGCAAATGAGTACCCTGTCAGCGACTCGCGCTATGCTCGCATTGAGAAGCGCGCGATGACTGCCCTCGAGGATATTATAGAATACGGCCAAGAGCTCGACGTCGAAGTGCGGTTCAAGTATGATCTCAGGGGACGATAATGCCAAGCGGATTGCCAGCTGATATCAATCGTCTCCCAGTGGTTGAGGTCATTGAGACGCGCGATGCTACGATGGCGTTTGACTCAAAGATCGTCAACGGCATTGTGGAGCAAGGGCAGCAATACATGCGCGCGGTCAAGCGTGCGGGGCTCGGTATTGCCTACACTGGATTTGGGGGACTTGGACAGGGACTCGACGATTATAATGGTACGTTGTATGGAGTCAGTGGTGATGTGCTGAATGAGTTCGGCTCGAGTTCGGGGTTCAACCTTACGCAAGTCACAGCGAATGGTGGGTTCGGCGCGCGCGATGGAGCCGCGATGGTTGGCTTCCTTGGCTCGCTGTATGTGATTGGTGGCAACAATGCCTCTGGGCTTCTTAACGATGCATGGGTGAGTGTGACGGGTACGACGTGGGGCCAGGCTACAAACATCCCGTCCGCGCTAGCGAATCGCACTGGTGCAAAGGCGATTGTGCTCAACAATGTGCTCTATATTATGGGAGGTAGTGATAACGCTGGTACCTACTACAACGACGTGTGGAGCACAAGTGATGGACTTACCTGGACTCAGATTCTAGCCAACGCGCCCTGGGGAAAGAGAGCGGATTTCGAGCTATTGGTCTATGGTGGCAACATCTATCTGGCTGGTGGCCAAGGCGTAAGTGGCTCGATAGCCAGCGGCCTCTGGCATGATGTGTGGACTACGAGCAACGGCACAAGTTGGTCCGTGCAGAACACGGCTTGTCCTTGGATTGGCCGGCGCAGGTTCGGCTTCTACATGACTGGCGCGACTATGAATGTGCTCGGTGGCGCGCTAGCTACTACCTTCGCCACCGCAGTTACCGATCAATGGCAGAGCTCGGATTTTGGCGTTACCTGGTCTCGGGTGTCGACGAATGCCTTTAACGTCGGTGCCTGCCCAATGCTGCCATTTACCATCGTCACGAGCATTGGTACTGACGTAGCCTATGGCCGCAGCATGACCGTGACCAATGGCGCGGGAGGAAGTGGCGCGGCTGCCTACGGCTATGCTTACGGCGATGACGATGTGTATGATGATGAGTGGTGCCAAGACCATGACATTAACACTGTGACGTTTACCTCGGTTGGGAGTGGCTACACCACTGCCTGCACGTTTGTTGACCCGAACAATGGAGCTTCGATTCCAGTCACCGGTTATGGGTTTCTGGACGGCACGAGTGTTAGTGGTGGGCGAGGCGGAGAAGTGGTTTACGGTAATGGGCAGTACTATTACTTCACAACGTATATCAATGGCTCACAAGCGAACGAAGTCTGGAGTTCGCCCGACGGCATGACCTGGACGCGGCTGACGTCGACGCCGGGCTATGCCTCGCGCTCGATGCAGGTGTTCTCGTATGGCAATATCTGGATCATTGGTGGGTACTCGAGTTCGAGCTCAACCTACTACAACGACGTTTGGGAGATTAGCTCTGGCTCTGGTCAATTCCCATTGAGCCCGACGGTGCCTGGTGAGTTCTATTACTTCAACCAGACGTCGCAGAGCTTGACCACGCCGCTGCTAGTGCTTGCGAGCCCGCACCAAGCCTACACGTTCAATGCCGCGCTCGGTACGCTCTTCCGCATTAGCAATGCGAACTACCCGGCTGTGATTGTTCCGGGACTTGTGTATCTGGATACGACGTTCTACGTGATGGACCCGGAAGGAAGAATCTGGGGCAGTGCGCTCAATGATCCGACGACCTGGACCGCGCTCAATGAAATCGCGATTCAGAACGAGCCAAACGCTGGCGTAGGCATTGCGAAGCTTTCGACTTACCTCGTAGCCTTTGGTCAGTGGACAGTGCAGTTCTTCTACGACGCGGCGAACCAAACGCCGTCCTCGCCTCTGAGCGCGAACATCAGCTTGCAGTATCAAGTAGGCTGCGTGAATGGTCGCACGATTATTGAGGCGCAGGGGACCGTGCTCTGGGTTGGACAAACGGTGAAGGAGGGCACGAAGGTCTACATGTTCCAGGGGTATCAGCCGCAGATCATCAGCACGCCGTTTATCGATCGGATTCTTGCGAACGATACGATGGCGAATGTGACTGCGTATATTACCCAGATTTACGGGCACCCATGCTATGTGTTGACGCTGTATCAGAGTGGCGTAACACTGGTCTACGATATGTTCTCGGCGTTCTGGACTACCTGGACGAGCTTGTCACAAACGCAGGCCGCGGTGAATTTGACCTCGGTAACGGTGACTGGGGTATCGAGCACGAGCTTTGCACTCTTGACCATAAGCACCGCACCGAACCAGCACGGGCTGAGCGATGGAGATCCCGCGCAGATTACCGGGCTGCCGGTGGCTCAGTACAATGGGATTTTCAACATTACCTTGATTGACCAGTTTACCTTTAGCATCTTGGTAAGCTCGAATCAGGGGAGCTACACCGGCGCGGGCCAAGTAACGCGGTACTCGACCGGAGTCTTCCTGCCAGTGACCGCGCACGAGAACGGAGGCAATAACACCTACTATCTCCAAGACCCGAGCAACGGTTTGATCTACTCGTTTAACTACTCCACCGGCGGAGACTTCGGCAACCCCATCGACTTCTCGATTGTGACAGGCCGCTGGGATGGTGGGACGATGTATAAAAAGACTATTATTCGTGCGACGATCGTGGGTGATATGACCTCGAGCACTTGCCTGATACGCAATACCAAGACGGACTATCAGAGCTGGTCGACCTACAGGCCAGTAAACATGCAAGCCGAGTGGGCTTTCGTTGGAATGTTGGGGCAGTACTCTCGCATCGCATACCAAATCCGCCACACGGCTTTCACGCCGCAGCGGTTTGAGTCGATTGAACATGAGTTTGAAATTGGAGTATGACCATGGAACTGGAATTCGCAGTGGAGACTTGGGCAGACGCGCACGGCGAGATGGAGAATTACTGGCCGTTGCACTGGAAGGAAATTGCCTTGCACAAGGACAAGATTAAGCTCGAGGTGAATCATGCAGGGTATGAGGCATTGGAAGCCCTGCGAATCTTGCACTTGATTACCGCGCGCGATGAAGGCCTGTTGGTCGGCTACAACGTCTTCTTCGTCTCTCCGCATCTCCACTACGCGTCCAGTATTACCGCGGTCAATGATGTGCTGTATCTTTTCCCACCTTATCGAGTTGGTTGGAATGGCTATAAGTTTCTGAAGTTCGCGCGAGATAGCCTGATTGAAAGAGGCTGCGAGCGCATAGTGATGAATATGAAACTGGACCATATGTTTGGCCCTGTCCTTAAACGCCTCGGATTTAATCGCTCCGAGGAAATCTGGCAATGGGTGAGATAATGGGTATCGGAGCCGCGATTGGTGGGATCGCCTCAGGCATTGGGGCAATTGCAGGAGGTGGTGGTGGAGGCGGTAGTTCCCAGCCAACCTATACGACAAACAACGGAAGCCTCGGACAGGGGATTGGGAATATTTTGGCTGGTGGGCTGAGTAGCGCGCTCGGACTTCAAGGGCTGGCCGGCGGCAACCTGAATCAGTTGCAAGCAGGTGCGGCCGCTGCGAATCCATTTGGTCAGTACTCGGGCGACTTCGTCGGGCTGTTGCAGGATTTGCTCGGCTCGGGGCCAGGCCAGTCGAGTCTGCTCAACACGATTCAGAGTGCGGCGACGAGCCAGAATCAGCTATTCTGGAATGTGTTTCCGAGCTCGACGATCAGCACTGGCGCGAGTGGGGTCAACACCAACATCAGCACGCCGGGGCAGACCTCGACCCTGCAGAACTTGGTGAACAACCCGACGCAGCTGATTCAGACGTTGCAAGGTGGAGGCGTGCAGACGCCGTCGGGGATTCAAGCTATTGCGAATGAAAATCCAGATACGATGACTGCTGGTGATATCTTCGCTGAGAATCAAGGGCTGGCTAACCTGAATCGTAGCCTGGCGCAGACGGGCCAAGTTGGCTCGGGCAACCAGTACGTCGCGGCGGAACAGTATGGGCAACAGTTCGCTACGCAAGTTTACCAGCAGAACGTACAAGATATTCTTAGTGCGCAGGGAACTATCAACCAGACCGCAGGTACGAACCAAGGGCTGCAGTCGTTGGTTAACGCGATGGGCCAGAACCAGTTCGGCAACACGCTGAACCTCGCGCAGTTGCTCAGCACGCAGCAGCAAAACACCTTCGGCAATACCCTGGGGATTCAGCAATTGCTCTCGCAACAGCAACAGAACAGCCAGACGAATATGCAGAACTTGCTCTCGCAATTCGTCGGCCTCACGAATGGGAACATCAGCAACTTGCTCGGGATGATCAACCCGCTGATGACCCTGTCGCAAGCAACGAACTCGAGCCCGGCAACTGCAGGCGGGATTCTGGCGAACCTCGGTGTGGCGAATCAGACTAGCGCGGGGAACATTGCCTCGGGCCTGGCAGGACTTGGGCAGGGAGTTGGACAGCTGGCTAGCGCGATTCCGTTTAGCAGCAGCGGGTCGTACAACCCAGGCTTTAGCACGGGCACTGGTCCGCTCGACAACCCGTCGACTTATGACTATGGGTCGAGTGGTGCGTACAACCCCGGCATCGGTAGTGCCCTCGGATACTAAGGTGCAATCATGCAAGTAATGGAACCGATTTACCAGATGTATGTGGATGCGATCAAGGGGCAGGCTGAGGCGCAAGAGGCTCAACAGAACGTAAAGCTGAACGCGCTGAAGACTGGGATTGAGATGTATCAGCTGCAGACGCAGCTAGAAGAGCAGCAGATCGCGCGGCAGATCTGGAGTGGAGATCAGCAAGGGCAAAAACAAAGCCCAGGTGCATTTGACCCGGCTGCGGCCGGCGGTGCTAGCCCGGATGCGAACCCGAGCACAGGGGAAGATCCTGCGCTACAGACCGCGGACAGGATGGAAAAGACTGGGCGCGCTCTCATGCAGGTCAATCCGATGAAGGGGCAGGAATGGCTCACGAAGGCCTCGACCATTCGAGACCAGTACTACACTCGCCAGAAGGCACAGATCGAGATTCGAACTCAGCAAGCCGATCAGGTTGGGAAGATCTTTGGCTCGGTGCAGACGCAAGAGGACTACACGAACGCACTGGCGGAATTGCAGCAGCAAGGGATTGATATCAGGCAATTTCAACTGACCGGCAACCTCGCGGTCGATGGTCCGCAACTGAAGCGGATTGCGGAAGGGACTCTGAAGTACAAGGACAAGCTAGATGCACAGCATCAAGCTACGACCGAGCAGCAAGCTCTGTTGAACTACCAAGAGAAAGTCCGGCATGACCAGGCGGATGAAGGGCTGCAAGGCGCAAAGATCAGTGTGGCGCAACAGGCCGTGAGCCTCCGCGCAGCATGGGACAAGGAAGATTTGGACTTCAAGTCTCGCGCGGACGCACGTGCGCAGGCCGGGCTAGCGCGCACCGATGCGATGGACTTGGCCAAGACGAAGGACTTCGCACTGCGGCCTGGGAAGCAAGACAAGGCTTATGTGGATAGCGTGATCGCTACTGACCCGACGCTGGCTAACCTCCCGCCTCAAGCGAAGGCAGCAGCTAGCGCGGAGATTCAGTTGCGTGCGCGCGCTGCCCTGGCCAAGAAAGTCACGAAGCCTGGCGACACACCGAACTCAGACGACTTCATGAGTGAGGTAGCTAAAGCGACGCAGAGCGTGGCGAAGCGCGTGAAGCCAGGGACGAGTGGATTCTTCGGGATCGGTGGATCGAAGCCTAGCCTCGGACCATTCCCCGCACCTATTAACTCGAAGGAAGACTTCAACAAGCTCGGCATCGGGGATCAATTCAGCAAGGGTTCGCACATCTACAAAAAGACTGGTGCGACTACCTACGAGGAGATTGACTGATGCCTGATATCGATCAGTTGTTTAGCGCGGCACCCACGGCTCCTGCGCAACAAGCTGCCGTCCCGCTGCCACAAGGCCCCGCACCTGCTCCCAAGAGCGGCAATGTGGATCAGTTGTTTGGAGATAGCAATGGGAAAGAAGAGCCCGCGACTAGCCCACTCGCTAGCAGTAGAAAGGTACTACCGAAAGCGGAGGAAGTCCAAACGCCTCCTGTCGCGAAAGATGGAGGAGTGGGAACGCCAACTCCAACAGACATCGCGCGGAACGTCGACGACTTGCGAACTGGAGGAGGACCTGGAAACATCGAGAACAAGCTGCGGAAGTTCTTCGGAGCCCCGCAAGTAGGCGAGAATCCAGATTATGATAAGGCTCTGCAGGCGGACAGCCCATTTCCAGACGTGATGCCGACGGTGATTGGTGCGCGCGGTGTTGGGCTTGCGCAGCAAGTTGGCTCGCAGTTGGTTACAGCGCTCACGAACAAGAGCGCGGGGATTAGCATGCTCAAGGATTCGAAGGCCGCGGTAGGCGCGGCTGTGAAGGACCTGAGCGATGACTTCTTCAAGACCACGCGGATGGTGTATCAGAGGCGTGCGGAATGGCTCACCGATATCACGAACTTCGTGCCGAAGAACTGGAGCAGCATGGCCGGGCGAGTGGATGATTATCTCGAAGGCACGATGAAAGGCCCGTTGAGCAAAGAAGAAAAACAGATGGTCACGAATATCAATCTCATGAATGCCAAGACTGCGAAGATGCGGCAGGCAGTCAAGGACCTGGGATATGATGTGGGACCAGATGAGCCAGGGTATGTGGGATCGCGCCTGGTGAAGGGAGCAAAGTCCTCGCCACTCGAAGCGATCATGAGCAGCGCACCGACTGGCAAGGCCAAGGGGATCTCGTCGACTGCACCTGAGTTCAAGACGCGGGTAGTGCACGGGCTTGAGGGCCAAGGCGAGAAGAACCTCCACATCATCGACAATGGGAACAACACGTTCACGGTCTGGCGTAACAAGCAGAAGATCGCGGGAGGCAGGTATGACCCTGACGAATTGGCTCAAGGCAAGGTTAGCTTCACTGACACGAAGACTGGGAACAAGCAACAGTTCTCCATCGTGCCAGCAACCAAGCGCGCGATCGAAGAGCATACCAATATCCAGTACTACCATGATCCGTTGCTATCGGCAGTCACAGCCAATATGCGGGTTAGCGAGGCGCTTCATGGTGCTCAATTCCTGGAGAAACTCAAGTTCACACCTGAGCTGCAAGCATTGCGCGCAGCACCTGGTAAAGCATTCCCGGAGGGATGGCGTGGTGTGGATGTGCCGCAGCTGCGCGGTTACAAATTCGATCCGAAGATTGCCGACGTTATCGACGATTTTGCGCTACCTGCACGCACTGGAGGCTTCAAAGCGATAAATGATTTGAGCCGGATGATGGTGGGCTCGATGTTTTGGAATCCATTGCCTCACGCATTTAATGTGAATGCGTTTGGAGCGCTGGAAGCCGGGTTGATTGGGACGGCTAAGCAGCTGGGGCATCCGGTGGAATTGGTGCAGACGATGCTGAAGGCCCATAGTCAGGTGATGAACATGGGCATGGACTATCGCGCGGCCGTGCGCGCTGGCGCCGGCATGCAATACAACGCGATTTACTCGCGCGATTTCGTGGGTAAGCTGGCGAAGGAGCTGGGCTCCGATCCGCAGATGGATGCCGCGGCCAAGGCCTGGGGATATGCTAATCCTATGGAGATGTTGAAGCGGATCTACACCACCTCGAGCGAACACTTGTGGAGCTGGAATGACACGATTCTCATGCACGCGTATTATGCTCGGCAAGCAAAAGGTGCTAGCCTTCCTGATGCGATTAAGGAAGTCGAGCAGGTTATTCCGAACTACCGCATGCCGAGTCAGATCGCGGGTTCGCGCACTGCTGCGCAATTGTGGCAAGTGCTTCCGACGTTCGCGCGGTATCACTGGGGCATCCTCAGCGCCTACGGCAACATCGCGAAGAACCTCGTGGGAGGGAATCCTGTCGACAAGGCAAAAGCACTTGATCGTCTTGCGATGCTGGCTTTCGGCTCTACTGTGGTTTATCCTGCTCTCGATCTTGCTGTACAAAAGATAACTGGGAATGAGAACGCAAGGGTGCGGAGGTTCGGTCCGTTCTCCGTCCCCGATGCGATCTATCGGTTCGCGACTGGCGATGCGCGGTATGCGAGCTTGAGCTCGGCGGTGCTTGGCTTGAGCCCAGCGTTTAGCGTACCGACCGCGCTAGCTGAGGGCGAAGACCCATTCACTGGCAAGAAGTTCGAAGGTATGGGAGACTTCATCAAGTTCGCCGGAGAGCAGTTTAATCCAATCCAGCAAGGCCTGCAATACCAAGGCTTTGGTGGGAGGAAGACTGGGGGCGAATTGCTGGCGGAACAGTTTGGAATCCAACTGCCGAGCGATAAGGAAACCGAGGCTAAGGAAAAGGCTATCGCGAACGAGCAAAAGCGGAAGAAGAGGGAGGAAGAATGAAAGTTCTTTTCATTGATACTGATGGCGTGTGTACGTCGATGGCGCTGCAGGCGCAGTACGCCGGTCATCAGTGTAGGGCGTTTATCTCCCCACAACGCTGCGACAACATTGCGCGGGGACTGGTGACGCGTGTAGCGGACTGGCGTGCGCACATGGACTGGGCAGATCTCATTGTCATGACCGGTGTTGGCAAGTACATGAGGGAATTAAATGGATACTTCGAGAAAGGTTATCCCATTATGGGAACCAACTGGCACGCCGCACAGCTTGAGATCGATCGAGAGATTGGTATGGAGTGTTTCGAGCGCGCGGGATTCCCGTGCGTGCCGTATCAAACCTTCGAAGACTACGACAGCGCAATCGCCTTCGTCAAGAAAAACAAAGACAAAGCTTACGTTAGCAAGCCTCTGCATGATAATGCTGATAAGTCAACGAGCTATGTCGCAAAGGACTGGCGTGACATGTGCTTTATGCTTGAGAACTGGAAGAAGAAAGGACTGAAGTATCCGTTTATTTTGCAGGAGAAGATTGAGTTGGTAGGTGAGGTTGGGGTGAGTGGCTGGTTCGGTCCGAAGGGATGGTGTGAAGGGTGGGAGGAGGACTTCGAACATAAGAAGCTGATGCCGGGGGAAGTTGGGCCGAATACGGGCGAGATGGGGAATGTTTGTAAGTATGTGGAGGAGAGTAAGCTTGCGCGCGATTACCTGGAACCGCTGACGGATACGTTGCACGCGCTCGGATTCGTGGGCAACTTCGCGATGGGGCTGCTGGTGCCGAAGTCTGGGCCGCTGTATCCGAGTGAGTGTACCGCGCGCTTGGGCTGGCCGATTACGTTCCAGCAGCAGAGCCTGCACAAGCAACCAATGGTGGAGTTTTTCAAGGGAGTGTTGGACGGAGAGAAGCGGTGCGCGGTATCGAGCAAGCACGCCTGCGGGATTGTAGTTGGGATGAAGCCGTTTCCGTATGATGCGCTTGCTTCGGATGAAATGTGCGACGGCTATCCTATCTGGGGCATTACGCAGGAGAATGCAGATCATGTACACTTGGCTCAAGTTAAAGCTGGACGGCCGCTTGGGGAAGATGGTTTTGTCACTGCTGGTTCTTGCGTCGCTTGCTGCGTTGGTATGGGTGCTTCTGTCACTATGGCTCGCGATAAGGCTATGAAGCTGGTGAAGGGACTGACAATTCCAAACAGCCCGATTTATCGCGATGACATTGGAGAGAAGCTGGAGAAGAGCCTACCAGTGCTGAAGGCGAAGGGATATTGCGAGGAGTGGGTTTATGACTAACCAAGTGCCACCGCCTCCGGTTGACAATGACCCGAAGCCGAATACGGATGCTGCGCAGAAGGCTCAGGCCGCATGGCTCGGGAGTGGAACTTGGTCGAGTATGAAGACCTGGTTCTACACGGTGTATCGCGCGCTGCGCGGGATCAAGTACGACGATGCGAGTGGGATGACGTCGATCAACGGGCTTCCGGTGTGGGACGCGGACGTGCCGGCGAGTAGTAATGGGGTACAGTTTCCTGGACTGGCTCCGTATACGCCGGGGAATATTACTGGGCAGACTCCTCCGAATGGCGCGGTAGGGCAAATTATATCGGCTAGCTTTAGTGGAGTTAATTTGCCCAATAACACAACCACGACTTGCACCTCGATTTCTATTCCACCAGGCTATTGGTTGGTATGGTGCACAGGGCTGATAAATAATACAATGACTGCTATGGGAAATGCAGCGGTGTCGACGAGCAATGGACCAACGAACGGCTATGCGCAGCTTTTGAGTGGTAGCGCGTTCGCTACAGTCGGGCTTTCCGTAGCACCTTATGCTTTTGCAACGAATACTTTTTTAACAGTCAGCGTGCAATGCTATTCAGGGTTTAGCGCGGGGTCTTCGTCTGCTGGTGGATTCATTGCGGCGATGAGAATTGGTTGATGCGCGGAAGTTCTGTGCGGGATAACCCGCGGGAGAAATACCATGAGCTGGTCAGATGTAGCAAGCGTGGCGGAGAAGTTAGCTCCGATGATCGCAACAGGGATTGGAGGACCGTTGGCTGGTGGCGCGGTAGCTGCGCTCGAGGGCGTGTTCGGGATTACCTCGACGCCGAATCAGAGTGTGCAGAGTCGGGTGGACGCAGTGGCGAACGCGATTCAGACGGCTACGCCCGCGCAGTTGTCTGCGATGCAGACCGCGGACCAGCAGTACGCGCTGGACATGGCGAAGGCTGGGTTTCAGAACCAAGAACAGCTGGCGGCGATTGCTGAGCAGGACACGGCGAGTGCGCGCACGATGCAGGCCACAACGAAGTCAATGGTGCCGGCGGTGCTCACGTACTTCATCACGGTTGGGTTCTTTGGTCTGCTAGTGATAATGTTCTTCGTGAATGTGCCTGAGGCCAACAAGGCTATCGTGTATAGCGCGGTAGGTACACTCGGCACTGCGTGGATCGTGTGTACGCACTTCTGGTTTGGCGACACGCAAGCGAGTGCGCGCAAGACCGAAATCATCGCGCAGGCCAATGGCCTCAGCCCCGACGGCACGGTAGATACGAGTTCTTTCAAGGGAGGTAACCAATCATGACTTTCTCAGTATATCAATACGCGAACTTTGTGGCAGCGCAGCTTACCACCACGGCTAACACGGTGGTGGGCACGGTGCCTGCCTCGACCCAGTGGATCGTGAAGGATATCACGATTACGAATTCAGGCGGGACGAGTTCGGCTGCGTATGTTATCCTTGGCTCGCAAGTTGTGCTCTACGGCAGTGGGATCGTGTCAAACCAGACGTTGCACATGACCGGCTTGTGGGTGATGGGTGCAGCGCAGCAGCTCGAGGCCTGGGCAAGCGTAGCAAACTCCTTGCAACTCTCCATCAATGGTCAGACGGGGAACTAAGATGACGTTTAATTTTTTGCCCTGGGGTGGGACGGTAAATGCGTTGATCGCGCCTGCTGGTACGCGCATCCCGATGCAGCAAGCGTCCGCGCCCTTCGGCTGGACAAGCGATACGAGTGGGGCGTTTACTGACTGCTCGATGCGGATTAACTCAGGAAGTGGAGGTGGCACAGGCGGTTCGCTCGGATGGTCGGGCTGGAACTTCGGTGGGACGTTTAATGTGAATAGCTTTAACTTGAGCATTTCACAAATGCCAACGCACAACCACGGAGATGCCGGCCACAACCACGGAGCGTATGATACTGGTCACAGTCATGGACCGGGAAGTCCGGGCGGGCAGTTTGTCTTGGGTGGTGCGCCTACGAGTAATGGTGGCTTCACGCTCCAAGGTGCGGGGTCAGGCTACTACTACAACTCGAGCTCGACAAGTTATACTGCGACTGGCTATGCAAACGTTGGTACTGATACTGGCTATGCTAACATTCAGAATACGGGCGGCGGCACTGGCATCAACCCTACGTACACCACGCCGCAGGTCAAGTACGCGGACCACATCATTGGAGTCAAGACATGAAACCTCCCATTTGTCCGTTTTTGAAGAAGGCTTGTATTGAGCACGATTGCATGCTGTACACGCATTTGACCTTCGTCAATCCGCAGACCGCGGTGAGCGAGGACAAGTGGGCGTGCAGCATCGCGCTCGTGCCGATCATGCTGGTGGAGAGCTCACGCACAACGCGCGGTGTGCAGGCCGCGGTAGAGACCGCGCGAAACGATATCTGCGAGCGGCAAGACGCATTCAACGCCCTCGCGCTAGGCGCACAGCGCCGGAAAGAACTGGAGGGTTAAATGCTTACCCAGGAGGAAATGAGAAAAATCAACGAAATCCTCCGTAATGTTCAAGAGATCAATGGGGTCGTGCGAGAGATCAAGCTCTGGCGCAAGTTTATAGTCTGGTCCTTTGGCATCGTTACGGCGGTGATTGCGATCTTCGACTTTGCAAAATTGATTTTAGGAGTAGTGAAATGATCTACCCAGGAAGATTCATGGCTTGTGTTGGGCTGATTATCGAACGGATTGAAGGAGGATACGTAAATGACCCGCAAGACCCTGGCGGCGAGACGAACTTCGGAATCTCGAAACGCTCCTACCCTAACCTTGATATCGCAGGGCTTACCGAAGGCGCGGCAGTCGACATTTATTATCGCGATTTCTGGGTGCCTTCTGGGTGCGCTGCTCTCAATAATGGCCTGGACCTGTGGGTATTCGATTGCGGGATTAATTGCGGCGCTCGTGAGGCAACCCTGATACTGCAGAAGTGGTGCGGGGTAGCGCAGGATGGGGTGCTTGGGCCACAGACCGCAGCCGCGGCGAACAAGATGGCTGAGCCGGAAGGGTATCTCCAGGCAAGGCTGGCATATTACCAGTCCCTGCCTGGGTGGAGCACATATGCGAGTGGGTGGACGAAGAGGTTGTTCATCGTCGCGCGCGGTTGCTGACTAGCCATAGCTTGCTCTCAGCCACTTCGACTTTTATCAGTCCGGCTTTCTCGAGGCTCTTCTGTAGGGCCTCGAATTCCTCTACGTGCGGAATGGCGGAATGGAGGGCAGAGTAGGCTTCGGAGAACGAACAACGCCCGTGCGCGTTGACGAACTCGAGAAGCCGGTCCGCATTTACCGAGTCGGTAGACTTCCCCACCCGATCAAAGACCTTCGGCAGATCCTTCTCGAGGAAAGTTAACTCGGTATCCGCACGCTGCAAGTCTGCTGAGGTGATGATCAGGTCCTCTGATCTTGAGGCGGAAAATATCATAGCAAGTTTGTGTAGATGGGTCTGTTTTCTCGCTACGTACCCACCGAAACGTGAGTCCTCCAGCAGCCCATTCCCCTTTGACTCGTAATGGCGCTTGTACCAGTCCGCGCCCCACTCCACGGCCTCCTGCGTCATGCCAAATTCGCCACACAATGCAGCAATCTCTCGGAGGTCCGATATCAAATCGCCCGCGTGCTTCACTATATCGGTTCCAGCTACAGCCATTCCCGGGTATGCCACATAGTTCCGTTTCTCCTCTGCGTACACGAAAATACATCTCGACATAAAACCTCCCCCGATCATATACTCGGGAAAGTTTCCACTTATCCACGCTGGGGTGGTACAAGCAATCATGTTGATCCATGGATTTTCTACCGAGTCTGATCCTGATCCTTTGGTTTCTTTGCGGAAGGGTCTGTCCCGTCCGTCCCACAAAGTGACGAGGAGATCGACCATTTCCCGATCTCCGGGTGCCATGAGATTACCAAGCTCACTCGATGCGATAGTGATTGGGGACATTGCTTCGACGCGCCCATCGGGCAGCTCAAACTTCTCCAGAGCACCTGCGAAGGATGAGACGAGGGCTTGCCAGGTAATAACGTCTGGCCCGAATCGGATATCGTCCACTCCCCGTAGCAGGGACATGGCAATTTCAGCCGTGGTTGATTTGGCAATAATGCCGGGTGGGGCAACCAGAATAATGTACTCATTGCAGTACCATTTGAAGTAGACTTGATCGAGCCATACCTTGCGGCGAAGCGCGCCCGCGACCGCGGAGACCGCTGCCCAACGGTAGACATGGTTGGGGGCTTCGCCGAACTTGGTATAGTCTTCGAATGCTTCAATCCAGTCGGGGAAGATTCGAGGCATTCTTCGGCGCTCCTCTAAATTTACCAACGCGGAGGACACAGGTTATGCGGACCTCGTCTTCGAGGGTGTGGATGTTTGTGTCTCGGTCCATTACCATGTGGTGGAGGTCCCAGTCTGGGGCTATCTGGGCGAGCAGGATGCCTAGGTGCTCCTTGAAGAGATTGTAGAAGGAGTTGGCCATTGGGGTGTCGTAGGAAATTGGCTTTACCATGAACAGCCTCGGAAGTAGATTTTAACCTGGGATTCAGAGGAACTAAAGTCGTTGAATGTTTCGAGACGAGGGATTGCGCGCCACCAGACGTGCTTGTGGCCTTCGAGTTGCTTTTCGAATTCGGTGATGGCCCAGAGGACAAGCTCGTTTGCTTGAGCTTCGGGACCCGCACAGCGGACGTGGAAGAGGGAATAGCCAAATTCCTCGTCTGGCCGAGACTTCTCGGCTTCGACGTGAATTATGATGCCTTGATTGCGCATCCAATCGTAGAGTTTGTGTAGTTGGGTCATTCACAATCTCCCCAGGAGGTTTCACTAGTCTTCAGGCCGATGGGCATAACGAAGGGCTCGTCGTATGGGACGGTGATGGAGCAGAGCTCGCGGATCTTCTCTACGCACTCGTCTCGTCGCGCGGTAGGGAATTCTCCGGCGATGGAGTCGTGAATCTGAAGTCGAACAAGGATTCCCCAATGTTCGCGCTCTTCGAACTCATCGAGATTGACGAACCCGGTGTTGATGCAAATGCTCGTAGTTGACTGGCCGATCCAAGCAACTGCTTCATTATAGACCGTGCCTTCGATACGTCCGAAGAACTTGCGCCGATAGCCGAAAGCATTTCGTACAGTGGCAGTCGTGTCCATTTGCCGCTTGATTCGGCTATGCCATCGAGGTATCTCTGAACATTTTCCGAGGTACCATTTTTGGACGCGCTCACAGTCGCTAACACTGAGACCAATTCGTCCTGCGATATTCGCAGCTTGACCGAGATAGTTAGTTCCATGGCAGAGGGACTTGAAGTTGGTGTAATGCCGGTGTTTTTTGGAGAAGGTTGGGTCACGGTAATACTCCTTGCCCATTTCGACGTAGGGTTTTTTGCCCTCGGCAAACATGGCTTTGAGTTCACGGCAATCGGACTCCCATACGACGGTGCGCAAGTCGGCGGAGTCGAGGTCAAGGTCCCAGTAGGTGTTGCCGGCTTCAGGGACTATCATGCGGCGGATGTTCGGGAGTGTGGTCATGGATTAGTCCTCCACGTCAGGCGCACCGGGCGCGATGGAGCGGAGTTTGGAAATGAGGTCCTCCGGGGTGGAACGGTCGAAGGCGGACTCGAGTTGGAGCATGACGAAAAGACACTCACGCACACCGCGCCAATAGGCTTTGAGGACGAACGCGAACTTGTTGTTCGGATCGCTGATCTCGTGTTCAACCAGCCGCCTCAGCTGATTCGCCTTCTGAATGTTCATAGCTGGACTCCAAAGTTCTCTCCTTGCCGGGGAGGTTTTGTAGATTCATGCCCGATCCGAACGCGTTCTCGCTAGATGAGAAGCGCAGTGTAACCGTGCCTGCGGGGTTGAAAGAACACCGCACCAGTCCATCCACGTCGCGACAATCTCCGAGGAAAGTAGACTTGTATACAGAGACGGATCGGTACTCAAGAATAAGATTGACCAGGGGTTTAACAAGAGGCTCACGCTGACCAACGCGCGTAAGGCATTCATCGTCGCACGATGGCTGGCGGATTTTCCCAGGAGCAGCGCGCTTTCCGCGCTTGTACTCGGGTCGAAGGCATAGAGTTCCATAGAAGAATTCCCGCATTTGCTTGGGAGACTTGGGGTTGAGAGGCTGCCCGGCGATGTACTCGATTTCGGCGAGTAGGTAGCGCGCGTACTGGTCCATTTGGAGCTCGAGTTGTGCGCGCATCTCGTCGTCGGTGCGAATGCCTCGAAGCATCATCCGAAAGGTGGCCCACCATAGCCTAATCTGGAATTGGTATTGCGAAGATAGTCCAAGGCTTTGAACAACGCCATCGAGTGCGATCGCGCATTCGAGGGTGCGGACGCAATCTTCACAGTTATATTTCCAGAGGATACGCTCGTCCATAGCCTCTGCCCATGTTTTCCCATCTTCTTTCCAGAAACGGTATTGTTCGCAATACATGCTCGCAATAAAGTCCAGAGATTTGGGCAGTCCCAAGAAGCAAATATGCTGCTTGAGCATTGTATCATCGGTGAGCCGGGGTTGGAACTTGAAGTATCGCTGGATGTATTGAGCATCGTATAGGAAGTTTTGTCCGACCACTTCAACCTTAGGGTGTGTAAGCAGTTGTTGGAGGAGGAATACAATCTCCGCTTCCTCTGCCTCATTCCAATAGCCATAAGGGGCTCCTGATTTCATGAAAGGAAAGCAAATAGCATCATGCACAGACCAAGCAATGCCAAGGCAAGCAATGTGATAATGGCGGGTCTCGCTATCGACTGCCAGTCGGGTTGGTCCGGGCGCGGTGTCCACGAGGTCGTAGAGGCGCTTGAGCATGAAGGTGGCTTGCTCGAAGGAGGGCTCGACGAGGAAGTTGTGGCGTGTGCGCGGCCAACCGTTGGTGAGACCGGATTGGATTCGACGGAGGTCCTGGACCATGACTCGCCGCAAATGCCACTGGCGAAGAACTGCGGCGGGGTTATAAGTCGGTACGACGACGCAGTAGTGCTCCCGCGAGATCGTCGACTCGAGTTGGCTTCCGCGCCAGTTGCCAATGCCCCACTCGCCGGTGAAGGCCCAGAGCGCGGCGTTGCCCAAGGCGATAACAAGTTTAGGCTTGACCCGTTCGAAGTCAGCCTTAAGCTCCTGCAGGGCTTTGTACAGCTCGGCAGAAATGACTCGCCCGTTATACCGAATGCCGCCCTTTGATAGAAACTCGTGCTCCTGAGTTTTGTTTGCGGCGAAGCAGTGCTCGATAAGCCCACCCGGCGGACGCGACTGAAGAACGTTGGTGAGATACATTTGCGCGCGAACAAGGCCTGCCTCCCCCATCATGAGAGTAAGTTCAACGCCACTGAAGCCGACGAAGGGCTCCCCGCGGGAAAGTTCTTCCGCGCCAGGAGCCTCTCCAACTACCATTACCTCGGCATTCGGTGGGCCAGACGGCTTGCATCGAAGGTCGACGTTGAGCATTTACATGGCTCCGTTAAGGATCTTGCGCGCGAAGTCCTGGAGGGTGGCCTGGAAATGATCGTAGTCGTCGCACATGTAAGCGTGGCCGTTGATCATGGTCTTCTCCTCGTTCGGGTCGTTGCAGGACTTCTGGATGGCGAGGACGTTCGGGTCGGTGGATGCCGATGGGACAGTAGATGCACAACCAAAGAGCCCGTAAGCCATAGCACCAAGCACGATAGCGCTAAAAATCGCAGGAAACTTCATGATTGACTCCGATCAATGGAAAGGATTGCGGCGATTGCGAGGGTAGCAATGTCGAGGAAGCGCGCACGGAAGGGTCCCTGGCCGCCTTGCGCGCGGGAGATCTGGCCAGAGATTTGCTGCATCATGTGGTAGGGAGGGGTGAAGTCGTCGTCCTCTTGGTCGCGAGAAGAAAGCTTGCTGACTACCTCAGACAAGACTTGGTCGAGGGGGTTGTCGGCAGGGTCGTAGGCTGGGGTTTCGGGAGTGATTTTCACAGAGGAGCCCTCTTGGCAATTAAATCTGATTCAGAGGCTATTTGCTGCGCAACCTCAATTCTTAGTGCGTCGACCGCGCCAAGTAGTGCGCGCAACTCGACCGCACGACCAGACCTGGCCGTAGCTGCGAGAGCGTTCTTTAGTACTTGAACAAGCTCACTTGCTGACAGTTCATCTTCGAGTTTCATTTCTCTTCCTTAAGTTTTTGCAACCGTTCGATACAAATGCCTTGGAATGCGGGATCTATCTCGCACCCAATCGCACGGCATTTGCAGCTGTGCGCTGCAGGGAATATTGGTCCAGTCCCAGCAAACGGATCCATAACCACATCTCCTGGGCTAACGGATCGCCGGAGGAGTTCGACATACAGTTCAACAGGCTTCTGCGCAGCATGGCCGAGTTGTGAATCTGTTGCGAACGGTCCGACCACATCGCTGGCGATAGCATTGACACCGCGATCTCCTTTTATGGCATAGAGGATAAGCTCATACCCACGCCGAGGCCCACTAGTAGGCCAAGGAACGCGCCGAGAAGAAGCGTGGCTCTTAGCGTAGACGAATGGAGTGCGGTGGACCTTCCACCCAACACGAGTAAACTCGTAGCGGAGGAAAGCAAACTTATCGATGTCGCAAAAGACATAGAGATGAGCCTTTGGTTTGGTCACGAGGAAGGTCCAGCACGCGAAGGCCTTCATCATCTCTTCCCACTCTTCTCCACCAAGGTCGTCATATGAATGGAGAATCGCAGTAGGATCGCCCCCGTCTTTAAACGTGTCCGCTCCCATACCGTAAGGTGGGTCGGTAAGGATGACGTCCACGCTCGATAGGGGACAGTCCAGTTCGCGCCAACTGCCGCAATGTAGGATATGCTCGTCAGAAAGCGATTTAACATCTATTTTCTCCGCAAGAGCTGCATGGCGCGCTTTCTCTTCGCGCTTGCGCAATAGCTTAACTGCGTCCTTGACTGTGGGTGCAGCCGCGACCTCGGGATCGGCAAGGTGTTTGGCGACGCGAATAGAATCGCGCGTGAATTCCTCGGCCGATCCGCTTGCGCGTTCGCGAGAGGACGGGAATGCCTCCCGCGCGGTGTCGAGGACAGTTTGGTCTGGATTCTTCCTTGCGCGCAAGCTATGAAGGAGCGCAATTGCTGCCGCTCGCTCTTGCCAAGTAAGATCTTCTCGGCGGATGTTCTCATCGAGTTGAGCTTCAGCCAGCGCCGTGTCGGAGTCGTCAGTGAAGACAAGAGTTGGCGCGTGGCCCAATGGTAGCTCGACGCCGTTGGAACGGATTGGAACTCCCAAAGACGTGAGGTGCTTGATAGCGCGTAGTCGGCGTTCACCGGCCACCAAGGTACCGTTTGGCCGGATGACAAGGGGCTGTAGAACGCCCAAAGCGCGGATCGAGTTTGCAAGCTCGATGATCTTGGCCATGTCGAAGTGTTTACGTTGTCGATCAGGATCAATTTTTATGCCCTCGATAAGGTAGGGAGTCATACGCGCCTCCATTTCCAGATCTCATAGCCGAGTTCCTTAGCGATGCGATGCTCGACGCGCGCGCCTTTGGACTTGCGCCAGCCAGGAAGCATGATGATCGCGGTGCACTGGTTGATGAGGATCTGGAGGCCAGTGCGGAGGTATTCCTCGCGGGTAGGCTGGCGACGGAGGGTACAGTTGAGGTCGTCGCCGATTTCGACTGGGTTGATTACGAGGAAGCCTTGCGCGCGCATCTCCGCCGCAATCTCGTTGAACGCGAGAGCGTTGCGGTTGGGTAAGCCAGTCATGGGACCGGCGAGGAAGTAGCACTCGTCCTTGGGGAGAAGAAGACAGCCTTCCTCCTTGACTTGCGCGAGGCCGAAATTGCGGTATTCCCGCTCCCAGAAGGCTTTCACTTCTTTTTCGACTTGCGCGCCTGGGACAGTGCCACCGCAACTGATTGCTTGTCCGCTTTCGCCTTGCCGAACTTCTTCTTCGTTGCCTCGTAGGTCTTCCCGGTGTGGAACTCCGAGATGTTGGTCGAGATGGTTTTCTTGGACGATCCTTTCTTGAGTGGCATGATTGCCTCCTATTTCAAGTGCAGTAATGCGTTCCTCGAAGTCTTCCAAGCACTTCGCGGTGCGCTCGTAGAACGACTCGTATTGCGGGAAGTTGTAGTTGGTCATTGCGGGGCTCTCGCTGAATTGATTGCCATGCTCAGGTACTTGTCGGCGAGTAGTGCGCTCGCCGCCGCGTTCTGATTGGCTGTACGGGCCTCGTTGAGGTTCCTGATTGAAAGCTGATTGATTGAATAGCAGCATAGGATGGAAAATAAGCAAATGATGACGTTAGCTGCGGCCAAGATGCAGACTGCGGATTCGAGGCTCATGTCGTCCCTCCATCTACGCGCTCACCGGTGTTGGGCCGGACTTGGACCGCGCGGTCGTCCCAGAGCTCAATCATGTGATGGTCCTTGTGGCAGGTGATAGGAAGCACCTGGCCAATGTGGCACAGGCACCAGTCGCGGATTTCCTGCAACTCGGCCTCGGTAGCGTTGTGCGCACGCGCAGTGAAGATGCGCACGTCGTGACCGTTGACTAGCCAGTTCTGTACGCGCATAACCATGCGAGCAACTGGCATACCAATCGACCCGCCGTTCCAGCCACCCGTGGCTGACCACGAGTAGTAGATGGCGAGTGTGCCGTCGAGGTCGACTCCGATCCAGCCGCTCATGGTGCCTCCACAAGGATTTGGAGATTGCCGTCGTCGATAGTCCAGTTGTGGGATGGAAGGCTCGTGTCGAGGTAGAGGTTCCAGACAACAGCAACGGGCGCGATCGTGTTGGCTTGGTTCCACTTCGCCACGTCCATGCGCGCGTAGTCCCAGGCCGCGTAGCCTACGCGAATGGTGAAGACCTCGGGGAGGACTTTGAAATACTCACGGCAAACGTCTTGGACGGCAACCATGGAGAGGTCCATGGAGACTCGGGACCACTTGATGCGTTCCATGTTAGGCTCCTTTGCCGTGCTTGTATGGGCGAGATTTGTTGTACTCCATCTTCGCCTCGATGGCTTGACCAAGGCGGAGGCCGAACGCGCCCGCGTAGTCGAACGCGCGAATGAGGCAATCGGCTAGCTCGATCTCCTCGGAGGTGAAGTCGGGGCAGTGCTCGTCGGGGCGGGGCTTGCGCACGCCTTCGGTCATCTCGCCGAGTTCCGAGTGCATCAGGTCGATTTTGGAGAGCTTAATGTCAAGCTCGTATTTGATGGCGTCACCGCCGAGGCCGTTGTCGGAGATCAAATGCGAGATGCGCAAGTAGTCCTCCCAAAAGCCGTGGTCGACGGAATTGCCAAACGCGCTCGTGCAGAGCTCTTCAATGGCGAGTGCTACGTGGGTTTTACTCATGATTGCTCCGAAAGGGGGCCGAAGCCCCCGTGTAAAGTTTAAGAAGCCTTACGCACGCCGGAGATCTTCTCCTGCGGCTCGTTGTTGTAGACCTCGTGCTTGACTAGCACGCGCGCGGAGCAGTGCATAAACTCGCGCGGTGAGGTGTCGCCGTCGTTCTTGCCCAGGGCTTCGCGCAGCTTGCCGAGCTTCACGTTCTTGCCCTTGCCCTTGGCCAGCCCGTCGGGCTCGTTCTCGTCCAGCTCGAGCATCACGCCATAGGTCATGAGGATGCGGGAACGGCCAGTCCGATGGCGCTGGACTTCGTCGTCGATCTCGAACACGACGTCGAGGCGCGCCCAGGGTTCCTGGGTCTTGTCGGAAAAGCCAGTGGCAGAGCGGAGGTCTACGACGTTGGCGGGATACTCGCCGGCTTCGACGAGCACTCGTTCGGTAGAGGTCTTGCCGGAGATTTGGGAGTCGAGGAATGTATTTGCGTCAAATGAAGGCATGATTATCTCACTATTGAGAGGTTAATACGTTTGCGTTTACAGTAAGAGCATATTGCGCCAAACTGCCAACCTACCATGTAGCTCACAATTGGCGCAGCGCGTACGCACAAATTGTCTTCCACCACAATACCGCAAGTGAAATAGCTACTGGCAAGTAGGTAAAGTGCTCGGGTCTTCTGGTCCAGTGAGGTCCTCCTTTGGTTTGCCTAAGAATTCAGCGTCTTTCTCAATGCAGTCCATGATCTCCATGATGCGGAGCATTTGGCTGGTTTCGTCCATTAGCCGGCCGGCTTCCATTACGCGCCCGGCGCCTGAGGTCCAGCCGTTATAGAAGAACACTCGCGCGATCTGGTAGACCATAGGCGGCATCTTGGTCCGGTCCACTTTCTTGCCGTTCGGGGAGAAAGCGCGTTCCCAGTCCTGCTCCATTAGGCTTGGCATAGTGGAAAATCTCCTTCTGGTAGAAGAGGTGATCGGTTAGCCACTGGAAGCACCAGGGGTTGGCGATGGGGATCGTGGCCTGGAGGTCGATTTGCTTCGGTATCATGTGCCCTCCTTCATCGCGCGGACGTTCTTCTCCCACGAGGCAAAGATCGGGCCGAAGTCTTGCGGGAGCTTAGCCGCGTAGCGCAGGTTGCGGGTTTTGAGCACTGCGCGCGAGTCCACCGTGTCCCACGTCCAAGCTGTGCCATCCCGTACAGCCATGATGACGTCGGAGAACATCGGAGGGATTTTCGGAGCTAGCTTTTGGCCAAGAGTTCCGACAGTGATTTTAGTACCTCCAACGACTTGGTCAACTTCTCGCTCGATGTGCGCGAGGGCAACAAAGTGACATCGGCACGAATCTGTGAGGTATAGGAGGTATTTTTCAACCTGATCCATGGCAATTCCCCAGTCTGACTGGGATCGTACGGGCTTGCCTCCAACCACCATCGACATTGCCGCTCGACTGAGTCCAGTGAGTCCATCAAGACAGAGAACGCGTGATGCGTCCCAATCCAGAACTCGCCCGAAATTTGTACCGGTTCGCTCATCAATGAATCCATTGAGGTTTTTGAGGAACTTAATGGCCATGTTGTAGGTTGCCTTGTTCGGGTCCTGCTGCTTGGCCAGCATCTCAAGGTTCCACGTGTTGATCTTCTCGGCGGCGTCGATGATGGATTCGAGGTCGCCGACCGTCATCGGAGTGTAGTTCCAATGGAGGTTGGGAGGAAGGGGCTTGCCCGCGCGCGTATAGTAGCCCACGAGGGACTCCATGCCAGGCTCGAGGCCTTGGTAGAAAACCTCGTAGCGAGGGGAACCGTCTTCTTTCTTGAGATCGACGATGGTGTGGAGCGCGGTGGTTTTACCGGTTCCGCTCTCACCCATGACGATCACGTTGACTCCAATGTCGTCAGCCATCATTCCTCCCATGATTCGATGTTGACGGAGACCTGGAGTTGCATGTCAACCGGATTGTCGACTTCGTGGTACGAGACCTCAGCCGTGACGTTGAGCATGAGATCTTCGGAATACATGAGCAAGCGCGCAAGCATTGACTTGGCCTCGCCGAGGCGCTTCGGCACCCAGCCGATATGTTGCCCTTGCCAAAGGACTTTGATCGCGTCTTGGTCGTAGGCGTTGTTCGCGTCGACCTCGAACTCGACTTCATCGCCGGGCGCGATATCGTGCTTGTGGGTTGCGTAGGCGGCAGAGTGCTTCGTGCCGGTCATGGTGAATTCTAGGATCTGCATAGTTATACTCCTTCGACGCGAACGACGGTAAAGACAACGCTGGGGTACTCCACCAAGAGGCGATCGCGAAGGACTTCCACGAAGGCTTGCGCGGCCTCGAGCGTTTGGCACTGGAACGGGTCGACTCCCGGGTCGGAGTAGACAAACTCGTTCTCCACCGGACCGCCAAAAATCGAGGAGGTGGTATCGGGATCGCTCACGACCACGGCGTAAAAAGGGAAGTGCATGAGACTGCTCCTAGAATGTGCGGAAGATCGAATGGGGACCATCCGCGGGTTAAATGCTCTTTTCGAGCTCTTTCGTTTCTTGGTCCTCGGTATCGAGGGGAGGGATGAGGCGAAGCGCGGACTGCGCAAACACGACGTCGGCCCGCATGCTGCTCACTCCGAGTAGTGGATTGTAGCCGTAGAAAAGATTCTCGTTGTGGACTACCCAAGCATCCTCTTGCGTACCATCAATCATCGGAACTGGGCCGATGTATTCCTTCAGCGTTCCGAACTTACCGACGTTTTGCTCGAAGCCCCTGATAACCATCACCAAGGCTCCAGCCTTCCATTCAGCATTTGCCACGATTTCTCTCCTGTTCGAGTTCAATCTCGAGTATGCGGCGCGGTAGCGTCGCTTGGAGTGCGCGATCGGGTAGATCGAAGAAGCTTCCTCCCCACTTCGGGTCGCACTCCAAGCAATGGCTCGTGATAAAAGCCCACTTCCGATCGCGCGAGAATTTGGCGAAGGCGAATCGCTCGCCGCAGTGCCGACATAGGAAAGCGATGTTCTGAGGATAGGTCGAGGGCTCCTCGGAATATACGTCTTCGCCGGCGAGATGGAAGTGGGAAAGGCTCATGGCGGTTAGAACCTGTAAGTCATGGTGATGAGGTGGGTGAATTTGGCGAGTCCAGGATTCGGGTTCGCGGTCGTGCCGTCGACGAGGAACTGATAGTCTAGCGACCAGTGTCCCTTACTGATGGAGATTCCGGCTGTTGGACTGACTCGCCAAGTGGCGTGGTGGTTGGCAGTGAATGTACCCGGCCCCCAGGGGTATATCGGAGATTGTGGGTATGATATCGTTTCGTACCAGACCTGTCGGTATGCGTAAGCACCAACGTTAAGACCAAATCTCCATCCTGAGTCGTTCTCGTAGAAAGGCTCGGCAGTTGCCAATACGCCATACTCATTTCCGTGTCCTTGAAAGGTTGCAGGCGGTGGATTGCCCGTGACTGTGTGAGTGTGAGGGTTGTAGTTCGCATCTGGGACACAGACGCATGAGGCCGAAATATCGCCCATGTACACCGCGTCGAGGTGGAGGTCGATGCCCCAATGGTTGGACCGATAGGCGTGCGCGACCACGCCGACCTTGACGGCAGGCGCGACGAGGTTCATCTGGTGCGGCACGCCATACTGGACCCATCGACCGTCGCCTTCGTTTTGGGTGACAGACGTGCCGAGGCCGATTTCAGCTTCGAAAAAGGACTCGGCGTGCGCAAGGGACGGTAGCGCGGCCAGGAGAAGGACGAGGGGTTTCATGATTTCGGCGGCTTTGTGGAGATGCGAAGATCGCCCGTCTCGGTGAGGAGCATGCAGCCGAGCTGTTGCGCGTCGATGAAGTGGTCGAATTCGGCAATCAGGGTCTCTTGCGTGTTACCGCCCTCGGATTCCCAAAGTTCGGACAGGGTGAACTTGTGCTTGATGAAGTCGAAGCCAATACGAACGGTGTCCATTTTACTCTCCATGTTGCCGCAATGCAGCCTTGTCGCGGTGGTACTCATTGCGAAGGGAATCGTCGACTGAGTGCAAAGCCATGAGTGCGTCGTAGCACGCAACCTTCACGGTTGGGTTGTCGCGCGCAACGTTTTCGAGTTGCGCAATCAGCATCTTGACCATGCGACTCTGCGCGCCGTAGAATAAGTTGAGCTTTTGGAGCGTGCTGTACTCCCGGCCGGACTTGTGGTGGCGTATGTGCTCGAAGTGGCGAAGCCGTTCTAGCATGGTTTACTCCTTTCGAATGAGGCGAAAAATGTCCGAGATCGTCTCTTTGACCGTGAGATTATCTTCTCCGTTCATTACGATAAACGTGCTGTGGGCCTGAAGGGTCGAAGGGCACATATAGATGATGTAGTCAGTGTTCACCACGACCTCGAATTCAGTATGGACCAAGATAAACATCAGTGCCGCTCCAAAGGATTCCAGTTCCGCGCGACGCAGTTGTCCGCGAGCCAACCCTCGTGGTCTTTCACCATGCAGAATTTCTTGAACTCACACCCGCCGTACTCGTTGCAGGGCTCGCCGAAGGCAGGAATCCCGTTGGGGTACTTGTCCTGCAGCATGGTGTAGTAGACCTTGGCCATCTCGAGCTTCGCGCACGTCGCCTCGAGCCACTCGTCGACCTTCCACTGCGGCTGGTCGATGATGGCCTGCTTGCACTCGTATTTGGATTTGAGGATGGAGGTTCCGCGCACGAGCGTACCGGTAACGTCGAGGCCAGTCTCACGCGCTCCCCACGCGTAGGCGGCGAATTGCCCGCGCATATCCCACTGCTTGACCCAGGAATCGCCTAGCCGCGTGGTGGTCTTGTCGTCAGTGAGATAGCGGCCTCCAAAGACGTCAAGTATGAGGTCAGTTCGGCCGCAAAACAGCAGCGGTTCGTTGGTGTCTGGGTGTGATACTGGTAAAGGAACGCAGAAGTTCCATTCGACACCAGGTTTTCCTGCAACCATTGGTATTGTGCCATATTCTGGATCGGTAAGAGGGAATTGTGAAGCATAGAACTCGAGCGCTCCGGCCATGCGGTCGCAGGTTTTGGGCGAGTCGTAAGCCGGTGTGTTGGGATCATATGAATGGATAAGCGCAGTAACTCCGGCTTCGAGTGCATCTTCGGCATCTCCAGGTTCGGTTTCAAACACGAGTTCGCGGCCGGAGATCGACGTGATGCTCGCGCGGCCGGTTAGGTAGCACAGGCGCATTACTTCTCCGCCCTTTGCGAACGCCGCGCCGGCCATGAGGTCTATCGACTTCCCCTCGAATGGGGTGTAGTTTAGCTCGTAAGCCCATACCCACCGGCGGTGGCACTGGAGCGCGGCAAGCATAGTCGAGTCGATTACGGAAGGAAATTGTCTCATTTTACTCGGTCTCGATGTAGAGAAAACCATTGCGGTAGGTTACGGAGGCGATTTTCAAGATGCCAGCGTAGTTGTCAGGATCGCGCACGACGATTTGTATGTTGCCGTAGATCTCGCCAATGTCGAGAGCCTCGAACACAGCGCCGTCGATTAAGTTCTCGAAGGTAGAGAGGTTCATTCCACAGGCCTCTTGTTAGCGCGTAGTGCGCGCACAGCTTCGCCCACCATATCGAAGATGCCGACTTGCTTCCCATCTTCGTCGAAAGTAAGCCAGGCGTCGTTGGAGAGCGTAATCATTCCCGCGACTCCGCCCGGCATAAGCCGCACCTCGTAGCTGATTGGATTGTCGGAGGTAAGAACAAGATGATATGCGGTCATGGCTCAGGGTCCATAAGTAGGTTGTACGCGCTTGTCGCGGAGTTCTTTCAGGTGCGCGAACGCTTCCTCGTGTGTTTTGAAGTGCTTCGCGATTAGCTTGCCCTCCCAAATCACGCGCCAGTCGCCCATGTGGTCGTCGTATTTGATACGGTGCTCGGTGGGTAGCATTACAGATCTCGCATGAAGGAGTCATAAGCCTCGCGGTCGATCACTTCCGGCGAGAGGCCCATGATGTGCGCGTCCGCAGACGCGGGGCCGACTTGGGCTTGCTCGATCAGTCGGCAGTAGTACCAATCGCTCAGATCAACGAGCTCCCAGTCAAACCGCCACTCGCCATTGCGACCGGAACCTTGAACTCCATCATCGCGCACAATGTAGAGGTAGTGTTCGACGTAGGCTAGCGATTCGCTAGCGCACGGGATAACGAGCGTACCGGTGTATTCGCAATCACAGCCGCCGTTGCCTTCGCAGCAAACCACTCGGTCGCCATACTTGAACGTCGTGCGCTCAATAGCGTATTTCATAGGGCCTCCCAGCCTTCGTATGAAAAATCGTTGCAATCTTCCTTGCGCGCAACAAGCGTGCGCGAGCCGCAGTTAACGAACGCGCGGAACTCGACGTTGTATGGCCCGCGCTCGTCAAAGTTACAGCACTTAGTCCAGTTATCACCACAGGCTAGAATATAGCAATCACCAACCTCGAACAAATCTCCGTGAATAAGACACTCATACTCGGGAAGCCAAACATCAGCTCCGGTCTTAATACAATGGTTGCTCATCGTCTTTCTCCTCTACAACGCTTTCCATATCTGGATAATCACACTCCAGACAGACCCACTCGTAGATCGCTCGCGTGAGATGGGCTTCTTCTGAACTGGTGAGGTCCCAGTGGCAGGCTGTGCTTTCTTCGCAGAAGCGACACCAGCCGCGACCGAGTCGCATTTTCGGCATAACTCCTCCCATTGGCTCATGGCTTGACCTCGTACTCGAGCCATTGTTCGCGATATTGCTCGAAAGTGTAGAGGCAATCGGGCGCGACACCTGCGCGCGTCATTGCACCCTTGTACTTGATGTAAGCGAGGAAGATTCTCGTAGACTCTTCCATACAAAGGCGACGGTTGAATTGCTCGTTTGCGCGTGTGAAGTTGCTCATGGCCATTGGATTCCCATTTTTTGCCGAAGCTCGAGTAGCTCTTCGATCAGCTTGTCGACTTGCGAATAGGTGAGATACCTGCGATACCATCCGTCGCACGACTCACCGATCTCGAACACGCCGTTTTTGGTCCGAGCGTATAGAATATTCGCGCGGTCGAGCGCGTCGATGATCGTTTCGCCCTCGTAGGGTGTGAGCGGATGCAGATCATCGCACAGCACATCATCGTCTTTCATTGCGACACCCCCTTCATCGCCTCGTGCGATGCGTGCCAGGTACGAATCAAGCGTTCCGCGTACTCGATGCCAGTTTCATTCTCGTCGATCGGGTACTCCGCCGTCGGTGACAACGGACGAATAACCTTGTGGAACATATACCACCATGCCTCGGCCATTTGTATCATCGAGCACATGGCGGCTTCCTCGCGCTTTTCTTGCGGAACGCCAAGTTGATCCATTGCCGCGATCATCCCGCGGTCCATCTCGTCAATCATCTCTTGGGTCATTACGTTCACTTCTTCTCTCCTAGTTTGGCGAGACCAGCAAGGGCTCCCGCAACGTCGATCTTCGGTGCGATGCCTGAGGCTTTCGCGTGAGTTGTCGTGCGCGCGGCAGTTGCCGCATTCGCACGGGTCTCGCGCAAGAGCGCGATCGCCTCACGCATTTCATCGCGTGTGAGCGCGGTTCCGGCTGCGGCTTTCGCATTGAGCACTGCGATGCGATTTGCCATCTCGGGTGTCATTCTACTTCCTCCGGGGCTACAATGTCGAGGTATTTGACCAAAAGCGTGCGCACCAATTCTGCGCGCGCACCATACGGCACTCCGTCCTCGAGTTCGGAATGCAGATACTTGTCCATGCGCTCAGCGAGCGAAGTGGGAATGCAAACGCGAAGCTCGTGCGGTCTATCAGGATTCTTAGTTCGCGGCATGGTGGAAATGCTCCTTGGTATGAGACTTATTAAAGCGCTCGAGTGCGGCGGCAAGCGCTTTAGCAAGCTCATTTGTGTTGCCGAAAACATCGAGCGCAGTGCGCACGTCGCGCGTGAGTTCCGCCGCGCTCTTCGTATGACACGCTTCGCACCAGGCCAATTGAGTCTCTTGGAACATAACCGGAGCATTGGCATGCTCGTACTTGTCCTTCGCGTCGACTCGAATCCAGGACCCAGGTGCATGTTCGCGCATGAGGCCGAGTTCGCGCTCATGCACATTCCCGCATGCGCGGCAGCGCGCTTGCTGCACAACCCAACGATAAGGCGCGGCCTCGGCAATGGCTCCCGCGCAAAGCTCTTCAAAGGACTTCATTTTCCTTCTCCTTTTGCTCGTCACAAGCGTATTGATCAGGGTCAAGCGGCATGAGACTACGCGATTTGATGATAAACTCTGCTACCATATCAAACTTGCGCATATCGCTCGCGCGCACGGTTTTCACAGGCGAGAGCGCGCGCACATGCCAACGCGACGCATTAGGCTCTCTAATATTCGAAGGCAACGGGCCGAAGTATTCATGCAGCGCGATAACCTCCTTGCCCGCGTTCGTACCGGAGATAATCAAACAATGAACCCCTGGCTTGATGATAGCCATTTTCAATCTCCTTGCAAATTGAGCTGAATCGCTTCGACGCGAATGATCCAAGGGAATGCGCGCGCCCAGCGATCTATATCATCAATCGCCAAGTGCTCACTGCCATAGAGAATCGTATCGAAGGCGGAATGCGTGAGGCGCATGCGTTGCGCCTCGCCTTCCTTTTTGTCGTGAGGATAGGCGAGCACTGTACTATCGCTATCGCCGAGGGAGAGAATGAATTGCAGTCGCCACATAACGGCTTTCTCCGAGTTTGTGGTAATGCGCGAATGATCGCGCGGGGGTCATATGCGGATTATAGGATAATACGCGGGAAAACGCAATGCCCCGCAAATGCGCGCGGGGCAATTGGAACGGGCCGGAATCGACAGCGCGGGGGTAAATCGGGCCGCTAACACCCGTCCCCATTTTTGCCGCTATGCGCGTATGGTCGCGTGCGCGAACGGCATGGCGGGGCCGCTATCATCCGCGCTTGAATATCCCTCTAATCGCCTCCACGATAATCTCGACCATGCAGCACGCGAGCCCGATGCAAAACATCACGCCCACGCCTCCGAAAAGAATGTCGAAAATGAGTTTCATAACACCTCCACCTTATTTCGCGTGAGATATTCCGCGAACTGGTCAGCATAGGTTTTGCCCATGCCGTTGTTACCGTGCGCGAACACTGCTACACACGGCCCATCTACAGGTCCGGGATAAACCCTCAACACGCGCCAAGCCTTTGTCGCGCCTGTCACCGGTAGAACCATCGTACACCCTCGCACGACAAATACCGGAATGCTCTCCACGGTTTCAATTCCGTCCATTATTTTCCTCCACAGGACAATGGGAGTTTATCGCACCAAACCACAGTATGATCGTAAAACCCAGTCACGCTCGGAAAGTCTTGGTAAAAATCCCAAGCGGCGTGGATAGTCACCACGAGCGCGATCCAAATCAAAATCGCTTTCACAATTTCCCCCTCGCAGCCTGCACAATCAAGAATGCCAACGCGAGCATAACCAACATTGCCGTGCCAAATATTCCTGCGCCTACCCAATCAACTATGCTACACATTTTCCCTTCCTCCTCTTCGCTTCAAAGGCGGCTCTCGCTAGACGTTTCATCCTGCAAGAAACTGGTGCATTGCACCTATGCCGCCTTTGAAACGGCCTGCGAACAGGCCGAGGAAACACACGGGAAACACACGCTATGGCGTGCGCGTTAGAACCACAGCGCGCTATAATGCGCATGGTCTGTGTGGTAAACATTCCGCTCGTGCGCGCGGATTAAATGCCGTGTCGTTGCGCCTTCGTGCCAGCCGCGCAACCACAGACAGCGCTTTACAATCTCATACCTAAGCGCAGGACACGCGCGCCTATCCACGCCGTGCATGCCAGCCTTTCGGCCCTGTTCTAGCGCGTTCATACCGCACCTCCTTCGAGCAACTTGCTCGCCAACAATTCCAACGTCGCCATTGGGTCGCAACTAACGCGCATGACCGCGCGCGCGGGCCAATAGCCCTGAATGCCAACGAATGCTAACACCAGCCGCACGCAACGATACTTTTCCGTGCGCGATTTGAACTCGTGCGCATTTACCGTGTCAATCATGGTATGCAGCCGCTCTTCGCCCAAAAACGCGATACAATCGTCGAGCGCGCGCAATTCATTTGTCACGCGGTCTGCCTCATACGTCACTTGATAGCCCACTTTCGCCTCCGTTTGCTAGGGAGAATGGCCCGCGCGCATAATTCGCGCTACGCGCGGGCTGATTGAAATTACTTCGCCAAACCGGCCAACGCAGCCGCAGCCTTGCTTGCCGCCGCTTCGCTAACTTTCTTTTCCTTCTTCGGCGGGCGAATGCGTTCGATTTCCGCAGCGACGGTTTCGTCCGCGCGCAACGCCGCGTGAATCTTTGCCCGCTCCTTTTCATCCACCACGCCATCGGCGTTCGCGCCCAACCCCTGCAGATAGTTTTGCACGGTTGAAATATCTTGCCCGTACAAATTGGCAAGCGCACGCGCCAACAGCCCACCAGTAGGCGCACTTTCGCCACTGCCTCCCTTCACATTCCATTCACCACTCTCGAACGCAGCCACTCTCTTAGCGAAGTGTTCCTCCCCTTCTTCGCTCGTCTTTTTCGTGCTAACCGTGTCGCCGAGAATTTGCTTCAGCCCATGCACTGCCAAATCATGATACAGCGGATGACTCGGATCGAGCACCACCTCATGTTCCGAACCGTGCGCGAATTTGTAATGAAACTTCGCCACATTTCCTTCGGCGTGCTCTACCTTCAACGTCACTTTCGGTACTTTCTTTTCGACCGCCACTTGCACTTCACCTTGAACGTCCGACATTTTGCATCTCCTAAAATGGGCTATCGCCCGGTTGACCGCACGCTATCCGCGTGCCGTTAAATCTAGTCTAGTACACTATCGCAAAACCGCAAGCCTATTTTTTGCCATACATCCGTTCGATTTCCGCGCGTTCTTTTTTCATAACTTCCTCTATTTCCGCGCGCTTCTTTTCTTCCTCACTAACATCCGCTACGCCCCACACACTACCGGGATTCCCACACGACAAGCGCAGCATGCGCGGTTTCGCTTCGCCATACAATTTCAACGCTTCGATTGTCACGCGCGACGCTTCCACGCGCAACGCGTGCGCGCTATCCTCCCTTACCTGCGCGAGAAACCTATAAAACCTAAGCCTTTCCCGCATAGCTATCGCGCTACTTTCGAAAATCACTTCCTTCGTCCCTTTCTCCACCACTTCTTGCAAAACCCTATCGAGCGCGGGATCGAACCATTCTTTGCGCTTCGCCATTCGAGCCTCCATTAGGAATACATGCGCGAAACATCGCGACCGCGCATCGCGAACCGCCCCCGGCGGCACGCCGCGCGCACCCATTCCTAATGATACCCCATGAAATTGATATTGTCAAAACCCCCATGAAACGTGGAATAACGTGGAATAACTAGCGCGACCGAGAGGGCGATCCTCGGACCGGGGGAGGGAGGGTGAGTGTGTGTGTGTGTAGTAGTTACTTAATTTTTTTTTTTCTTCATACCATACT
>Ga0335083_10000680_pt1 | contig 49775 bp, 45 predicted proteins | sample Lox_Sample_42_FD_206716 | JGI IMG/M metagenome (GOLD analysis project Ga0335083, IMG submission 206716) | Soil microbial communities from Loxahatchee National Wildlife Refuge, Florida, United States - Lox_Sample_4.2 | ecosystem: Environmental > Terrestrial > Soil > Wetlands | place: USA...
TTGCTTCGCTCGGTCCAGCTATTAGTGCGCTGCAATCGGGTGAGTTCTTGAGCGCATGGGACAATCTGTCGACCGCACTTGCGATGGCGCGGTCACGATATGAAGCGTGAGATCGCAAAATTGGCGACTAACTCGAAAGCGAGCAATAAAGTCTTACATCGCAAACTTCGCTTCCATTAGACCGGATTCTCTGCTCCGAGCAGAAGGTGCCTGAAGATCCCAAAGACTTTCAAGTATTCATTGCGGGCGTTCTGCTCTTCAACCCGGGCGGCATACAGCAGCGCACTTCCGTCTGGTTCCGCGATGGGCCACTGCCTGTGGTCGGCTACAACCTGACGGAGCCGCACTTCAGCGGCATTATAGTCTGCCCGCGCCACCTTGACTCGAACAGCCCAAAACGCAATTACGGCCCGCTGCGCCCGCTCGTCGCCAGGTAGGACCAAGCAGAGCGTAAGCGATACTCTGCCGGCTGTTCGTCCCCCAATCGGTCCCTGATTCATAGTGCTCGCCTCCTGCCCACGGATTGGACAACCGCTCGGCGGTGATCTTTTAGACTTCGGTTTCCCGTTGTCCAGTTGGGCAAATCAGGTCCAAAAACGACCGTCACAATCAGCTCCGAGGAGTAGGCAGCGGCGGATGGCCAAATATTATCGGGATTTGTTGAGAATTTCTACCCGTGGTCGCAGGAAAGATCGAATTTGGTCACAGCCGGAGGAACGCTCGAGAGCAACATCCCTCTCGGTCGTCGAACATCTGGACGCAACAACAGGGTAAAGCCGCTATCAATTCGTCGGCGTTGTGGTTGCATATCGGTAGCTGTCCGCCGATAACTTCCGGATGGCCGACCACCCTGGAGCTTGAACGCACCTGGTCTTCGCTTGCAGCGTTTGCTGGCACCGTTCTCGGCAGGCAGGTTGAGTTGAGGTATACTGACTTCAACCCGGGAGTGCCAAACCGGCGATCCCGAGTAGGATCAGATGACCATTGCGCTCGATGGGAGGAATCATCCCGCGGCGTTTGGGCATACTTAACGAGGGGAAAACGATGCCAGACTACAACATCTTGAAATCCCACTTGCGTGGTGACTTGATTCGACCGGGCGACGGCAATTATGACGAAGCCCGAAAACTGTACAACGCGATGATCGACAAGAAGCCTGCGGCTATCGCACGCTGTGTCGACGTCGCCGACGTAATGGCGTGCGTAAACCACGCGCGCGCGAATGGTATTCTGCTGGCTGTGCGCGGCGGGGGACATAACGGTCCGGGCCTGGGGAGTTGCGACGGCGGCCTGGTGATCGACTTGTCGCGAATGCGGGGCGTGCGGGTGGACCCGGCTGCCAGGACGGCGCAAGTCGCGGGTGGATGCGTGTGGGGAGACGTGGACCATGCAACACATCCCTTCGGACTGGCCGCGGCCAGCGGCATTATTTCCACTACCGGCGTGGGAGGCTTGACGCTGGGTGGCGGGATTGGCCACCTGTCGCGGAAGTGTGGTTTGAGCATCGACAATTTGCTGTCCGCGGATGTCGTCCTCGCGGACGGGAGCTTTGTCACGGCCAACGACCAGCAGAACCAGGACTTGTTCTGGGCGCTCAGGGGCGGTGGCGGCAATTTTGGAGTGGTGACTTCATTTACCTTTCGCCTGCATCCAGTGAGCACGGTGATGGCGGGACCGATTTTCTATGCGTTAGAAGACGCGCCTGCCGTGATGAAGGCGTACGAGCAGTTCATCACCACGGCGCCGGAAGACATCGGCGGGTTCTTTGCGTTCATGGTGGTGCCGCCGGTGGACTTGTTTCCCGCCTCGCTGCATATGCGGACCGTCTGCGGAGTCTTTTGGTGCTCGACCGCGAGTCAGGAACGCACGGCGGAACTGCTCAAGCCGGCGGAGAGTTGGGCCATGCCGCTGCTGGTGGGGGTTGGGCCGGTTCCGTTCCCGGCGCTGCAGAGCCTGTTCGACGGGCTGTTCACGCCAGGACTGCAGTGGTACTGGAAGGCCGACTTCGTTGACCATCTCACGGAAGAGTCCATAGCGCTACATGTAGCGCACGGTTCCAAGCTGCCTTCCATGTTCTCGACGATGCATATGTATCCCATCAATGGAGCCGTGCACCGGGTGGGGAGCGGCGATACGGCGTTCAGCTACCGCCAGACGAGGTGGGCCGAGGTGATTGTAGGCGTGGATCCCGATCCGGCGAACAAAGACAAGATCGTGGATTGGGCGAGAGGCTACTGGGACGCGGTCCACCCCTTTTCGGCGCCAGGAGCATATGTCAACTTCATGATGGAAGAAGGGACGGCGCGGGTGGAGGCGACTTACGGCGCCAACTACGCCAGACTACAGGCGATCAAGACCAAGTATGACCCGGGGAATCTGTTCCGGGTGAATCAGAATATTGCGCCGATAGCTACAGACCAAGCAGTCGGCGCGTAATATGTTTTGCGCGCATTGACGATTGCAGAGACATATTGGCCGCTATTCCCGCCTGCAGCGGACGAGCAGCAGGGAAGTTATCCGGAGTGCCTTTTGTCGGCTGTGCCGGGATAGATCCTGAGTCACGGCGCAACCGTCCAGTACTTTTTCAGATTCGCGGTTTGGCGAAGAGGCGAGGCACCGCCAAAAAGTAGATGACGGATAGCCGACCAACCCTACGGAATCGCGTCTGTGCGCACGGATGAATGGCGAAAACCTGGTTTGCCATTTGCGGGTTGGCCGTTTTACATTCAACTGAGCGGAGTCTCCCGTTTGGGGGGTGAGGCTGTCGACTCGAACGCCTTTGGGATTTGGTTCGCCGGCTCTGATGCTGCAAAGTTCACAAGACTATCCAACGAGACCCGTGCGCATGATCGAGCCGTTCGGGGCTGGTGGCGGGCCTGATGTGATATCCCGTGCCGTCAGCGCGAAGCTCTCTGAGCTGTGGGGCCAACCTGTCACCGTAGAGAACGTCCCCGGCGCGGGAGCGACCGCGGGGCCCGCTCGGGTCGCGAAATCGCCAGCCGATGGGTACACCTTGCTCGTGAACACCAGCGCTCAGGTATACAGCGCCACGCTGTTGAAGAACCTGCCTTATGACCCGTTGAAGGATTTCATCCCGGTCGTTCCGCTCACCAGCCAGCCCTACTTACTGGTTGCAGGCAAGTTGGCTGGCATCACTGCCGTTAGCGAGCTGGTTGCGGCGGCGAAGGCGAAGCCGGGTCAGCTGAAGTTTGGCTCCACTGGCATGGGCACCGGCTCCCACTTGGGGATCGAGAAATTCAATCTAGCGGCGGGCATTAAGGCGGTACATGTGCCCGCACGACCGGGCGAAGCGATCGCCGACACGATCGCCAATACGGTCGCCGGGCGTACCGATTACCTGCTGGCGCCCATCCAGCTCGCACTAGTCGATATCCGTGCGGGCAGGCTGTGCCCGCTAGGCGTGAGCATCAAGAAGCGGTGGCCCTTGCTACCGGAAGTGCCAACAGTAGCAGAAGCCGGCCTCGCCGACTTCGACCATCCGATTTGGTATGGAGTGTGGACACCCGCCGGCACTCCTGCGCGTGTGGTGGACAAACTGGCGAAGGACGTCGCACGCGCGCTGGCTGCACCCGATTTGCACGAATGGATTGCGCAGCATGGGGCCGATCCGATGAGCATGACGCAGCCTGAGTTCGCGCGCTTCGTATTGAGCGAGAGTGAAAGCGCGGCGCGTATCATCGAAACCGCCGGGATCAAACCTCAATAAGCTTGAACTTCCAACTAGCCGCTTTCCGATTGCGAGCGGATGACGCATCTCCAGGCAATCCAAACGCGCCACCGGTAAAGGTGCCGCCCCACGGGGCCATTCCAGTGAGCAGGCGACAACGGCATTAATCGTCATTATCGCTAGGCAAAAACGGGGCTCAGGCTCGGTCATTAGTTGAACTTGTGGTGGCCTTGGACCGCCTGCGGTGACGGCGGGATGTCACGATTTCTGGCCTCCTGTTGACGGCTCTTCCGGGTCGCCGCGATCCGAGACCGCCACCTCGATAACCGTGCGACGCGCCTGCCTCAATTCCTCCAGATCTTCCGGACGCAAGGGGGCTCCCATCAGAGTGGCGAACTCCAACATCGCGCAGAGTACGATTTTGGACAACCTGTAACATAAAGGCATGAATCCTCCCAATCGTTGTTTCGTTGCGGCAAACTATGCCAGAACTAACGGGAACGACTACGCGAGGGGAGGCGCCCGACCGATGGCGGGCCGAAGAAAAACCGGCCGGGGTGCGGCAGAAATTTCGCCGGCTGAAAGCACTCGGCACACATTCGCGACGACCAGAAATCCGAAAGGAACAAGGACGGCCAGGAGGAGTCCCGAGCCGGCAGGGACTGCGGCGGCAAGCAGGAGGGCAACCACGCAAAGCAGCGCGAGGCTGCGTCGCAACTGGGTGTTGCCTGTCACTACGCCTATTGTAGACAGTACGGAATCGCTGTGCAATTTGGTCACTTGGAGAGTGACCACAACGGCCTCATCCCTGGTTATCGTCAGCGGTTTCTGGCCGGCGAGTGCGTGGTTTCAGGCCTTCGCTTTCCCCTCCACGTAGCACACCTGGACGATGAACTCGTCGTTGGGCGTCACCGGCTCCGGGCCAGGTCGCTCCTCCCACTCAAACCAGTCTTCACCAGGCGATTCTGGCGGTAGCTGCTGGAGCGTGACGACGTGCCTGGGTCCGGTGTAATCGTCGGGCAGTGTCGTCAGATTGCCGTATTGAATCCGCAAACGCCGCGGCGCCGCGCTTAGCCGGTTCTCCCGCTCCAGGCGCGCGAGCCTGGAGGCGATGGCCTTCACCGGTACCTCGGCTTCAGCGGCCGCTGCGGTATGTGAACCATCAACTCGATGTTGTTCACAACCTGGCGGTCCGGTGTGACGCCTTGAACATCCAGCACAAGAACTTCGTCATCGCCCGGCGTGAGTTCCGCTTCCAGCCGTTCCGACTGCCGCGCGAGAACTCTTGCTGGCCGTGGTTTAGTCGCTCCCTCCCGCTGGCCAGTCGCGGCACATCACGCCATGGCCACGACGCGCCGTACCCGAGCCGTGAGGCGGCGCCGCCCAGGATCTTCGTCGATTTGCATCGCGACCGAAGTGAACGACAGCGCCGGGTCCGGTTCAGGAAAATTGCGCCGCCAAGCGGGTTAATGCCGGCTCTGGAGAGCCGCCGCGAAAAGCACGACGAGCCAAATGGCTCTTCATGACCGGGCCGCGGCCATCGCCAGCCCTTCGCCCTTGCAGATCTATTTCAGAAAGAGCCTTTACTTCCAAGCACTTCTGAGCAATCACATGTGATGACCGCGCAGAGCGCGGCACCAAGGAGAATGACGATGAGCACCTTTACGATTACGGAATCGAACGAAATCGTGGCGTTTGCGACCCCGGAAGAGGCCGCCGCCACCACCGCAACCCCCTTCGATAGCTTTTCTAGCGCGCAGGAACTGGCCAAATTGGCAGCGTCCTGGCCCACCGAGCGCTTGCTGGCGATTTGGAATACCCTGCCGGGCGTATCTCCGGTCAAGAAGTTCACCAGCCGCGCGACTGCCGTGAAGCGCATTTGGACTGCTATTCAGGGCCTTGGAGACGGCACCGGGGAACCCAAACCGGAAGACGCGCCGGCAGAGAACCCGAAGGCGGACAGAAAGGCCAAGGGTGGCCACCGTGTGGCCAACGTCGCGCCCGCCGAGGCCAAGGCTACCAGGAAGACCACCCCCGCCAAGCCCGCGCCCAAAGCCAAGAAAGCCGCCAAGGCTCGCGAAGCCGCCGGACCCCGTGAGGGCAGCAAGATGGCCCAGGTGATCGCCCTGATGCAACGGAAGGGTGGCGTCACCATCAGTGAGGTGATGGAGAAGATGGGGTGGCAGAAGCACACCGTGCGCGGATTCATGGCCGGCGCGATGAAGAAGGCCGGGTACAGCGTCGAGAGTTTTAAGCCTGAGGGGGGCGAAAGGACGTATCGCATCGGCAAGTAGCGTCGCGCGCCCGACCTTCAAGGCCCGCCCGGCTCCGGCTGCGGCGGGCTTTTTGGCTTCGATTGCCCGAACGCTATCTGCACGGGGCCGACCCCGGCAGCGACTTCAACATTGGCAGAGAGCGATTATGCGACAACCGGCGCAATCGCGGTCCTTTCGCCGGCCAGTGGCCGGCGGAAAACTCAACCGACTCTCGGCAGACCCGACGGAGACCAATTCGAAAGAGCCCGGCTCAGATCGCCGAGCTACGGACTCGGCAGGCCACTCCATTCATCAGCGCCCATCGACATTGTTGATCTTGATGGCAATTGCGCGGACGTCGTACGCGACATCGACGAAGAGCATGATGACTTCCGCGAAGGCCTTCAGCAGAAGCCACTGAAACGCAGCCCCAATAAAACAACCTAGCGCTGGTGGTATGGCCGAATACTTCAGCTGGTCCGTGGAATTGACCAGGATGACAATTCCCGCGAGAACCAGCGCGCCTGCGACAAGCCAAGCGGCAATCCGACAGATCGTTGAGATGCCTTCCAACGCGGCATACCGGGTCTTTTCCAGCCCGGCGCCTCCAAGCGCTGCGGAGGCGCCCAACGCCTTTCTTGCATAAGATCCCGTCGCAAAGGAGTACCCGCAGTCACACACGTCGGTTGTCGGTGGGTTTTCGAGGTGACATCTGGGACACTGCATCTATTTCTCCTTGCGGCTGCCGCCAATTCCTCATGCCTCCGACGATTGGCATCGTAATTCGATCATGAGGCTCATCTCCAGAAAACGCCGCCCACCGGGACTGAAGCAAATTGCCCCGATTTCGCGATTCGGTGGCGCGCGAGGCGGAAGTGGCTTCGCGTACGTCACGAAGCAGGGCCGCCGCAGATCGGATCGAACTTCGCAACCGAAGAGCGGCGTTTTGAGCAGTCGGCGGACCAGCCGCTGGGTTTTGCAACCCGTAATCTCATTCGGTGGTACTCGTAATGAGGTTACGGCACAGTAGAGGTTCATTGCAACCTCGATGGCCAGCCGCCTAAGACGACAGTTCGGTGCGCGTTTGCTGGGAATCCGCCGAGAACGCAAGCTCACCCAAGAGCAATTTGCAGAATTAATCGGGATTTCGGTTGACTTTCTCAGCCTGATCGAACGCGGCGTCAACGCCCCATCTTTCGAGAAGTTGGAGCAGATCAGCAATCGCCTAAAGATGCCGGTCTGCCAATTGTTCAAGTTTACGGACCGCACCGGCGCGTAGCCGTGCCGTCGCGACACACCTAATCGTTGCAGCGTGGATCCTTTCGAGCCAATCCCGGCCGCCGCAGTTCGTTCCGCACGCCTTCCTTGTGCGGGCGTGTCAACCAATCGCAACATGCCATAAGATATCAAGGTATTGATGTTGTAATATATGGTTTTCCAACAAACGCTGCAAGATCGGAACGCTGAACTGAACATGCATCGCCCCTACGCCGGAAGAAAACCGGATGAGCACGTATTGACATCGGATTCAAACCGATCGAGTTGCGGCTGGGAGTGATACGGCGGCGGGAAACGACGTTGGGCGAGCGCGGTGCAAATGACAAACTGACGACGAAGGAGTACTGAACGCTCATATGCCATCAAGCATTAAGTCGGGAGGCAGCATGGAGGAAGCGAACGGCGCTGTGATCCGGGTGGGGGATGGGCGCGGTTTTGTGGTGGCAGGCAAATGTAGCCGATTCATCATCACTGCCGCACACTGCCTGCCCTTTGTCCCGCCGTGCGCGAGCTTTTTGCCCCTTGACGAACGTACCTACGTATCCCTGCTCGGGCCGCTCGGGAAAGAGCCTTCGATCTCGGCCGAATGTCTGTTTGCTGATCCAATCGGAGATATTGCCGTGCTTGGTCCACCCGACGGTGAGGACCGGATTGAAGAAGCCGAGGGGTATGAAAAGATGGTCGGCGCCGTCGTCCCGTTTTCAGTGTCCGAAGGCCCAGCGCGGGATTGGGCATTGCTGTTATCGCTTAACGGGCGATGGTTCGAGTGCAATATAAACTCCATCCACGGCGGCTCATTTTGGATATCGGATGCCGAAGAGCCGATTCGCGGCGGGATGTCGGGCTCGCCAATCCTCGCAATGGACGGCTCGGCGATTGGAGTCGTCTGTGCCGGTACCCAGAGCGAGGATGGTGTGGATCTCAATACGGGAGGACCGAACACACGGCTGTTTCGTAATCTGCCCGGATGGCTATTGCGCGAGTGGAAGAGGGAGTGAAACCCGCCCCTCTTCAAAACGCCCGAGTTGGGGATACGCGAAGCCGGTAAGGCCGCCCAACTCGTCGTGATTCGACCTGCGGGAGAACAGCGCCGTTATCTCCGAGATCAGGAAGACCATGAGTTGGCAGAAGCAGACGTCTAGCGACCGCCGGCAGGTTCCTTCGCCCGCCCAGCCCCGGCCGCGGCGGGCCTTTCTGTATTCGTTGGCCCAACGCCTGTCTACAACCGTAGCGCGCTGCCCCCGGCATTGCCTTGGAGGTTCCGATGAAATGCGGAACACGAAGAGCAAGCAACCGAACGCGCATTGGGTGATATACCGTGCATCTTCAACTTGTTTGCTAAAGGCCAGTACCAGGTATAGAGATCTGAAATAGTGTAATCTTTGATTTCACGGGCGTCGTAGTTCAGAAGCGTAAGGAGCTGCCCGGCGGACGAAAAAGCGCTGGAAATGCCGGTGAAACACGGATTCGTTGGCAACGCGATTATCAATTCGGATTCAACCCCGGAGGCACAATCGGCGTAGAGAATCACTCTGATAACTCCATGCGTGGCCTGCTGTCCCTTCAAATGGCAACTCCGTCGCCAGAAAGAATATGCGTCGTACCCTGCCCTAACCAAGCCGCAACCCCGGAGTCTGTTTCCTCCTTCTCTTCACGTCAATACGCCTTCCTCGCTCACACCTGCGTAGAAGCCGTCTGGCTAACGGCTAGCAACTTGTTTCATCCGGTTCGTCCGTGCCTGAACTGTCCAGTCCGAAATTTGAGCCACCAGAACAGCAGACAAGGCTCCGTGAAGCCTCAATCAAAGTTCAAACCAAGGGAAGAGTCCCGTGTTGGCGTGCGACGCGGGCAAGGAGTTGTGGGTATTGCGGACGTAGTGGTCCTGAGCCGAGAAGCGAGCAAGGGATTGGACGAGCCTTGGCAGGGCAGCTTTGATTGTCCGACGACGGCTCCCACGCGCGGACCAGCCAACCCAACCCTCTTGGCGTACCGCGAGAAGAATAGGGACCGCGTCAGAAGAGAGAGGCAACGAGAGGCGAAGCAAGAAGTTCAGCGAGAGGGCAAGCGAGGTCGCCGCGGCTGTTTCTTTACGCTAAGCCAAAGGAACGAGCTTGCAGAACACTACTCAGGTATGATTCAGCGCGTAGTGCGATTGAGCAGAGAATCTCAAATCACGAGCAAGCATATTGTGAACCGGGCGGTTGCCAGGGGCCTCCCCACATATATCGAAAGGGATGACTTGGAGCAAGACCTGAACCTAGCACTCTTAGAAGCGTTAGATCGATATCAACCCGTACCTAATGCTAAGCTCGACACGTACGTCTGGGCGTGCCTAGTCTCGGGCAGGGCTACTGACCAGTTAGGTGGCTGCATCGCAAAAGCCGTCAATAAATATAAGCGGCAACAAAGCACAGAACGGCGAAAATGCGAGACGTGTGACGGGGAGGCCGCTGACGAAGCGGGGGAGAAATGTGACGAATGCGGCGGAGCAGGATATCGTTACGTTTTGCCCAAGCCACTCTACCGCGGACCGGGGATTGCGCGACCGGCAGAGGTGCCCGACGGCGGATGGACAGAGGGACGCCGTACTGATCCTGCTGAAACGGACGATTTCGAAGGTTGCAAGAAGGTAGCGGAGCCGATCGCAGGATGGATAAATCGGAAGGATCGCCGCATGGACATAAGGCGAGCATTGGCCGGCCTTTCAGCAGTGGAACGACAGGTGATTGGGCTACACTGGCTCGGCCATACACAGCTGCAGATTGCCGACGAGGTGGGCCATGCACAGTCGTGGGTGTGTGAGGTTCTGAAATCTGGCCTTGCGCACATGCGCCAATTCTTGACGCGGACAGTTCGGCGAGAAGCAGACGACTCCATCGCCGGCGGGAGGCGGTTCTTTGCGATCCAAGTGCGCATCGCGCACGGCCAAGACTGTGATGAGGCTGGGATCTTTCGGCCGCATCCGCGCGCGCGGCCCAGCGATGCCCCGTTATACCCGACGGTGCGCGTTGAGCAATTGGCTGGCGCGATCGAGGCGGCGCTGCTCGGTGGCGATCCTGCAGGCTATCGTTCCGCGAGAATCACACTCGCCAGAGAGAAGTTGGGCCGACGCTTGAGAGACGCCAGACTGGTAGGATCGCTGTCGACCATCGCCTTCATCTGAGAGTTGCGTTTCGCCCATGGCGGTGCAAGCCATTAATTTTAAGTTAGATACGAGCACGCCAGATATTTTTCCGGAGAAACCGGATAAACTCTGGTGAAAGGGCAAGTGCTATGTGCCATGTGATATTTATTATGTGCCGCGCTGACGCGGTTCTTTTGGCGGAACATTACCTATGAAACTTGATGTCGAACGAGCTCAGTTTGTCAACGCGGACATACTGCACGTCGTGCCGGAAATTACAGCGGCAACGATCCAAACCTGGGTGAACAGGGGTCTCTTCAGCCCGGCGCTTGATCGAAGTCCCGGAACTGGCCAGCGTCGTTTGTACAGCGGCCTGGAGGTTTGCGGACTTGCCATGATGCACGCACTGACGAGTCTAGGATTCCCCCCAAAAGAAGCTTCAGGGGTGGTGCAGCAGATCATGACGAACGAGCACGATCTGCTTGCACGTGGAAATCCGGCCGGTCGAGCCTCGGCCCGCGCGATCATAACCGCGAACCCGGAAGGGCAGCAGATGAAGCTTGACAATGGTGAAATCGTCGCGGCGCCAAGGTTCCACGTCACTTTCTTGGTGAAGGCGGATATGCCTAAAGGGCTCCCCTCGACGTGCCTCTATTTCGCCTATGGGGAATTGATGTCCGAGATTCTGGACAAACTCGCCGTCATCGCCAGAGACTAGAGCCTATCTTTTTAGTTGCAATATAACGAACGATTTCAGCGAACGCGGCCAACTTTGTGGGCACACATTGCAGATGCTACTTGATACTTCTTCCGACAAAATGGGAGAAATGCTCGGCTGGTGGCGACACCGGGCTGAAATATTTGTACGTAGGAGAGCTGCTGTGCAAAGTAACGAAGACGAGCACGATGATTGGCGTGACTGCCGAGGAACATCCGGGGAGAGCGAATGAGTGCGCTGCCGATCGCTAGATCGTTTGGCGAAAACCTGACACCTGCCGACTATGCCGCCCTGGCGTCACGCTGGATCACGTCGGAACTGGCCGATCAAGCCGGCATCAGACGAGTCGATTCCCAAACGGGCCGAGATATGTTCAGTCGGAGAACCGGTAATCTTGCTGGACTCATAATTCCGAATACTTTGCCAGGCGATTCTCACGCGAGAGAGTATCGGCTGCGCTTAGACCAACCTCCGCTAGAATATGCCAGAGATGGAAGTGCGCGAGAGACCAATAAATATCTCCAACCGCCGGGCCGCAGAAACTTGCTGTACTTTCCGCCCGGTCTGCAGTTGTCCGCGTTGATGGATCCGAACTTGCCCGTCGTCGTGACCGAGGGCGAGTTCAAGGCTCTGGCCCTATTCCGCGCGGCGAACCATGAGAGCGTGGCGCTGCGTTTCGTCCCCGTTGCAGTTGCCGGTGTGTGGAATTTTCGTGGTACCGTCGGCAAGACCACTGATGCTACCGGGGCGCGGAGAGATGTTCGGGGCGTGATTCCTGACCTGGACCGGATCGAGTGGAAGGGGCGCCGCGTAATCATAGCCTACGATGCCGACGTACACACGAATCCTCAGGTGCGAGCAGCCCGCTGGCGACTGTCATCGGTCCTGATAGACCGAGGCGCTGTGGTGGCGTCGCTGGAATGGCCAATCGACAAGGGCAAAGGCATTGACGATCATTTAGCAACGGTTGGTCCCGATCGTGTTCTGGCGGAGATAGCGGCTGTCGAGTTCGGCGACTGGCGGAGCAGGCTGCTCCGGAACGACAAAGGTAAATTGCTGTCCTGCTATGACAACGCCGCGCTGTTTTTGGAGCGGTCGCCAGAATGGGCCGCAGTACTTGGATATAACGAATTCGCTGCCGCCCACGTGATTCTCGCTCAACCCCCGCCGCCGGTGAACATTGCGGTTGGCGCCGAAATCGATGACGACTTCGATACCGGGACTGTCCGCTGGCTTGAGCGAAAGGGCATCTTGGTCAGACCGCCAATGGTGTTCGCGGTCGTGGATAGCGTCGCCCGTCACAACTCTTACCATCCCGTACGGGATTACCTGGAGCCTTTGGTGTGGGACGGGACCCCCCGTATCGGCGACTGGCTGATCCGTTACTGCGGGGTCAATTCCAGCGACGCAGACCCGAACGAGTACGCCATGGCCATTGGCGAGAAGTTTCTCATTTCCGCGGTCGCGCGAATCATGAAGCCGGGGTGCAAGGCGGACCACATCCTCATCCTGGAAGGGCCTCAGGGCATCGGCAAGAGTACCGCGGTCCGCACGCTGGCCAGCGACCAATGGTTCACTGATCAATTGGCAGACATGGGAAGCAAAGACGCCAGTATGCAGCTACGCGGCGTGTGGCTCGTCGAATTGAGCGAGTTAGACGCGCTCAACCGATCCGAAATGGCTAGGGCCAAGGCTTTTCTTACGCAGCAAACCGAGCGATTCAGATTGCCGTATGGCCGCAGGGTCGTACAGGTGCCGCGACAATGCTGTTTTGTTGGCACGACCAACGCCGACGTTTGGTTGAAGGATGAGACCGGGGGCCGGCGGTTCTGGCCGATACGTTGTGGCCATATTGATCTGGAGGGCTTGGCACGTGACAGAGATGAGCTATGGGCAGAGGCAGTGCATAGGTATCGAGCTGGCGCTACCTGGTGGCTGGACCAAGACAGCATTATCAAAGCCGCTATAGCTGAGCAGGAAAGGCGATACGATACCGATCCGTGGCAGCCGTTGATCGCAGCCTTCGTACACAACAAACACAGCGTGTCCATTCCGGAGATCCTGGATGCCTGTCTGCACAAGTCGAGCAAAGACTGGACACAGACTGACAAGAACCGGATTGCACGATGCCTCCGAGCGATCAACTGGGAACGACACCAGATACGCACCGATGCCGGCAGGGAGTATCGTTACCAACCGGCAGTTGTCACCACTGTCACCAGTCTGTCACCAGTCGTGTCACCAGTCTAAACCGTTTGCTATCTATGATGTCACCAGTGTCACCAGTTATTCTCACGCGCACGCACGGGAGAACAAGTCGTAACTATATGTATTGCTATTAAGCAATATATGAAACTACTGGTGACAACTGGTGACTGGTGACAGATCGGAGACGGACCAGACAAACGGTCGTCGCCTGCACCCAATAGTGGCTACGGAATGAAGACCTAACCAATCGCCAAGTAACTGCGGACAGGATCGACGAGATAGTAAACACTCCGGGGATCAACTGAAATCACCTGAAACGGAAGGAAACCGAACGAAATGAGAAGATATTTCACCGCGCTGCTGATGGTGCTATCCATCTGCGCGATCCTTTTGAGACCGGCGACTGCGGCCCAAGACGTTACACCGCCGACGCTGGCCGGCTTTACCATCAGCCCAACTACCGTAACAGGCACTGGCGATGCACCGCAGACCCTTACCTTCACTGCGACTGCCACGGACGACCTTTCCGGCGTTGCTGCTATTCAGGTCACCGTCCGCACGAGCGATACGAACGCTAACATCTTGCAGGATATGAGACTTACATTTGCAATACCAAATGCGCCAACATTATCGACTGGGACAATAAGCGGTTCAATCACGCTTCCGCAGTTTTCGCATACAGGCACGTGGGTCGTCCTCGTCGAAGTGAAAGACGCCGTGCAAAACGTCCAGGCTTATACGACATCCCAACTTGCGGCGCTGGGATTTGCATCGACCTTCACAGTCCAGTAGATCACGTTGGCAGTCTGCTGCATTGGCGCAATGACAAGCGGGGCCGTCACTCTAAGGTTCCGCGCACGTATGGCGCGAGGAGTGACCACCTCAGTGACCACCGATTCCAAATAAGGTCGTGCAGTTACTATACACCCACCGGGCGTGGGTGGATGATTTAATCACATGAAACGATGGGTCCTCCCTTTGCCACCAGCGGCGGGTGTACGGAGCGCCCGCCTTTGATAGCGGGGCGCTTGAAAGAGAGGTGGTCGGTGGTCACCTCACTTCAAGTTCTGCGAGTTACTGCATACATTCGATAGTTACTTAGTTAAGGCCAGGAAATAACGTCGGCGACAAGCACGGTGGTCAGGTGGTCACCCACGCTACTCCGCCGCAGACAAGACAACCGTACACTTACCGCTGGTGGAATTTGCCGTTTTGTGCAACCCAGAAAACAGGAGAACTAATGAAAAATCCTATATCGAAAGCGCCTGCCCTCGCGCGGCGCATCGAGATTTGGCGCGTTGAACGCTTGATTCCGTACGCGCGGAATGCGCGCACGCACTCGCCGGAGCAGATCAGTCAGATTGCCGCGAGCATCGCCGAGTTCGGGTTCAATGCACCCATCCTGGTAGACAGCAGCGACGGCATAATCGCCGGCCATGGCCGCCTGCTAGCGGCCCAGAAACTCGGTCTTGAGGAGATCCCAGTCGTCGTGCTGGACCACCTCAGCGACATCCAGCGCCGAGCGTACCTCATTGCGGACAACAAGATTGCGGAGAATGCCACCTGGGACGAGCAACTCCTCGCCCAGGAGTTGGCTGCGCTGGAGCGTGACGGCTTAGATCTTCGGCTCGTGGGCTTCTCTGAGGATGAGCTGAAGATCCTGCTGGCGGAAGAAACAGACGATGCCACACCGCCAGATGAGGAACCCTTGGCGGCGCCACCGGCACAGCCGGTTACCCGCGTTGGTGATTTGTGGCAGGTTGGACGCCACCGCTTGATGTGCGGTGACTGCCGCGATTATGCGGTCATCGAGCGCTTGATGGACGGGCGGCAGGCGAACATCGTCATCACCAGTCCGCCCTACGCCACTCAGCGCGAGTACGACGCGACCAGCGGCTTCACGCCAATTCCGCCGGAGAACTACTGCGACTGGTTCCGACCGGTATCGGTGAACATTGGAAACATCCTGGCACCGGATGGGTCCTATTTTCTCAACATCAAAGAGCACGCCGATGCCGGTCAGCGCAGTCTCTACGTGAAGGACCTGATCGTCACGCATGTCCGGGAGTGGGGCTGGTGGTTCATTGATGAACTGTGCTGGCGTAAGACTGACGATGGCGTGCCGGGCGGCTGGGGGAATCGATTTAAAAATGCCTGGGAACCGGTCTTCCACTTCTCTGCTCCAGAAGCGCAAATCAAGTTCCGGCCAAAGGCGGTCGGCCACATCTCAGAGGACTGCTTCGACTACTCACCGAACAATCCGAAGTCCACGTCCGGAAGTGGTCTGCTCGGCACCGGAGCGCGCGGCAGTGCGGCGGGGCGGCCCGAAGCGGATGACGAAGACGGCCGTTTCAAGGGCATCGCACGGCCGAGCAATGTCATTGAGGTGAAGTCGGAGTCGAGCCAGGGATCGCACTCGGCGCCTTTCCCTCGCGAGCTGGTTGCCTTCTTCGTGAAGGCGTTCACCGACGGCGGCGATCTAGTATTCGATCCATTCCTGGGAAGTGGGACGACGACGGCCGCTGCAGAAACGTTGGGCCGCGTCGGCTACGGCTGTGAGATCTCGCCGGCCTATTGCGACGTAATCCTCCGGCGGATGGAGGCTTTAGGTTGCGACGACTCGGTGCTTGCGTCAACAGGCCAAGCGTTCACCGAAGTGGCCGCCGAGCGTGGCGTTCCGATCGATGATCCACCGAACCCGCTTGGGCCGCGGCGGTCAAGGAGAGCATCATGAATCGTGAAATTCAAGTTGAGAAATGGCCGATCGACAAGCTGGTCCCGTATGCCCGGAATGCCAGAACGCACTCCGAGGAACAGGTGGCGCAGGTCGCTGCATCAATTGCCCAGTTTGGTTGGACCAATCCAATCCTCGTTGGCGAGGATGCGGTGATGATCGCTGGCCATGCGCGCTTGGCGGCAGCGAGGAAACTCGATATGACCGAGGTTCCGGTAATCGTGCTTGACGGACTGACGGAAACACAGCGCCGCGCACTGATTTTGGCGGACAACAAACTAGCGTTGAACGCGGGCTGGGACGAAGAAATGCTCCAGGTGGAGCTGGAATCACTTCAACAGGACGGCTTCGATATCGATCTGGTCGGTTTCACGGATGATGAACTTGAGGCGCTCCTGCGCGACCCTGAAGAGTCGCGAGAGGGCCTCACCGACGAGGATGCCGTTCCCGACGAACCGGAACGCGCCGTCACGGTTCCGGGTGACGTTTGGATAATGGGGGACCACCGGCTTTTGTGCGGCGATGCCACAAGCATCGACGCCATCCACCAAGTGCTGGCCGGCGGCTTGGCCGACATGGTCTTTACCGATCCACCTTACAACGTGGACTACGAAGGCAAAACGGCCAAGAAGCTGAAGATCGGTAACGATTCCCTTGGCGGCAAATTTTATGAGTTCTTGCGGCTGGCGTGCTCGAACACATTGGCGGTCACCAAGGGCAGCATCTATATATGTATGTCATCGTCGGAGCTGCACACGCTCTATCGAGCATTCACAGACGCCGGCGGCCACTGGTCCACGTTTGTGATCTGGGCAAAGCACCACTTCACTTTGGGCCGGTCAGACTATCAGCGTCAATACGAACCAATCCTATACGGCTGGCGTGACGGCACAGATCACTTTTGGTGCGGCGCGCGGGATCAGGGTGACATCTGGTTCATCAAACGGCCGATGTCCAATCAGGAACACCCAACGATGAAGCCCGTGGAGTTGGTGGAGCGGGCCATCCGGAACAGCAGCAAGACCCGCGACACGATTCTCGATCCGTTCGGTGGATCGGGTACGACGCTGATCGCCTGCGAGAAGGCGCGGCGACAAGCCCGGTTAATCGAACTGGAGCCTCGCTACTGCGATGTTGCGGTCAAGCGATGGCAAGATTGGTCGGGTGGCACCGCGACGTTGGAAAGCGACGGACGGACCTTCGCCGAGGTTGCAATTACACGAGGCGAACTGACTTCCTGAAATGAATCCCATAATGCAGAACCGCCGCCGGGATTGATGAACCGGCGGCGGCTTGTGAGGGGCGGCGTGAGTCCCTACTTCACGAGGTGGTAGACGCGGTCGCCAGACTCGCTCTTCGAGGATTCAATCTTGACGCCGTGCTTCTTCGAGGCAGTCGAGATGAAGCCGCGGACGCTGTGAGCCTGCCAGTCCGTTGCCTTCATGATCTCGGCAAGGCTCGCGCCCTTGGCACGCGCAATCATCTCCAGAATCTTCGCGCCCTTGCTCTCGGCGCGCGGGGCGGCGGTCTTGCGTTCCGGCTTGGCGGCCTTTTTGGTGGCCTTGGCTGCCTTCTTCGGCGCGGGCGCCTTGGCCGCCTTCTTGGCTTTGGGCGCGCCCTTCTTTGCACTGGGACCCTTCTTCGAGGGAGTCTTCTCCGGCGCGACGGTGGCGCCCTGTTCCGCAACGTCGGCGGCGTTTTCCGTGGTGGTTGCTTCTGCGTTGGTCATTTTCGTTCGGCGGTCCTTTTCTGCGCCTGCTTGGCGCATGTCGATTCATCACTCGGTCCGCCGGAAAGGTCAAGGAAAAAATGAGTTACTCAACAAGGAATGTGCGGAAGGCGAGCACATGGCGATCATGAGCATGCGGCAGTATGCACGCCATCGCGGTGTGGCGCTTTCCGCCGTACAAAAGGCTGTCAAGGCGGGACGGATCGCCAAGCTACCGGATGGCAAGATCGAATCCGACGCGGCCGATGCCGGCTGGAAACGGAACACCAAGACTTACGCGCCGGCCGTCACGCGGAACTCCGCTCCGCCTGCGACGACACAACGTTCGGAGCCTGCAGACGACGATCATACTGGCTTCGGAGCGAGTCAATACACCAAAGCACGCGCTGTGCGGGAGCATTACCAGGCTCGCCTTGCCAAGGTTGAATTCGAGGAACGCACCGCCAAGCTGATCTCCAAGGATGAAGTTGAAGTGGCGGCCTTCAACAAGTTCCGGCAGTTCCGCGATCACATGCTCAACATTCCGGATCGCATAGCGGCGCTCGTTGCGGCCGAATCTGAGGCGGCCAAGTGCCACGCGATTCTAAGTGACGAGATTAGGAGGGCGCTGAATGACTTCGCCAATGCCAACGGCTGAGGAGATCTACTCTGCTGCCGCCGCATCCGGCGCGCGACCCGACCCACTGATGACCATCTCGGAATGGGCGGACCACTACCGAGCCCTGTCACAGCGTGCGTCGGCTGAGCCTGGTCCTTGGCGCACAGACCGGACCCCATACCTGCGCGAGATCATGGATTGCCTGTCGCCGTCCTGCCCCATCGAACGGGTTGTCTTCATGAAAGCCGGGCAGATCGGTGGCACCGAATGCGGGAACAACTGGATCGGCTACGTAATTCATCAGGCTCCCGGTCCGATGATGGCCATCCAGCCGACGGTCGAAATGGCCAAGCGCAACTCCAGGCAGAGGATTGACCCGCTGATTGAAGAATCGGAAGTGCTCCGCAAGTTAGTGAGCGATCCCCGCTCGCGCGACAGCGCCAACACGGTGCTCACGAAGGAATTTCCAGGCGGGGTTCTGGTGATGACCGGCGCCAATTCCGCCGTGGGTCTGCGCTCGATGGCGGCGCGCTATTTGTTTCTGGATGAGGCGGACGCGTATCCCGGCGATGTGGAAAACGAGGGTGACCCCGTTACGTTGGCAACCGCCCGCACGCGAACCTTTGCGCGCCGGAAAATCTATCTGTGCTCGACGCCCAAGATCACTGGTATCAGCCGGATCGAAGCCGCGTTTGAAGAAAGTGATCGGAGGCAGTATTGGGTCCCGTGCCCAGCATGCAAGGAGCCACAGATTCTCAAGTTCGCGCAGTTGCGCTGGCCGAAGGGCAAGCCGGTGCGTGCGGTTTACATCTGCGAGCATTGCGGCCGGGAGATTCAAAACCATCAGAAACCATGGATGCTGGAGCAGGGGCAGTGGCGTCGCAGTGCAGAGGGGGACGGCAAGACGGCAGGCTTCCATCTATCCAGCCTGTACTCACCGGTTGGGTGGTTCTCTTGGGCGGACGCGGCCGCGCAATTCGAGACGGCGCAAAAGGACCCTGCACAATTACAAGTGTTCGTTAACACGGTGCTCGGCGAGACGTGGGCACAGCGTGGCGATGCACCCGACTGGCAGCGACTATATGATCGCCGGGAAGACTACCGCATCGGCTGTGTCTCGGCCGGCGGCCTATTCCTCACGGCCGGCATTGACGTGCAGAAGGATCGCATCGAAGTCGAAGTTGTCGCCTGGGGGCGGGGAAAGGAATCGTGGTCCGTCGATTACCAAGTGCTTGAAGGGCAAACGAGCGGACGGGCAGTTTGGCAGAAGCTATCGGATCTGCTGGAGACACACTACCCAACGGAGACAGGGACCAGCCTGCCGATCGCTAAGTACGCGGTTGATTCGGGATATGCGACTGCCGAAGTCTACGGTTGGGTGCGGCAGTGCGGCGATGCGCGGGCTGTCGTAATCAAGGGCGATTCTCGTGTGGCCGCTCCCGTCAGCGCACCTTCCCCTATTGATGTCGGGCCTCAAGGCAAGCGCATCAAATGGGGGGTCAAGGTCTGGCCGGTTAACGGATCGATCATCAAGGAGGAGTTGTATCGGTGGCTGCGACTCGATCCCCCGGCCGAAGAAGGGATCCCGCACCCGCCTGGCTATTGTCACTTCCCTAAGTACGGAGCGGAGTATTTCAAGCAACTGACGGCGGAACAGTTAGTGCCACGAATTGTCAAGGGCTACCGCCGAGCCGAGTGGCAGAAGACCCGAGATCGCAATGAGGCGCTGGACTGCCGTGTGTATGCAAGGGCGGCTGCGGCGGTTTGTGGCATAGACCGCTTCCGGGATGAAGAGTGGCTGGCCTTAGAACGGCAATTGGACGCAGCCATGGAGCAAAGCCGAGAAGGGACTCCTACGCCAGCTCCGACACCCAAGAGCCAGTGGGTCCGTCCGGGCTGGCTTGATCCCGCACAGACCCGCAATTGGTTCGGCCGATGAGGATCGCCCGACCGACAATGCTCCTAGGCAGTCGTCTTGGCAGGCGGTGGATCATGACCCGTCACGCGTACGAACTGTAGGAACGCACATGCGGCTGGCGCTAGGAATCAACACTGCTGCCGCAGAAAGGTAATCGCATTCAATGAAACGTTTTGAGTTGGACCGGTTGTGTCGGTCGATCACAGATGTCGTGGCCGTTTGGCTCTCGCATCAGGAGGAGATTACGCGGGCCGTGCATCGCATCATAGTGGCCGCGATTCAGGCGGGCGGCGAGGCGCCTCCTTTGTATGTCATACAAGACCTCCACGACGAGTATCCGGACGGGTGGCCTGATTATTGTGAAGCGGCGGTAGCGTTGCAGGCCATAGAGATACTGAAATCCGAGTTCACGCCGCTATCTAATCTCTTCAGTGAATTCTACAACGACTTTAACGTCCGATATTTCGGCGGTTCACTACCGCCCAGTCGAGTGCGGGTTGTGCATAACCTGCCGCTGCCCGACCGGCCCCGCACCGCAGAGGATGTCTGTGCCCGCGGAATCGCAGACGGGGAGATTCTCCTGCACTACAACGGCTGGCCCGATAATATGCTTGAGTGCCTCGTACACTTAATGGCACACCTTAAAGTCGGCCCCGCTCACGGAGCCGAATTTGATGCCCTAATGGCGAATGCGAATATGTTGGGGGCACCCGTCCGCGTGACGGCGTGACCGTAGCGCGAAGTCCTTCTATTTGCTGGAACCGACCGGTAAGACTCGCTGTTTCCGGAGTTGGGTCCCGACGCTTTGGAGAGTAAACAGTTGCACCAAACCTGACATTCGTGTTCGAAAGCACCACAGGATTGGACTCGCGCTCTCTAGGGGGCTCGGCCGGTAGCACAATCAAACGATCCTTCTAAGCCCGCTCCCCGACAAGCGTAGCGGGCTTTTTGCTTAGCGGTGCCCCGCGCCAGCGTGACAACTAGTCCACGACATGCCGGGGGCCAATTTAATTGCAAAAGTATTTGGAGAATAACGAACTCATGTCCGAGATGATCACAAGCGTTACCTCTACAGAGCCGGATAAGGCGTTGTCAGCCCGGCCCGGGAGTCGCATAAGGGTGGAAGAGATTGCACGACGGCTCAGCATCGGTCGGCAGACTGTTTACGTGATGTTGGATCGGGGGATCGTGCCGGCCATCCGCCTGGGCCAGCGCTGGCTAATCACCCGCTGCGCTTACGAGGAATGGGAGCGGCGTTGCGGAACGTGCAACCGCTCTGTCGCTGACGTGGACTTCAGGCCGACACAGAGGTAAGGTCCTGACCAATGGCAGTACACAAACGCAAATTGCGCGGCAAGGTCGTATGGCGCTTCAAGTTCGATGGGCCGGGGTCAACGCGGGACGATCGCATCATCATCGAGAAGAGCGGATTCGCCACTAGAGATGAAGCGACGAAAGCCGAGGCCGTGCGCCGCAACGAGGAGCAGCAGAAATACGAACTGGCCAAAGCCGGTAGTGGAGTAGCTGCCGCGCCACCCAAGACGCTGGGCATGCTGCTCCAGGAGTTTTTGCACCAACACGCGGAAGAAAAACTCTCTCCCACGACAGTGCAGGGCTATCGAAATAAGCTGAAGCTGCTCGATCCGGAACTCCTGGCGATGCCTATCCCCGAGGTCAAACCGCTGCACCTCAGCCGAGAATGGACTCGCCTGCTGAGATGCGGTGGTCACGACCGTTTGACTGGGGAATCGCGTCCACTTGCTAGAAAAACTGTTCGCGAAGTCGCCGGAATGGTCTCGGCCGCGTTCAATCGCGGAATGATCTGGCAAATCGCTATCATCAACCCCGTAAGGGCGAGCGAACCACCAACCCCCAAAAAGCACAGGGCGGCCGCACTGACCGTGGCTCAGCAAGACCTGCTGATCGAATCCGCGACCGGCCCTTGGTGCATCCGGACGCTGCTCAGGATCAGCGCGGCCCTCGGTACGCGCCGAGGCGAAGTGCTGGCATTGCGGTGGTCGGATATTCGCGATGAATACGTAACGATCGAACAATCGCTAATACAGACGAGGGCTGGTTTGCAGTTCAAAGGCACCAAGACAGAGACGCCCCGAACATTGGTCATACCCAAGGAGGCATTGGAGGCCCTTGAAGTTCACCGGAAACAGCAGGATAGGTTCCGACGCCAGTTTGGCCCGGACTACCGCAGCGACCTCAATCTGATCTTTTGCCAGCCGGACGGCAGTCCGCTCAAACCGGATTCCCTTTCGGGTACGATCCGGGAGATCTTCGTGCGCCTCGGCATCCCAAAGCCGAAAGGCAGTTCGCTCCACCTGCTGCGTCACACGCACGTCTCTCACCTGCTGGCGTCCGGTGTGCCCGTGCCTGCCGTCTCCGCACGCGTCGGCCACAGCAGTATCCGCACCACGCTCGACATCTACGGCCACATGATCCACGGCCAGGACGAGGAGGCGGTGCGGAAGTGGGAGCAATACCAGCAACAGAATCGGGCGCAAAACGCGGTGACGAAAACCGTGCAATAGCCCCAGGGGGCTTGCGACCCCCTGATTCGGGCCTTCGGTGTTGAAGTAATCTCCAAGGGTTATGCTCTGAATCCGCGGTTTGCTGCGTCGGGCGTACTTCGTCCACTGCGGCTACCCGGTGTTGGTCGCACTCGCAGACTACCGCTCAAGGCGTGACCGCCCATCAACGTCGCGATCCGTCGCTGTCACGTTCTGCTGTCAGAAGCAGACACGTCAAACAGGTTGCTATCAGCACGTGTCGTCGCGCGCTGCAAGACCTCGCCTGAGCAAATTCAACGAGGCATTGAAATCCTGGTCCCATGTCGTGCAACAGTGCGAACACGTATGGGTCAGCGTCTCGGCAGGATTCCATTGATCCAGTGTCCCGCAAGAATAGCACGCCATCATTGCGCCCGCGCTCTGAATACGGGTCAAGGTGCCGCTATTTTTCTCGAAAGCGTTTTGCAGAATTCGGACTAGAACGCTCACGGCGGCGACAAAACGATTTTGCCGTTGTGCAGGTATGTTTTCGCAAACTACCAGGCTTCTCTTGACAATCCTGCGCAATGGAACATCATTTACGAACGCGATTCCGTAGCGGCTGGCCAGTTCAGCAGCGAAACAGCGGTACAACTCTCGCCTCTTCCGGATCAGTTGGTCGCGCAGGTTGGCTTGCCACGTCCACAGATGAATATGTTGCTTCTGCCAAGCAGAAATTCTGCCGAAGCCATATCTGTCCCCCGAAAATCGGCTCGCCCTCCATTCCTGGAGCAGGGTGACTAGCAGCCGTGGGGAGGGGGAGGAGAGGGCGGCTGACGCCCGCTCCATTAGAGGTGCAGGTAGCGCTTGGCGGTCAAGATAAGATCGGAGAAATGATTTGGCCTGTTCGTGGGCAGCTTTGATTGCGGATTGAAGGGCGCCGATCTGCTTGAACGCCAGCAAGTCCGCGCGGCGAAGAACCAGCGTTCCGTGACGACCATCCGTGCCGCACCAATACGCAACGCGCAGACCCTCCGGCGTGATGCGCCAACCGAGGTCGACGCCGACGGCGTCGGCAGATCGCGCATTCTGACAAGCGGGCGTTCTTACGGTCAAAAGCAAGCGATGACGCCACGCAAGGCCGATTTGCTCACGAACAATCGTTGCCCAGCGGATCACAGCTCCTTCTGGAAGCGGACGATGCATTGTCATCGGCAGCTCAAGCCACACAGGGCCGCCGGCGTTTACTGCGACGCGCATGCGTACATTGGTCCGGGCCAGACGTCGCCGCGTTGAGCGGGACGGAGAGTTCCAAGCTTCTTCAGGAACTGGATCGATTTGTAATCGGCCATTATCACCAAAAACTGCGGCTACCTGCAAACCGCGTTGAAAATATACGCAAACCGAGCCCGCCCCATTACACAGACGCCCTTTGAGTCGCCTGCCTTCCTTCATGGCCCGTGCTCGCGCGACCTCATAATTCCGAACGACCGCCGTTCGATTGCACCAGTACAAGCCGGCACTGACTTGGGCCTCTTGTATACGCCGGAGCCGTTCACTGTTTAACTCGCGCAGCAAGGGTCGATTCTCCCGTGCGTTGGCTTTGCGAATCTGCTTCACTTCAGCGAGAATTGTTTGTATCTCCACCACCGCTGTTCTGATCTGAGCGACTAACTGTGCGCTATCGATTAGGGAAGACTTCGCATCCGCGCGAACCTGCGCCAGCCGGGTGCGCAGCTCCGTGAGGCCCTGTCGCAACCCTGCAAGGTGATCCTCTTGCGGGCCGGCGTGCAGCACGGCGTCCATTTTTGTGCGGATTTCGTTGTCAATCTCGACAATTCGATTCCAGAGTTCGTTTCGACGTAAGATCTGATCGATGGCCGCGTCCATGCCGCGGATCGCTTCACGCGCGCAGCCGTACTCGTACACCCGCACAAGCATCTCGCCCGAGGTTTCGCCTCCGGCGCTTAGATTCCCGCAGGCATCAGGCGTCGCTGTAGTCTTCGACACACCCGTACTCACAAACAGATCATGCCGTCCTTCGCCAAGGAGATCGCACGTTGAGGCAGAATTTGGTGCTAAACTGAAGTCGGTTACCGGTCCCCAGCTCACGGGGTAAATAGTGAGACATGACTCCTACAGTAGCCGCTACTCGTCTGTAACGCAGCCGAGGCCCGCACTCTTAACGAGGCGAATATATTTTCGCGAGCGTGCCTCGGTCTGCGTAATACGCCCGCATGGTCCACTGCTTCGGCGTGTCATCGTGTTTACGTCAATTCGGACCGCGAATTCTCGCGGCTCTCGCCTAATAAATCCGCGTCGAACAGGCGAATCCAGGGAGCCTCGTTGAGTTTGGCCTGCGAGATTACGTCCTGGCTCGTTCCGTTCCAATAGCTGCCTTAGCGATCAACGCTTGCCTTACCATGTAGATATCTTCCGCGTCGTGAATAATCGTCGCCAGGTCCGTTGCATGGCCCTCTTGACTTTTTTCCCACCGAGCGTCGGGATGGCGATCATGCGGTTCTCTCGAACGGGGTGGCTGAGCGCAAGCCGCAACTTTTCATCGTATGATATTTTCGTAAGCCTCGATTCTGGCCGCACAGTTTGGGCAAATTGAAGCCTGAGGTAGAACCGTTGCCCAACAATTCCGGCAATACCAAACAGCGGGATCAGCCATGAGTCGTCACGAGTCCGGCCGTGCCCCGATTTACTTTTGATCGGCTGCCGGCTTCTCGACACGCATGTAATCGACGTCCGAGGTCGCGATCATACCGGTATCCATCATCTCCGCCACCTCGGCAATGAGCCGGTCGAGGTTCTCGGGGGTGTCCACTATGGTGACGACGATCGGCTGATCCTTCCTGGTGAGACGATGCCGATGGATTTCCGCAGTCTCGCCATAGCCTTCCAACCCGCGAAATACGGTTGCGCCAGCAATCTTTAGTTCCTTGCATCGATTTACGATGGCCTCGTACAAGGGCTTCCCTTTATACTGATCGCCTTCGCCAAAATGGAGCCGCAGCAGTTTGGCTTTCTTAATTGTTCGCACGTGCCGCCTCCATCGCTGGTTGGCTATGGACGAGGCGAATCACATCCACATCGGACAAAACAATGATGCCATCTTGCATCATGGACTCGATGTCGTCAAGAGCCTTAGTCAGTTTTTCCTCTGCGTCCACGACCGAAATCATAACCGGCAGATCGTGTGAGAATGGCAGCCGCCCTCCCTTGTGTGTGTGGCCCTTCGCTCCGTAACCCAGAATGCCCCGATACACCGTGGCGCCGGCAATATCCATCAGGCGCAAACGTTTCAGAATGGCCTCATGAAGAGGTTCACCCTGCCAACGGTCCGACTCGCCCATATAGATACGCATCAAGCGCGCCTTGCCCCTCATCTCCGTATGAGGTCCCTTCGGCGGTGCCTTCCGGTCCTTGTTGGCCACCTTAACCACGTGCGTGTCGTGGACTTCGATGACGCCGTCGGTGACCATGTCATAAAGTGTGGGCATGAGCTCATCGACCTTTTCCGCGGATTCGATAAACTCTATGCGAATGGGCAGATGCTGGGTGAGCACTTCGATTTTGGTCGTGTGCATCTCCTGGTGGGCCCCGAAGCCGGCCATCGCACGTGTGGCGGTAGCGCCCGCCACTCCTTTATGAAGTAAGAAGGTCAGAATGGCGTCACACAAAGAACTTAAGTGGCGCTGTGTGTCCTCGTTGATGAAAATTGTAACCTTCTTTGCGATGCCCTTCTGAAGCATTACCGCCTCCTCACGCTCTCTTAGCGCTGTGCCAACATTGCCCCTAACCAGACGGCCGTGTAGCCCAGCACAACACTCGAACCGACGTTGAGCATCCCGGTCCAGAGACCACCATCCCTGACCGCCGTATAGGTCTCCCATTCAAAACTGGAAAATGTGGTGTAGCCGCCGAGAAATCCGACCACCAGTAACAGCCGCCACCTTGGATCGAGCTTAAACCGTTCCGTAAGCATCGTCATCCCGAAGCCAATCAAGAACGACCCGGTCACGTTAATGATCAGTGTCCCGAGCGGGAACTTCCCGCCAAAACGCGTCATGATCGCGGACGCCGCCACGTAGCGGGCAAGCGCGCCCACACCGCCTCCAAGCAGCACCAACAGATATCGGCTCAAGCTCTCGGTCTCCGAAAATGGACCGTCTGGATATCATAAGCGGCGTTACTCATCCCTCGGTCATTCTTCCTCTTGCACGAGTGTTCTCCGCGCGGTATGAATGCGGTCCAGATCTGCACGGAGGGTCGGCACCCGCTCATTAGTGCTGCTTTCGACGAGGCGTTCAACCGTCCCAATCAGTTCATCCAACCGCCGCTTGGCTTCCTTCTCGACACTCCAGAGGGCGGCATTAATGCTCTCTTCCCATTGCGTGCTGATCCGGCTGAGGTTTTGAAAAACCAGATAGGGGATCTTGCGGGCAAAATGGCCGTGAACCACTGATTTAATCAACCACACCGGCAAGACAGGTGAGAGAAGCTCCCAGTTTCGGTCAAACACGCGTCCAACGCGGATGTCCGGTGCTGCGGGTTCGATCACCCGGATTTCGGTTTCAGTCGTGCGCAAGGGTACGCCAAAGGCACTGAATGTACGCTCCGACAAGCGGTCCCGGAACTGTTGGAGTGCCCGGAAGGCCTGCTTTTGCACCTTGTGCAGCGGGGGTAGAAACTGAGGGCGTTCCCGAATGGATGCCTCCGTCAGTTGGTCGCTTAAACCTCTGGCAAGCCAATCTTCAAACGATGAGAGCATCTTCGCAAGGCTCTTGGTCCACTTCGGGAACTCGCTCTCAAAATCCCGCAACAGCGCCTGCTCCATTTCGTACTGCTGTTTCTCCAGCCGTGCGCTAACCAATGTCCGTGTTCCGGCGGCGGCATGCCGGACGACCAGCCGGACTTGCGACTTCACGTCGTCTATCGCTTCACGCTCTCCGATCACCTGGCGGGCGAGCGCCTGGCGTTCCGATTCCAGCATTTCGGCCGATTTCAGACTCAGCGAAAGGTAATCTCCACACTCCCGTAGAAGCGTGTCCATCTTCCGATTGAGGATGGATTCGCGTTCTTCGGCGAAGCGCTCCAGCGTCTCCTGGAACAGCGCGGCTTCTAGCGCCTGCCGGAATCGCGCGAAGCCCGGCTTTGTCGAATAGGGAAAGACCCGTGGAGTTCCTTCAAAGTTCTTGGCAAGCTGCGATCGGACAAATTCAACTACCTCCGCCAGGTCCTTGTCGCTCAGAAGGTCCGCTTTGGTTAGGAGAATCGCGACCTTCGGTGTGTATTGGTAGAGGCTTTTCAGCAGTTCGATATCACGCTGGGAGAGGGGCGGATCGACGCTTACCGCCACCAGTGCAAGGCCCGCATTTGGCAGCCAATCCAACGATGTCCGGCTGTTGTGGGAATGGGCACTCTCAAGGCCCGGCGTGTCAACAAACTTGAGCCCGCGAAATCTGCGGAGCGCCGGCAATTCGATGGTGATCAGATCCACCTGTTTCCTGTTCTCCGGATTCTCCTTTTCGGAAATGTATGCGCCGATCTGGTCGAGCGCGATCTCCTGGTCGGCACCATTGATGTAATGGATGTCGGCAACTTCACGTGGGCCGTACGTGATTTCCGTGACGACGGCGGTCACCGGAATTACGCCGACCGGAAGGATCTCCTGCCCGATGAAGTCGTTCAGGAAGCTGCTCTTGCCAGCCTTGAATCGGCCCAATACCGCAACCGAGATCTCCTCCTGGTCCATGGCGGCCTTTGTGGTGGCCAACAGGCCGGAGAGCGCGGATATCTCATACCGCGCGGCCAATTCGGCGACCAAGTCGATTGGCGATTGGACTAGTGAATCAGGGAGCACTCGGGAAGGTAACGGACCGGAGTCGGAGGGATCCCCACCTCCATTAAGCCCAGGTTTTACGTTGGTGTGGAAGTCCTGAGTCTTCAGAATCATAGCTCTTCCTTCGCGTAGGAGCTATCATTCCCGAGTTGCCCCGAGACGGTTGATGGCGGGCTCCATCACCAACGATCTAAACTACATTATACTTCCCTTCGCCCGCCGATTAAAGGCAATGGGGGGCTCAGCGCCGTTGCAGCTTTCACGAAGAACGGTATTGCCGCGAGTTCCGCGGCAATCGAGAATCCAACCACAGCAGAAAGCGAGACATCGTACAAGAAACCGATCAGCGCACTTCCCAGGCACCAAAACAGACCGTAGGCGGCCGTGAATATGCCGTACGCGGATGGACGGCGTTCCGCGGGCACGATAGTCGCGACAGCCGCCGGAATAATCGATTCGTGGACGCCCATTCCGAGGCCCCAGATCGCCGAGCCGAGCAGTGCCATCCTGAAGCCACCCCAAAAAACCAGCGGCGCCGACAACGCCGAAATCAGCGTCAAGGGCAAAAGGACCCTCATTCCGATTCGGTCGAAGAAGCGCCCAAACAGAAGCGAGCCAAGACCACTGACGCCCATGGAGACCGAATAAAACACCGGTACCCACGACTGGGGCACCGTCCCGGTCTTCTGGAAGTGAAAAGCCATAATGGAGAAATCTACAAATCCAGCCGCGACGAGGGCGGCTCCCGCGAGATAAACCCAGTAAAAACGGGGCAGTCCGGCGCCGGCGAGATTGGGCGTTGAAATCTCCATGTCCTGCGGACGAGGATATACAAACCGCGCCGTCACAATGAGCACGAGAGTTAGAATCGCGGGCGCCAGTAGGGTGGCGAAGGCAACACGATACTGGCCGTTTCGTGATAACACCACCGCCACGAGCAGCGGCCCAAAAAGGGCTCCAAATTGATCTAGCGCTTCATGCACACCAAATCCCCAGCCGAACCCCATCTGTTTCGCAGCGTGCGATAGCATCACGTCACGGGGGGGATTGCGGGTCGCCTTGCCAATTCGTTCGACGATGATCAATAACGCCGCAAGTTGCCAATTGGGGGCGAGTGCCAGCATGGGAACCGCTAGCATCTGGACGGTGTAGCCGGCCAGCGTGATCGGCCAAAACCTTCCGGTGTGCTCGCTCAAGCCTCCCGAGACCAATCGCAGACCGTACCCGAGCAACTCGCCTAATCCCGAGACGATCCCGACCGCGGTGGCACTGGCGCCGAGAACAGCTAGGTACGGCCCGGTAATGGAGCGCGATCCTTCATACGTAAAATCGGCGAAGAAGCTGACGACGCCGATCATCAGGACGAACTTGAGCGCGGTGTTCTTGTTCACGGTTCTCCTCAACTAATACCGAAGTGTGCAACTTCGGGCAAAGGAGTCATCGGCCACACACCGGCGTAACGCGAACTCCACCGCGCCAATCGAAGGTTGGACGATCAGACTCGATTATAGACCGCCGCAGAGCGTCATTGCGGCGTTTGACGGCCTCGCCAGGTTCCGGGATAATAAGAGCAGGCGTTGGAGTTCGCCGTAACCGCCCCTTGGGGGAAGATGACTCCTGAAGATGACTCTTAACGAGGACTCGGATGGACGACGCAAGGATTGAGGGCGGACTGAACGAATCCCACCGAAGGCACCTCTTTTCCAGTTTCCAATACGCCGATAAGCTGCTCGCCGAGATCGAGGCGGTTCTAACCGCTGCCCAGTCGCAATCGCCGTTCCCGAAATACCAGCCGGACATCTCCCCAGCCCAAGCCAGGGTGGTCCAGGACTACGTCGCCAGGATGCGGGCACAGATCGTGCGCATTCTGGAGGGGCAGGGCGTACCGATTCCGACTCCCAATATCGGGTCCATACACGCTATTCGGGTTACGCTCGGTTTCGTCGATATTGCGTTCGATGAATGCCGCCCGAAGCGCATGACCGGATATGGACAGATATCGGCCGAAGCAAGCACGGCGTTGTCCGGGCTCGTGGACGAGATGCAGGGCATCATCTCCAGGCTGAATACATATCTCGCACAGGGGCAGTCCGCCGACTTGGCGGCGCGCCTGCAGCGCCTCGAAGAGGCGGGCGGGGATATTGCATTGGTGAGAACGCTCGAACGAGCCATCGACCGTAACGGCCTGGTGGAACTCCGTCCATCTCTGGCGACCATCATCGACCGTCTGGAGACGGACAACTTCGAGATCGCCGTCTTTGGCAGGGTGAGTTCCGGGAAATCGTCTTTGCTAAATCATATTGTGGGGCGTGAGGCGCTTCCAGTAGGAGTGAATCCGATCACGGCCGTCCCCACTCGCCTCATTTTTGGCCCCACTCCACGCGCCACCGCATGGTTCGCCGATCAGAAGCCCGAACAGTTCGGTCTGGACCGGCTGGCCGAGTTCGTCACCGAGCAGCACAATCCCGCAAACCGAAAGCACGTCACGCGGATTGTCGTGGAACTTCCGGCGGTGAGGCTTCGGGAGGGTATCGTTTACGTGGATACACCTGGCCTTGGCTCCCTGGCCACTTCCGGAGCCGCCGAAACCAGGGCCTATTTGCCACGCTGCGATTTGGGAGTCGTGCTGATCGATGCCGGTTCCACGCTCACCCAGGACGACCTGGCGACGGTTCAGACTCTGTTCGATGCGGGCATTCCCGCGTCGGTGTTGTTGAGCAAAGCTGACCTGCTGGCGCCGGACGATCGCGAACGGGCACGCCAATATGTGGCCGATCACATCAAGACTGACCTGGGATCGCATCTTCCGGTAAGCGCCGTCAGCATCAAGGAGGGATTTACGAATCTCTTGGATGCCTGGCTCGACAAGGAAATCCTCCCGCTTTACGACCGTCACGCGGAACTTGCCCGGCAGTCTCTGAACCGGAAGATTGGTGCCCTTCGGTTGGGGGTAGAGGCGGCATTGAAGGCACGGCTCAATCGCGCCGCACCTGGCGAGCAACCCTCCGGTGAATCCGACCCTCGAAAGCTGCGAGATCTTGAGGCCGAGCTCCGCACGGCCGCCGGCAAGATCGCCGAGGCGCGTACGGAATCGGTAAACATGACGGATGCCCTGCAGCAATGCGGCGAACCAGTTATCAGGGAAACGGCCACGAAGATCCTGGATGGCTGGGCGGCGGCCGCCAACGGTGCTGGTCCGATCCTGATTAGAACTACGTTAGAACAAGTCGTCGGAGAAATGGCGGCGCAGATTCCATCGCTCATTCAACAAACAGCAGCGAGCGCCGGACGCACACTCGTGCGAGTCGCTAAGGCAATGAAGCTCGAAAACCGGCCAGACGAAGATGAACTGCTGGACGTAATCAAGAACATGCCTCGTTTCGACCCAGGCAATCTGGATATTGAGGTGGCACCTAGCAGACTCACTCCGGTTTTGGGTCGTCAGTGGGCAATCCGGCGCCTGGAGGCACGGATCAACTCCGAGGCGGGGCAGACGATCGGGGATGCGGTGGAGATCTACGCGCGCATCACGAAGGCTTGGGTGCGCAAGGGGTTCGCGGAATTGCAGGAGCGATTCGATTCCTATGCAGACGTATATCGGGCGCAATTGGATCGCCTTGTAGCCGGCAAAAGCGCCGAACTTGAAGATGCAGCGGCTTTGCAGAACGACCTCGCCTTGCTGGCGGCGGCCGGAAGCGGGCAAGCCCTTGTCATTAGCCAGGAGTGACGCCCGAATGGATGATCGCGCGGGAGACGAAATGGCCAGCGGACCGATTGCCGCGGTGGATGAGAATGTGAGGCTGCTGGTCGAACGCCTGCAGTCACTGGGGGAGGGCGAGTCTGCGATTGCGGATCTGGTCGCGTGCGGATCGAGAGCCGTGCCCCATTTGCGCAAATTCCTGTTAGCCGGCCGAATTACCAGTGTGCCCCAACCCAGAGTCTGGGCAGTGGAGGCGCTGGCTTGGTTGCGAGCGAACGACGTGCTTCTCGAATACGTGCAGGCGCCGGCGCGCACTCATGATCCGCAATTGTTGCTGGCGGAGGATGCAGTCAAGAACACTGCCGCGCGCCGGATCGGCGAAACGCGCGATGAACAGACCTTTCAGATACTTCTCGATCTCAGCCGGAAGCGGAACCTCCCCGGCCTGATAGAGTCTCTGGCTGAATTTGAGCGGCCCGAGGCCATTCCGTGTTTGGACCGTGCTCTGGAAGACGATTTCTGTCGTGCGGCTGCCGAAGCGGGCCTGCGGAGGTTGGGCCGGCGCGCACGAAACGCCCTCATGCTTTCGGCGCTTATGCCGCTGCCCAATGCCGAAGAGGAAACCCCAGGCAGCCTCTTTCGCCGCCGCAGCGTTTTGATGCTGCTGGCCGAAGTCGGCCTTGACCGGACAAACTGGGCCGAACTGCGGCCCATCCTTGCCGAGCGCGACCCGGAACTGCTGGTTCGCATAGCGCGAATCACGGCGGCAGTGGCGGATTCCGCCGACCGTTTCACTGCGGCAAGGAAACTGGTGGGTGTCCTGGCCGGTCTGCCCTGGTATCTCATAAAGGAGACAGAGACAGCACTAGAAGCGCTTGCCCCAGAATCGTTGTTGCCCATTGAGGCGGAACTGGAACGTCGCGCTTCGAATCCGACACGTGCGGGCGACGAAGTCTTCAGGCTGCTTCTACGCCTGGAAGAGAAGCTTCGGAGACGTCCATGAACGGAGAGGCCGGCTACGACACAATCAAATTGAAGCTGGCCGATATCGTGCGGGGCGCGATGCAATTGGCCCGCGAGCGCGAACACGGACGCAATGCCGCCCGCGGGCAGGAGTTGTTGGCCCGCCTGGCCGAAGATCGCTTTCAGCTTGCTGTGGTAGGGCGGTTCAATGGTGGCAAAAGTTCTCTCATGAATGCCGTGGTGGGCCAAGCGCTGCTGCCGACGGGCATCAGGCCATTGACTTCCGTGATCACGAGCCTCTGCTACGGCAGCCGTCCCGGCATTGAGGTACGTTTCAGAAACGGCTCACTTCCGGCCCGCGCGTCCCTCGATCAGTTAGCAAAGTATGCCACCGAAGACGGCAACCCGGCTAACCGCAAGGAAGTGCAGTCGGTGATCGTTCGGGCACCCCTGGAGGTGCTACGGAACGGATTCTACTTCGTAGACACGCCTGGAATCGGGTCCGATATCATCACGAACACCGCCGCTACCGAGCGTTTCTTGCCTGATGCGGATGCGATCATTTTCGTGACCAGTTTCGATTCTCCTTTGCAACCGGATGAGGAAGAATTTCTGGGCTGCGTTCGCCGGTATGCCGCCAAAGTCTTTTATGTGGTGAACAAGGCCGATCTCGTTCCAGAGCCAGACAGGGCGCGGATATTGGACAGTATCCTGGGGCGCATCAAGGCGCACGCCGCGGATCCGGAGTCGATTCGGCTGTTTGCGTTGTCCGCCCGCGATGCGCTCGACGCGAAATTGGCGGGGTCGAAGCAAGGCCTCGACACGAGCGGCTTGCCGGATTTTGAAAGCGCACTATGGGTGTTCCTTACAGAGGGAAAGAGTCGCGAATTCCTGACACGCATCGCCGGGCGGACGGGAAAATTGCTCGATGAAGAGCGGTTTTACCTGAGCATCGCCGAGGCCGGCGCCGGCCGCAACGGATGCTTCAAAAAATGTACCGGGGCGATCTCTCGCGAAGCAACGGGTCTCGAAGAGCGAACTGCAGGGACGGTGCGCCGCGAACTGTCCGAAGCTCTTGAGCCTGAGGTGAACCGCTGGGCGGAAGATCAACTTTCCGCCGCGGCCGAGCCGTCCGACCTTTCAAATGACAAGCTGCTGGAGGACGTCCGACAGACCTTAATGCGAGGTTGGAATGCATGGACGGAGAGCCAGAGCCGCTCTCTGGCTTCACTGGTTTTGGTAATTGCGGGCGCGGAGATTCGAGAGATTCTCAACTTGCCGGATCGGCCGAAGCAAGCCGCCGCCGAACTGCTAGGTTTCACGCTCCCCGCGCACACTGACTTCGGAGGCGCCGATCTGTTGGAACGCACCCGTCTGGTGTTTGCCGCCGCTCCTGAACCTCACATGGGTGGTTCGAGGTCCTGGTGGAAGTTTGGACGCCGCGCCCGGATGCAGGCTGTGGAGCAGGCGGTTCGCGCATACGCTCAAAAAGTCCGGGAACGAACCCTCGAAGCGGCGCTCGATTGGACCGACCGGCTTTTTCGAGAATCGTGGACCCGGTACCAAGCCGAATCTGCCGCCGTATTATCCGCGTTTGAATCGCAGACGATTGAAGCAGACGAGCTTGTGTTGGATCGGCTGAGCAGCTGGCTAGAAGCGGCTTTCGAGAACATAAGCCGCCTCCGTCCGCCTGATCCTACTGAAGTTGCGGCCACCAAGGGACCAGGGTGTGCTGGGCCTGCCCGATGCCTTATTTGTGCGCGAGTCGCGGCGGCGGTCTATGACCTATTGAGCCACGATCAGTACCTGCTGGCGACCGACCCGGAACGGCAAACCGAACATGCGCGCGAGGGCGGTTTCTGTACCATGCACGCCTGGCAGTATGAATCCATCGCATCGCCACAAGGGCTGTGCCTGGCTTACGCCCCGGTCTTGGATGCGCGGGCGCGAGAACTGTCGGCTGCTTCGGCCGAGACTGATACAGAGGCATTGTCTCGCGGCATCGACACCGCCCTGCCTGCCGCGAAAGGCTGTCGAATCTGCAACTTCATCTCGCAGCAGGAGCGGATCATGGCGTCCGAGGTTGCCGTCCGCCTGGCCACTCGAACCGATGAACCTCGTCCAGGACTCTGCATTCTTCACGTGCGGAGCGTTTTGAATGCGGGCTTGTCTCCGGAGAATGCTGGCCAATTGCTCAGGGCGGAAGCAGAAACCTTGGATAGATGCGCGAGGGACATGCGAATGTACGCCTTGAAGCACGATGCCGTCCGCCGGGACCTGGCAACCACGGATGAGCAAACCGCGTATCGTCGCGGACTGTCATGGGTTGCCGGCGAACGGGCCATTGCGCTGCCCTGGCCAACATCATAGTAGGACCAGGAGCTGCGGCAACGCCCTGGTCAGGTTAGCCGGAAGAGAAAGAGTATAAAAATCAGGAAGGCTACCACATACCCCACGTACGCGTTCAATCGTCCATGGTGCATGCCCGCGAACAGCTTTGCCACGGAGTACATTCCGGTCCCCACAGGCCGCAGGAATAAACGGTCCACCAAGTGAGTCTCATCCCGGCGCCGATGTATGGCGGTGCGGAAGTGCACGGCTACCGTCTGCCGGGTGTCTTCTTCGATGTTAGGGCGGAAGATCGCCTGGAAAACGACCCGCACGGGATTCGAAAATCCGGTTGCGGTGTACGTCAATTCAGGCAACAGTTTCGGGATGCCGCCTGCCCAAACCTCCCGCCTCGCCATCCGCCGCTGACGGTTGAGGCGCCCGACGATGGCCCAGGCGGCGAGAAGCAGAATCGCGAGGGCCACAAACGCGTACGACGGTGACATGGCGAAAACCACGGGATTGGCCTCCGCACCGCGCAGGAGAACCACGAGCCCACGTCCCGGAACGACTCCCGCGCCGGTTTGGGCGCCGAGATCGTGAAAGTCTCTCAGGAACGCGGGCGGAAGTTGCTGGTTTGTCTCTGTGGCCGTGAAGAACGGCTGCACCAGCACGGTGGTAGCGCTAGCCCCGGCCAGCGGTTCGATGGCGCGGTCGAGCGCGGGTATCACATAGGTCGGCAGGATTCCAAGCAACAAGCAGACTGCCGCCAGCAGTATCAGCGAGAATCGCCCGCGGGTCGTGATTCGGGCGCGATTCGGCGCCCAACTCCCACGGCGGATTCCGAGGAAGCTCATCGCATAGGTCTTCACAAAACAGGTGACCGCCAGCGCGGCCGTCAGTGCGAGCATAGCGCCTGCCAGAGCGAACACGATCTTCACTAGCGCCGAGGGAAGCACGGCGCTGCGAAGGAACGCTTGCAGCGTGAGCCACTCGCTGACGAACCCGTTGAACGGCGGAACCGCCGAGATCGCCAGGCAACCCACCAGGAAAACTATCGACAGCCACGGCAAGAGCCGAATCAGACCCCCAAGGCGGTCCAGATCCCGCGTGCCTGTGGCGCCTTCGATATGGGCGGCGCCCTGGTACAGGAGAGTCTTATAGATGGAGTGATTCAGCATGTGATACATAGCGGCGGTGAGGGCGATCGCTGCGGGCACGGGATTGCCGGAATCCCGGAAGACAAGAAACGCACCGAAAGCCGCTGCGATGATCCCTGCATTCTCGATGGAACTGTGCGCCAGCATTGCCTTCAGGTCGTTCTCAGTAGTCGCGTAGAGAATGCCCACGAGGGCTGTTATGCTCCCGACCACCAGAGCGAACAACCCTATTCCAACACCGTGTCCGCGAACCAAGTCGGCATGGAGCCGCATCATGCCGTAGAAACCCAAATTTAACGTCACGCCGGCCAGCACCGGTAGGAAAGCCGGCGGCGAAGCGGTATAACAGCGCGGCAACCACAAATTTACAGGAACCAGGCCGGCTTTGACGCCAAAGCCCAGAAATCCCAAGAGGAACACGGCCCAGACAGCCCCAGCGGATAAGTGCGTCCCGGCCGCTCTCAAATCACCAAAACCGAGACTGGACGCGTTCGCCGCCACGGCCAGAAAAGCTATCGCCACGGCGAGAAATCCAGCCTCGCTCATCGCCAGCATGATGTAGCCGGCGCGCTCGTCTGTTTGTTGCTTCTGCTCATAGTTCACCAGGAGGTAGCAGAGGATGGACATGCATTCCCAGCCGAGCAAAAATGTCAGAACATCTCCCGCCGAGAGAATCAGCCCAACAGAGGCCATCAGGGCAAAATGAAGCACTGCGTAGCGGCTGGCTGGATAGCGTTTTCGAAAGTAGTGAAGGAGATAATCCGGCGCGAAGAGACAGCACGAAAGGTATACCAAGCCGGCGGTGAACAGGAAGACCGACGACAGCGCATCCACGTGGAGAGATAGCGATCCCCAGCCGTTAAGAGTCCAAAGATCGAGATGAAAGTCTTGGCCGCTGGCCAGGCGAACTACGGCCGAGACCACCAAGCAAATCGAGCTGAGCGCGCCAAACCACCCAACGATCTTGACCGCGTACGCCGCACGGGCGAATGCGGACAGAAGCAGCGCTATAGCACAAAGGACGAAGAAGATCAGAAGTGCACCGCCGCTCCAGGCCGCCATATCAGGATGCCTCCGCGATTTTCGTCTGTGATATCCGGCCCGACACCGCCAGGAGCCCGTGCAGGACGGCGAGCGGAGGAGGCGGATCTCCGGGGATGGAAAGGTCAACCGGCAGCACCGCACCGACACCACCGGCAGAAACGAAGCTTCTTCCGAAAACACCGCCTGTGATGGCGCATGTTCCTGCCGCCACGACGCGCTTCGGATCGGGCATCGCTTCGTAAGTCTTCACCAGCGGGCCACGCATATTCACGGTCACGGGTCCGACCACCAGCAGCACATCCGCGGTCCGCGGTGTGGCGGTGAGAAAAATACCTAGACGGTGCATGTTGTACAACGGGTTGTTCAGTTGTCTGACCTCATTCAAGCAGGCTCCGCAGTCTCCGGCATCCACAACCATCACGTGCAGCGAGCGCCTGAAACTACCGGATAGGCAGACCCGCTCATTTTCGGTGCGCGCCCATTCAAAGCTGCTGTCCCAATGCAGCGGATTAGGGGCGCCGAAGTGACAGTGCTGGCACCAGACGCAGGTTTGGATATCCACTTCGGCGGTAGCCGCATGCGCGGCGATAGCGTTGACCGGGCAATTGGCAGCCGCGCTGGATGCCTCTTCGGCGGAAGAAAAGACCGTAGTCACCGGGCGCCCTGGAGTAATTCCGGAAGCGGATTCCGCAGCCCACGGATACCTTGTGGATCTGATGCCGTTTCGCAGGCCGTGCCAGAACCAGAAGCTCATTTGCTCTTGCTCCTACCGATCGCACTCCGCCGCCGATAATCCAAATGTCGCCAGGATGATCGGAAAATCCTGAAAGGCAAAATCCTCGACCGCGACATGTAGTCCATGGAAGTTTCGAAATGAGGGCGGCAAAACGCGATAACGCGCGACCGTTCCCGCGCCGTCCAGTCTGATCCAATGCAGGGCCGCTCCGCCGGGTGCTTCGACCCAGCCCATCGCGGCGCCTCGCAAAAACTCCGCCGAACCGGCGCAAACAGGGCCGGGCTCCAGCGACTCGATGGCCTGGTGAATCAGGCTGGCGGATTGGCGAACCTCAGCGAAGAGCACACGCAGCCGGGCGTAGCCATCGCCCTCGGGCTCACAGGGGATCTCGAAACGATACTGCCCGTAGGCGCCATAGGGGCAAAGCCGTCGCAAATCGCGGCTCAGGCCGGAAGCCCTCCCCACCGGGCCCACCAGATTGAGATCGCGGGCGCCCTCGCGGCTGACGATCCCGACATTCTCAAGACGGTCGAGGAAGCTGCTGCTGAAGCGAAGGCGTTCTTCGAGACGCCGTAACTCGCTGGAAGCGAGATCGACAGCGTGCAATAAGTCCCGGCAGTTGGCGTCGTCGAAATCGCGGCGAAGACCGCCGGGCGTGTTTAGTCCGAACAGATACCGGTGCCCAGCGAAGGAGCCGGATGCGCGCAAAAGATGCTCTTCGGCGACGGCTGCATGGGCTTCGGAAACGCTGAGGGCAGTTGACAAGCAAATCCCTTCGATCACTCCCGCATGATGGCGAAGCCGCTCCAGTTCCGCGAGAGCCACGCGCAGACAGTTGGCCCGGGCAGGCGTTATTAGATGGCATGCTTTTTCGACGGCCTGGCAGTAAGCCAACGAATGGGCAAATGCGGATTTAGCTGAAAAACGCTCCGCCAAAAGCAATGCGTCGTTTACCGTTCTGCCCTCCGCGATCTTCTCGACCGCCCGGTAATTGTAAAAGATGCGGGGTACGGCGCGGACCACATCCTCGCCCACGGTTTCGAGAAGGAAATGGACGGATTCCCCGATGCCGCCCTCGTACACGGGTCCGACCGGCATGGCAAACGCGCCGGGATCGCGCACTACCAGCATGGGCCGCCAGTCCTCCTGCGGCTGCTTTTCAAAATGAACCTCGCGGGCGTTGAACGCTCTTTGCATGGGCGCAACGCCCTCCTGCCACACCTGATCGTGGAGGACGAAATCGCCCAGCCGGGGGTGCCCCTCGAACTCCAAGCCGAATAGATCCTCTGCTTCCCGTTCGTACCAATCCGCGGCATGCACCTGAGCGCTTATGCTCGGGACGTTCGGAGCGTTGCGTGACAAACGCACGAGCAAGTGCGCCCAGCCCTCGCGCGCGTTCAGAAAGATGTACCGGAGGCACCATTCATCGCGCTCTTCAACTACCAAGCCAGCGAACAGATAGCGGGCTTCCTGAATCAATGCCTGGCACAGAGAAGGCAACACAGCCAGTTCATTCACGATGACGCATAAATCGGCGCAGGACTCATCCTCAGCCGGCGACACTGCCGCTCCAAATCGCCTCTGTATCTCGGCCGCAGCTATAGGTGTGACCGCCATCTAGCGGCCCCCTAACTGCTGTGCGGCCAAACGCAGCAGTTCGTGCAGCGGCGCGGGTATGTACACGCCCAGAACGACAACCGGCAATGCAGCGCCCAATACGGCGATCCGGCAACTGGCCGGAAACAGACTCTTCCCGCGTGGCAGGGTGGGCTTGCCGAAGACCATTCGGTTCGTGTGCTGCATGATCGCGACGAAGGCAATCACGATGAGCAGCGCCAGAATCGAAACAGTGGCATACTGACCGGCGTGCATTCCGGCGGAAAGGATCGAGAACTCGCTCAGAAAAATCGGAAACGGCGGCGCGCCGGCGATGGCGAAAGAACAAAGCAACAACGCCGAGCCGGCGAATGGAGAAATACTGAACAACCCTCGGACCGACTGAATCTCACGCGTGCCGAGAGCGAGAAAGATGATTCCCGCCACATAAAAGCACAGTGACTTGGTGATCGCGTGATTGAGTATTTGAGAAACGGCGCCGAAGCGCGCCGCCTGGGTCGCCAAACCAGCAGCCGTAAGGATGATGCCCATATGCTCGACGGTCGAGTAGGCGAACATGCGCTTGTAGTCCTGGACTTGAAGCAAAAGGAACGCGGCGATTCCCACTGAGACCAGCCCCAGGCCGGTCATCCACATTCCGATGCGGGCCGCGGGCGAAGCCAGGATGATGGAGAGCAAACGGAGAATGACGTAGAGCGGGACGGTCGTTTTTACGCCGGAAAGCACGGCACACACCGGAGTCGGCGCCTGGCTGTGCGCGTCAGGCAGCCAGGTATGCATGGGCCCCAGGCCGGATTTGGCTCCGAACCCGACGAACACCAGGAGGAACGAGAGCTTAAGGACATTCGGGTTCAGCGCAGGTGCGGCCACGCGGAGCGCGGACCAGCTCTCCCAGGCGCCGCCCGTAACACCGTGGTAAGTCCAGAACAACGCGAAGAATCCGAACAGCGCAATCGGCGCGCCCATGATCGTGAGTACAGCGAATTTCCACGCCGCCTCGAGCGCGCTTGACGTGTTGTCGAAGCCTACCAGGAGAACGCCGAATAGCGTCACCAGTTCGACCGCCACCCAAGTGAGATTAGGCTCAGCCAATGACGGAACCGCCAGGAGCGCAAAGGCGAACAAATTATAATTGGCGTAAAACCACCACAACCGTGACTTCGCTCCGCTCTCACCGTGGCGCATGTAGCCGCCTGCGAAGATACAAGCGAGCGCGCAAACAAAACTCACCAACAGCAAGATCAGCGCGCTCAGTCCGTCACATTCGAGCCAGCCTGGCAGGGCAATGACTCTACCGCTGACGATCACCTCGGCGCTGAGGTAAGCCGTCAAGGCGAAGACGACCGATGTTGAAACCACAGTGATGGCCCACGCCCGCTCCCTCAGAGGCTGCAACCAGCACAGCAGCGCCGCCAGGATGGGAATCGCGACTACCGCAATTAAAGCCATTCCGCGGGCTCCTCCTTTAGCTCGCGCAGAGCGGCTGCCTCGGTGGTCCCGAGCCGTTCCTGAATATTTCGCGTGAGCAAGCCGACGATGACCGCGATCAGAATAACGTCAACGGCTACGGCAAGCTCGGCTATCAGTGGCAACTCCGGCGCGATGGCGATCCCGGCGAAGAAGGCGCCATTTTCCATTGCCAATATGCCGATGAGCTGTGGGATCGCCTCTCGCCGGGCGACCAGGGAATACGCGCCGATTAAGACGCAGGCGAGTCCGATTGGCAGGTTGACGCCGATGACAGAATCATGCGCGCCGGCAACCAATGGGCCGGCGATGAACTCGGCTACCACCGTCAACAACAGTGCCAGCAGCAGAGACGCCGGGATATTGACGGCCTGCGCGATCTCGCGGCGCTCGTAGAAATCGGTGGGAAGGAGCCGGCGCAAAACCCATGGGATGGTCACCACCTTGGCCGCAATTGTAATCACCCCGAGTGCCCAGAGATGTACCGAGTTGTGGCCGTAGCCCAGGATGAAGGAAGACGCGGCCAGCAGCAGAGACTGCACCACGAAGAAGCGGAGGACGCCCTGCACCTGGCGAGTTGCGACCATGGCGAAGGCTGAGATGAGAATCAGGCCCGCGCTGAGAGTGTTCAATGCGTCCGCGATTGAGGCCGGCATCATTGAGCTCCTGGAAAGATGCTGGTCACCATCGCCGCCACCGAAGTGATAAATGCGGCGCCCAGAAACTCGGTGATGCGAAACAAGCGCAGCTTGGCTAGCGAAGTCTCGATCGCTACCAGGACCACCGCGAAAAGGAGTACCTTTAACAGAATGAATGGCGCGGCTATCAGGACTTCGCCGATCGCGCGGCCACCGGCAAGGCCCCAAGGCGCAACCAGCACGTTCAGGAAGATGCACGTAAGGACCAGGAACTTCATTTGTCCGCCCCACTTCATGAGCGCCGCGCCGCGCCCGGAATACTCGAGGCCCTTCGATTCGTCGATCATCGCGAGCTCGAAATGTCCCGAAGGATTATCCACGGGAATTCTGCCACCCTCGGCCAGGATCAGCATCAGGAACGCAATCAATAGGAGGATGTGTGCCGGGGAGAAGAACGCGGCGGCGCTGGCAACCCACTTCTGCTGCACGATGTACGGTATGGTCGACTGAGCCACGAATGAGACCGTGAAGAAAACGATCATGAAGACAGGCTCCGCCAGAAAGCCAACCATGCGCGTGCGGCTGGCCCCCATCGGCCCGTAGGGGTTACCCGTGTCCACTGCCGCCAGCGCTGCGAAGAAACCCGCCAGCCCTAGAAAGAAACCGCCCGCTAACATATCTCCCATGAACGCGAATGCCAATGGATAGTCTGTCAACACGGGGATCAGGGTGGTGACGAATACCGGCGTCACGAATACGAGCCAGGGTGTGGCCCGGAAGATCCAGGTTGACTCCTCGGAAACCACCTCATCTTTGTGGAACAGCTTCCAAAGATCCCAATACGGCTGGAGAACGCTAGGACCGCGTTTACTCTGTACGATTTCGCTGAGCCGGGATAGAAGCCCAGCGTACAAAGGGGCCACGGCCAGCACAAACAATACCTGCAGAGCGTTATAGGCGATTGTCTCCGTCACGATCCTATCCCCTGTTCACGGAGATAGATCACGCGGTAGAGCCCCGGCTGGCCGGCGAGCGCGATACGGATTCGACGTTGCTGAACAACTTCTCTCATTGCGACCCCTTTGCGGGCATCACGTGCTTCGGTAATCGAGAGGAGTCATCAGCCGTCAGGGATGAAGGCAGTTGCCCCGATGTTCCGGGGTGGCAAACTCCATTGCCATAATCCATTCAAGCACAGCTCCAGAGAAACGGCAACCGCTCTGCGCGACCAGCCTAACGGGCGAACTTGATAATCGCATCGATGCGCAACGGCACGAACTTTATATAGCGGCCCGAGATATATTGCGGCTGCGTGGCCAGCCGGCACATCTCGATGATCTGGCCGGGATTGCCACGCGCGCTCTCCAGAACCTTTTCGCGGAATTCTTCCAGATCGAGGTTTCGCAGCTTGAAATAATTGGCCGCCGCCTCGAAGAGTTGGCCGGCCTCCAGGTCGTGGAGGGGGGCGAGGGACAGCATCTTGGTTGGATCCCAAAAGAGCCTCGCTAACGCTCCCAAGCTGAACGTGTCCCGCGAAGAAGCGAATAGAGCCATACCCGGTGCATGGTAGATCCGTTGCAAGAACCGGTAAGTAGGAAATCCGGCGCCCGCGATGCCATCCAACACCATCGAAACGGGAGAGATCTCGAACGAGCTCCAAAGCAACCCTTTTAGGTGAACGCTGGTTTGCGCGCGCAGCCAGGCTTCGAGATCGAATCTACGCACAGAGCTTACGCCGGCGAGGCGAAGGAAATCCGGATGGCGGGTAGCCACGAGTACCCTCGCCATCTTTGTCAGTAGCACATGCAAACTACGTTCCCAGGCCACATAGAGAATCTTCTCGCTCTCCAATAGGGCTTCCTGGATGAGCCTGGTCTTTCCGCTCCCCGGAAGACCCAGTAATAATATTGGCGCGTGGTTGCGAAACGCCTGACTCAGGCGTTCCCTTTCCTTGGCCATACCAACCAGAGGAAGGCGCGGTTCCACTTTGAGCTACTCCATCACCTCACCGACGGTGCAATATGTATCTGTAGGGATTCGGCGCACCCCTACAGCAATTCGTGCCGCAGGAGTCATTGGCCGCTTGGGAAGCGGCGGTTTAGCGAACTCCACCGCCTTTTCGAGCATACCGAAAGAGCTGGTTAAGTGCAATGCCCGCTTAAATCTCTGCGCGGCGCTCACTTCTCCACTGGCAGTGGGGGCAGGTCCGCGGTGGGGAACGGAATTCCCAAGTATTTCGCGACGCTCGGCGCAATGCTGCGCATGTCGATCTCACCGAGATCCGTGCCTTTGCGAATTCCGTCGCCCGACATGTAAAACGCTGCGCGCATCTCAGGGTGCGTGGGCGAATAGCCGTGCATGCCGCCGGGTTTAATGCTGCGCACCAGAGGGCCGTCGAGCGCGTTGCCCGCCGAGAAACCCAGTTTGAGATCAACGGCAAATGCGGCCTCCGGATCGCCACCCAAGCGGGCGATCTCGTCGCGATCCAGGATACTCTCGATACCGTTGGCCCGATCGGCGGCGAGGTCCCGAAGCAAAGTGCCGGTAGCGGCGCGCGTAGCCTCATCGCGCGGATCCTTGAGGACGATCAGGTAGGACCCGCCCGCGGCCCAGGCATCGGCTTTCCACTCGGAAACCGCGGGTGAGCGGATGCTCGACCGGTTCGCGTTGGGCACAATCAGACCGGCCTTGACGAAGGCTGCCCTGAGATTCACCTGGTGATCGATTCGAGCGAAGCCGTGGTCGGAAACAACGCAGACGGCCCCACCGGGCGTTTGCTCGCGTATGGCTTTCGCCAGGACACCGGCCATGCTGTCGATTTCCTCGAGAGCGGCGTTGGCTTCACGGCTGAAGGGGCCCGAATGGTGTTCGATCTCGTCGAGAGCGCCGAGGTGTACGGTGATGAAGCGAACAAGCTTGTCACGAATGATCCGCTCGGCGTACCGCGTTCGAGACCAGTCGGCCGAAATTGCGCCCTCGACGTTCCAGGCGTACGGGCCCAGCACCGGTTCGAATTCGGATACCAGACCTGGAGTGGAGAGGGCGCGTAGAAGCTTGAGGTCATCGGGCGTGACGGCGCGCCAAACCTCGGGGATGAGATAGCGCACTGAGCGAGCGCCCACGCTGACCGGCCAGCTGACGCTCCCAACGGACAGATTTGCCTGGGCGGCGGCGTCCCACAGCGTCGGCACGCGGATATCTTCCGCGTACCAATACCAGCCCTCGAAGTTGATCCCCAGGGGATCGAATACGACATTGTTCCAAATCCCGTGCTTCGACGGCCAAACGCCCGTGATCAACGTCGTGTGGCTAGGGTACGTGACAGTAGGGAATACGCCGCGCACGCCGTCGGCGTGAACACCGGTTTTGAGTATCTGGCGCAGATTTGGAATGCGTAGATTGTGCTCGGGCGCATTAACATAATCTGGCCGAAGCCCGTCGATGGAGATCATCACAACGGCCCGCGGGGCAGTTTGCCCGAAAGCCGCCGCCACCGCGAGGGTCAGCGCCAATGCCGTGATCACGGTGGGGCGCACCTGCTTTCGTTGTGTCATGCGCTTATGATACCCTCGGGCACCGATCCGCAAGCCGGCATGTTCGAACTCCATATCTTGCCGACATGCGCGCCATGAGATATATTCGGACTTCAGTGTCGGGTAGGTGATGGAGCGTCACCTTTAACCGCTCCGGGCAACCGGTTCTGATAGCTCCTGCCGTCTGGCGGGAGCTTTTTCATTTTAAGGAGGCATATGACGAAGATTGTGAACGTGATTGGCCGCGAGATCCTGGATTCCCGCGGTAATCCGACCGTGGAGGCCGAGGTGTCCCTGGCCGGCGGCGCGGTGGGTGTTGCAGCGGTTCCTTCGGGTGCTTCGACGGGGGAAAAGGAAGCGGTCGAACTCCGCGACGGCGACAAGAAGCGTTACGGCGGAAAGGGGGTTTTGAAGGCCGTTGGGCATATCAACAAGGAACTGGCCGGCGCCGTCGCGGGACTGGACGCAACTCATCAGCGCGCCGTGGACCAGGCCATGATTGAGGCCGACGGCACGCCAAACAAGGGAAAGCTCGGCGCGAACGCGATTCTGGCTGTTTCGATGGCCACCGCCCGGGCTGCCGCCAGTGCGCACGGTCTGCCTCTGTATCGTTATTTGGGTGGTGCGAACTCCCGAGTCCTCCCTGTACCATGCATGAACGTTCTCAATGGCGGCAAGCATGCGGACAACACAGTTGATTTCCAGGAGTTCATGGTCGCACCGCATAATGCGCCGTCGTTCGCCGAGGCGATCCGGATGGGTATGGAAACCTTCCACACGCTGAAACAGGTGCTGAAGTCTAAGGCTTACAGCACGGCGGTCGGCGATGAGGGCGGTTTTGCCCCCGATCTCAAATCGAACGACGAAGCCGTCGAGTTGATTTTGGAGGCCATCACGAAGGCCGGCTACAAGCCATCAACCGACATTTCGATTTGTCTGGATCCGGCCGCCAGCGAGATGTGGGACGACGGCAAATACGTGCTATTCAAGTCCACAAAGAAGTCGATCACTTCAGATGAGCTGATCAAAATCTGGGAGTCCTGGACTAAGCAGTATCCGATTGTTCTCCTGGAAGACGGCATGGGCGAGAACGATTGGGACGGCTGGCGTAACCTCACGGTTGCCCTTGGGGGAAAGGTCGAACTTGTGGGTGACGACATCTTCTGCACGAACCCCAAAATCCTCCAGGAGGGAATCGATAAGGGTATTGGAAACGCTATTCTGATCAAGTTGAATCAGATCGGTTCTGTCACCGAGACGCTGGACACCATGGAACTGGCGGCCCGAAACGGTTATCGATGCTTCGTTTCGCACCGGTCAGGTGAAACAGAGGACACATTCATCGCGGACTTGACGGTCGCCACGGGAGCCGGACACATCAAAACGGGTTCGGGCTGCCGCAGCGAGCGTGTCGCAAAATTCAACCAGTTTCTGAGGATTGAGGAACGGCTAAGAACGCAAGCGCAGTTCGCTGGACGATCAGCCTTCGGTCGGTAAACTTTGATTTATCCTTCGCGCACGACGCTAGGTCGCGAAGTATCGTGCGTGTCGGGTCCAAAGATCTTTATGTATAAGTCTTCGCCATAACTGGTTTCACGTGGGGCGCCTTCCAGCAACTGGAACGTCCGCCTCCCGTCCGGCAGCCGTTCGGCTCGCAAGAAAAGGCCGTCCGTGGACCTCGTCTCGAAGAGAGTGCGTGCGAATTGGTAGAGGTGCGTTACGTAGAATATTTTCACGCCCTTTTCCAGCAGTGCACAGACGATCTGCCTTGCGATTTCTGAACCCTCCCGCTCATTGGTCGCAGCGAAAGATTCGTTGAAGAGCATCATGGAATTCGGTTTAAGATCTTCGACGATTGCGCTCATCCGAGCCAACTCCTCATCGAACTTTCCGCTTTTCATGTTGGCATCTTCTTCTCGCTTGTAATGAGTGAACAAGGCAGGGCATAGCTCGCCAGTGAAGGATTCGGCTCCCACAAACATGCCGCTTTGCATCATGAGCTGAGCCAGACCGATGCTGCGCAGAAAACATGACTTGCCGCCCTGGTTGGCGCCGGTGATGATAACGAGATTTTTGCCATCGGCCACGGCGGAATTGGCAGCTACTCTGCCGTCCACGTGAAGTGTGAGAGAAACATCATATAGCCCGGTAAAATGGTTCGATCGCTTGCCAGCGGGCGCGGGGACGGGGATACATGTTCGCTCCCCTTTGGCGGTTAACCGGTCGTGCAGATTAAGACACCCGACGTAGAATGCCAATTCCGTTCGCAGCATAGTGAAAAACGTTGCGACATGATATGCAGATTCGGCCAGCGCAATGGTTACTCGCTTGATCCCGTGGTGCCGCATATCCGACAAGATCCTCCCGCCAGTCTCGTCGCGTTCGGCAAGATGAAAGGAGTGGCCCGGCGGACCTTTGCCGAAAAATCGCTCCAACCAGTTGCGGTTCTTCCCGTTTGCCTTCCGAAGCGTCAAATTCGTGCTCTCGTTCGAATCGCCGAGCTCCGCGCTGAGCAAAACACCCTTATGGAACTTTAATTCGGCCAGGTAAGTCTCGATTGTTTCCAGGTATTCCTCAGTGAGCTCAGTCCTGACCATGGCGAACATGGCGCCGAAGGCCTTAGATTCAAACAGAATCGCATGTTGATTGGCGAACAACCTCAGCTTCCTGAGCATGGCTGACAGTACTTCCAGCATGTCGATCGCATCGTGCAACAGTGTTGACGGATAAGTGCTCGACAAGCTCCACCACCTTCTTCTGGTACCGCCGATGGCTTCGATGGTGAGACTATAGAGTTGCCTGATGAGGGCTGGATTCTTGAAACAATCTCTCCAAACCTCCTGGCGATAGAGGACGGTCTCCAAGCCGTTGCGTGGACCGGTGAGGAGCGCCTCCAGCGCCACATCGAGCAAAAACTCGTCTCCACCGGCCATAGCATCGAACAAAGTACGCAACTCCAGGTCCTCAATCAATGCCTGCTGATGGGGCGGCAGGTGCCGTTGTCCGTCGGGCTTCCGGTATTGGTACATCAGATCGCGGAAAATCCTGTGTTGGTCAAAATCCTGATCTGGATGCATCAACAGCGGTCTCATTCCTTGATTCGCTCCTTCAGGCGGTCGTATGTCACCTTGTATTTCTGGGCGATCGCGAGTGCATACGCCAGGCCATCCGCGGGCCGCCGCTCCAATTTGTACGTTCGGATCGCCGGATTGGTGGGGTCAACGGTGCTCACCATACTGACGGTTTTTTGGTTTAGGGACGACAGCTCATCCAGAAAAGTGACCCAAACGCCGAGCAGGTCCAATTCAAAGATCCTTTCCATAACGCGCGCGCTCAGGTAAATCGCGTCCTTGAGCGTCGTAGACGAGAACATCTCGTTCATTATGATGAGGCTGTTCGGCGTGGCTGTACTCAGGATCTCGTGGATGCGAACGAGATCGTCATGAAGTTTGCCGCGGAGATTCGCCACATTCTCCTGCCGCTCGAAATGGGTGGAGAGGCGGTCAAACAGGAACAACCGAGCTTCGCGACCCGGCACGGGACAACCGAGGCATGCAACATGATGCAACTGACCGATCATCCGGGCGAAAGTGGTCTTGCCCCCTTGATTCGGACCGGACACCACCAGGATGCGTTCGGGGTTATTCAGGAAGAAACCGTTGGGGACAACGGCGCCCTTTTCATCGATGAGCTTGCCTGCGAGCGCCATATCAAAGGCGTCTTGAGCCCGGATCTGCTTCGAGCCTTGCAAGAGCTCCGGCTGGCACAGGCTCAGCCCGGCGCAGCGGAACTTTTCCGCATACGCGACGTACGCAACGTAGAACTGGATCTCACGGTCGAAGCGCACGATTCGTTCATCGAGGTGTACGGCGTGCGCCGTGCAAAAGTTATCGAGTGCCAGGTAGGCGTCGGGATAAAGGAGCGCCACGCGGTCCTGAATCTGCGCTTCGATATGGTTGATCCTCGCCCAATTCCGGACTTCGAGCC
>Ga0335083_10000681_pt1 | contig 49744 bp, 42 predicted proteins | sample Lox_Sample_42_FD_206716 | JGI IMG/M metagenome (GOLD analysis project Ga0335083, IMG submission 206716) | Soil microbial communities from Loxahatchee National Wildlife Refuge, Florida, United States - Lox_Sample_4.2 | ecosystem: Environmental > Terrestrial > Soil > Wetlands | place: USA...
GGCGCGCTGCGCAATCAGGAGGGCAAGCCGTATTCGGTGTTCACCGCCTTTGCGCGCGCCTTTGCCGTGCGCGGGGTGGAGGGCGAGCCGCTCGATGCGCCGGCGCGCCTTCCCGCGCCGCCCCGCGACGTCGACGTCGAAACGGTGCCGATCCCGACCTGCGAGGAGCTCGGCATCGCGCGCAATCCTCGGATTTTGCCCGCCGGCGAGACGGCGGCGAAGGCTCGTCTCGGCGCGTTCATCGCGGGCCCCGCCGCGCGCTACGACGAGCTCCGCGATCGGCTCGATCTCGACGCAACGAGCCGGCTCTCCGTCGACCTCAAGTTCGGAACGCTGTCGCCGCGCCGCGTGTGGCACGCCGTGCGGCGGGCGCTCGCACGCTCCCCGAAGGCGTGGACTTCGTTCGCGAACGAGCTCGTGTGGCGCGAGTTCACGCACTCGACGCTGTGGGACTTTCCGCACGTCTTGCGCGAGCCGTACAGGCCTGCATGGGCCGCGTTCCCGTGGCGCGACGACGAAGCGGGTTTCCGCGCCTGGGCGAGCGGCACGACGGGTTATCCCGTCGTCGACGCCGCGGCGCGCCAACTCGCGAGCGTCGGCTTCGTGCCGAATCGCGCCCGGATGATCGCGGCGAGCTTCCTCACCAAACATCTCCTCGTCGATTACCGGCGCGGTGAAGCGCACTACCTCGAGCTTTTGACCGACGGTGACTTTGCCAACAACAACGCGGGCTGGCAGTGGTCGGCCGGCTGCGGCCAGGACGCGCAACCGTATTTTCGCGTCTTCAATCCGACGACGCAGGGGAAAAAGTTCGATCCGGACGGGGACTACGTCCGGCGTTGGGTCCCGGAGCTCGCGCAGCTTCCCGCTGCGTACATTCATTGCCCGAGCGAGGCTCCGCCGAACGTGCTCGGTCGAGCGGGCGTCACCCTCGGCACGACGTACCCTCGGCCGATCGTCGATCATGCCGAGGCCCGCGCTCGTTTTCTCGCCGTGGCGGAGAGCGCGGTGGGGCCGGCCGGACGCGGGCGCGCGCGTCCTTGAGGTGTAAGGGCCGCTCGCGCCGGGCGTTCTCGCATGGAACGCGCCGGAGGTGGCCGCATGAAGCTCGGACGGTCCTACGAACTCTCAGTCGTTTTGCTGTGGTCCGCGTGCGCACTCGCTTGTTCGCGTGGCGCGGAGCCGATGTCGAGCGCGGGGGCAGCACCGCCGCCGCCGGTGCCCGCACTCGCCCAAGGCGCCGCGCCTGCGGGTGGAGCGGCCGACGCGACGAACTCGGCGCTGCGACGCGTCGTGAAAAAAGCGTCCCTCGAGCTCGTCGTGAGCCGCCCCGGTGACGCTGCCGCGGCGGCGGGACGCGCGGCCGAGCGCGAAGGCGGCTTCGTCGCGAGCACGGAGCGCGACCAGACGACCGAGGCGGGCAAGAGCGAGCTCGCTCGGCTCACGCTGACGATTCGCGTGCCCGCCGACCGCTTCACGGCGACGCTCGAGGCCTTGCGCCGCCTAGGCAGCGGCGACGGCTCCGAAACGGTGACGACGGACGACGTGAGCGAGGAGTTCATCGATCTGGATGCGCGCCTCAAGAATCAACGCGAGCTCGAAGCACAATTTCTTCAAATCCTGAAGCAAGCGACCAAAGTGGATGAAGCGCTCAACGTTCAGCGCGAGCTCATGGCGGTGCGCACGGAGATCGACCGCATGGAGGGACGGCGCCGTTTTCTGGACCGCGAAACCTCGCTCGCCACCATCACGCTCGTGCTCGTGCCCGCACCGCCCTTCACGAGCGCCGGCTTCGGCGATTTCGGCTCGGCGGTGAAGCATGCCGCTTCGGATGCGGTGAACGAGAGCGCGAGTCTCGTCACGGGCTCCATTCGCCTGCTCGGGTTCGTAGCGCCGATCGTGGCGTTTTTCGGCGCGCCGGTCGTGTTCGCCATGTGGCTGACGCGACGCCGTCGCACGAAGGCGCTCCGCAGCGCGTGAGCCGCGGTCGATCGCAAAACGCCACAGGGCGATGCCCGGAATAGCGCCTGGTTCGGCCCTAGCTTGGTACGTGGATTGCTCGCTCGACGGCCCGTGGGCGACCTAGCGAGCGGCATCGAACGATCGGGCGACCAAGCTCGCTGGGACGTGATCGTGGTGGGGGCCGGTATCGGCGGCCTCGCGGCGGCGCGGGAGCTCGCGCGCGAGGGAGCCCGGGTTGCGGTCCTCGAAGGGCGAGGTCGCCCTGGCGGTCGCATTTTGACGACACGTCCCGAGCCGAACGCGTCGCCCGTCGAGCTCGGCGCGGAGTTCATCCACGGCAGGCCCGGCGAGCTCTTGACGCTCGCCAAGGAGGCGGGCGTCGAGCTCGAACCGGTGGAGGGGCGACACTTCGAGCTCAACTGCGGCGAAGTGCGTCCGGCCAAAGCGCTCGATGACGTGCTCGGCGAGCTCGAGCGCGCGCGCCCGAGCGACAGCGGCTCGGCCATGGAGCTCGCTCACCTGCGCGGCCTCGACCCCGAGCACGCGCGCTGGTTCAGGCATTTCGTCGAGGGATTTCATGCGGCGCCGGCCGATCGCGTGAGCGCTCGCTCGATCGTGCGGCAAGCGTCGGCGACCAGCACGCAAGCGCGCGCCCGCCAGGGCTACGGTGCCATCGTCGATTTTCTCGCGGCCGAGCTCGTCAATACCGGTGCCGGGCTCGCGCTCGGCTGCCGCGTGGAAAGCGTGGCCGTCACGGCGACCGGCGTCGTCGTGCGCGAGCGCACTCGCGAGTTCCGTGCCGCGGCGTGCGTCGTCGCCGTCCCGCTCGCCATGTTCCAGGCTCCTCCCGAGCTCGGTGGGATCGAGCTCGAGCCGGCGCCGCCCGAAGTGCTGCTTGCCGCTCGCCGCTTCGAGAGCGGTCTCGCGCTCAGGGTGACGCTGCGACTCGTCGAGCCGGCGCCGTTTCAAGCCGTGCTGCCGCCCGGGGCGTTCGTGCACGCGCTCGGCGAGGATTTTCCGACGTGGTGGTCGAGCTCGGTCGCGGGTGAAGCACGGCTCGTCGCTTGGTGCGGCGGTCCGCGCTGCGCGAGAGTCGCGGGGGATCGTCGCGCGGGCGTCGCCGCGCTCGGTACCCTGGCGCGGCTCCTCGGAAAAACGTTGCCGGAAGTGCGCGCGCTCGTCCGCGACGTTTACGTCCACGACTTCGGCGTCGATCAGCTCTCGCGGGGCGCCTACCCGTACGAGCTCGCTGCCAACGACTCCGACGTCGACCTGCCGATCGTCGCCGGCAGACCTCCACTGCTCGTCGTCGGTGATTTCTTCGATGCGGCCGAGGTCGGGACGGTCGCCGCGGCGGTGAAGAGCGGACGCGCGGCAGCTCGGCTTTTGATCGGTCACCGGCACGCGGCCGCCGAATGAACGGCGTTCCGTAACGCCTCGCCGAGGCGATCTTGCCCAAGACGCTTTTGTCTTTGCCCCCAGCGTGTGCGTCGCTTGTGGAGGAACCGTCATCCGCCGGGTAGCGGATTCTGCTCGGGGGCCGTCGGGTAATCCCGTAAGGGTTCGAGCCGGCTCGCTCGGACCACACTGACATCCATCGCTTCGTCGCCGCCGAGGCTCGCATCGAGGGTCACTTCGCGCTCGCCGCCGTTCGCGGGGTAAGCGAGCGTCGTTTGCCTGTCGTCGAGGTTCACGGGAGGCATACCCGCGACGGACAGCGTCGCCCCGGCGCCCGTGGTTCGTGCCCAATATTCGCCTTGAAGACGCCGCGCGAAGACGAGACGGAGCTCGCTGCCGCCGCCGTGCGCCGCGAGTCGAATGGCGGGAGTCACGAGCGCGGGGCTCGGGGGCGCGTCGTTCAGGATTCTCGTTTCCGCGTCGAACACGAGGGCGCCGCTCGGACAGCGAAATTGCCCGCTGAGCCAGGCGTAGTCGCACGCGCGAAAAGCGCCGTGGTGCTTCTCCTCGACGCGCGCGAGCGGCAGGAGCCCGCTGCCCACTTCGAGCGCCCCGGTGGCTCGCCGGGCAGCGACGAAGCTCGTACCGAGGAGCGCAATCACACACGCGCTCGCGGCGATCAACCCGAGCACGGCGCGTTCTCGCCGGACGAAGCGAGCGGCGCGTGCGAGCGCGCGCAACGCGCGCCGGCGTGCCCTCGGCGTGCGCGTGAGCGCGACGCAGGCGCAGGCACCGAGCGCGGCGAGCAGGCTCGTCGCGGAACCGCTGCCGTCGGAGGGCAGCGCGCCCGAGGGGCGAAAGGTCGTGTGCCCGGGCGGCAGCCACGCGGCCGGCACGCGCAGCGCTCCGCCGGGGATGGTCGGATACGCGTAGACGGGGAGTTTGCCGCGCGTCTCGTGCACCGCTTCCCAGCGCGGGTAGTAGCCCATGCCGAGCGCGACGAGCGCGGGAGTCGTCGTGTCGCGGAGGTCGACGTCGATGCGTTCGTCGTCGAGGCGCGTCACCACGGCTCGGCCGGAGCCGCGCTCCACGCGCGCGAAGCGGCCGTCCCACTCGCGCACCTCGCGCACGAAGTAGCTGCCGAAACGCCGTTCCGTCGCCGGATCACCCGCCAGCGGAGGGCCGTCGTGGTGCACGAGCCAGCGCACGTCGAAGCGACGCAGGCTCGCAGGCGAAGCGTCTTCGATGCGCTCGCGCAAGAAGAGCTCGGACGTGTCGCCGAGCCAGAGCGCCGGCAAGCCGGACTCCGCGTTCACGTGACACACGGAATAGTAGCGCTCGGTATCGTCGCTCAAGAGTCGCGCGTAGGCGTCGGGCCGCTCCGCACGATTTTGTGCGCGCGCCCAGGCGATGAGGGCGCGAAAGCCGGCCGCGTCGGGCACGTCGGGGTGTGCCTGGGCGGCGAGCTCGCTCGTGAGCTCGCCCGTGTAGGCGACGGCGCCGCGCGCGAACGGAAAACCGAGGAGCGCGAGCAGCGCCCCCGCGACGTAGCGCGTGCGGCCGGGCCAGAGCGGCGCCACGCGCGCCCACGTCGTCGCGAAGAGGTACGCGGCGGAGACGTAGACGCTCGCCTTGGCGAGTCCGCCGAAGCGGGCCACCTGCATGCGCGCCGTCTCGAGCGAGGGCGCGAGATGGAGCACGAGGTAGAGCGGATCGAGCAAACCCATCAAGAGAACCGTGGCGAAACAAGCGATCAACGTCGGCGCGGCCCGCCGTGACAGGATCGCGACGAGGATGCCCACGTACGCCACGTAAACGAGCGGAGCGAAGGTGGCCTGCGGCTGCGAATGCTCGAGCAAGTCGCCGAAAAAGTGGCCGGCGGCGTCGGGAGCCCAGGCGTAATGCAGGCCGTAGCGGAGCACGCGGTCGCTCAAGGGGCGCCACTCCCACGCTGCGAGCGCGACGCCGAGCACGAGGTGTCCGAGCGCGAACCACACGCGACGGCGCGGCACGTCGTTCGCGAGCAACGCGACGAGCACGAGCGCCGCGGCGGTGGCGAGCGCGGTGACGAGCCCGATCGGATGGCAGAGGATCGTGAGGCAGGTCAGAAGCCAGATTGCGGCGGACCATCCGAGGGAAGGGCGCTCGAGCGCGTTCACGAGCGCGAGCAGCACGAACGGCCAGAGTCCGAGCGCGAGCGTGCCGTTCGTCACCCCGAGGTAAAGGACACCGCTCGCGCCGCCGCCGAAGAGCGAGCCGAAGTCGAGGAGCACGGCCAAGCCGACGAACACGCCCCACTTCCAGCCGAGGATCCGGCGCGCCAGCATGGCGGCGCTCACCGCTCCGAGCGTGTGAATCAGAATGCCCGCTCGAACCAAAAGCAGCGTCAGATCCTGGACGTGCAGGGCGAGCGCCACGCACGCGGCGACGAGGTCCGGAAACAGCGGATAGAGCTCGTACGGACTGTCGCCGGTCGCCACGCTCCGCAGGGCGTCGATCAAATGCCGCAGATTCGCGTGGTGCGGAGCCCAGTCGTAACGGCTGTAGCCGCCGCGTCCGAGCGCGTGTCCCCACACGAGCGCGCTCGCCGTGACGACGAGCGTCGTGACGAGCACGCATTCCCCGCGCGCGGAGCGGCGCGTTCCGGCGCCGTCGCTCTTCCACGCCTTGTCGCGGAGCGCGCCGCGGAGCCACGCCGAACCCGCTCCCGACGCCGCGACGAGCAGCAAGAGCGCGGCGCCGGCACCCGTCGTGCCGCCGAAAAAGACGAGCTCGAGCGCGACGAAGAGCGCTCCGAGCGCGGCGAACGTGACGCCCCGCCGGGGCACGCGCTCGAACCATCGCCGCATCGGTCCAGGTTCTACGCCATCCGCGCGACCCGACGCGAGCAAAGCGCACCGAGCGCCGTCGCTCTGCTAGAACTCCGGCCGACTGCGGCGCCGCCCGACGACGGTCGAAACACCGCGGTCGCCCACCGCCCGTGCTTTTTCGCCAGCTCTTCGATCAAACCTCGAGCACCTACACCTACTTGCTCGCCGATCCGCGGAGCGGAAAAGCCGTGCTCGTCGACTCGGTGTTCGAGCAGCACGCGCGCGACGCGGCGCTCGTGCGTGAGCTCGGGCTCGAGCTCGTCTACACGCTCGATACGCACTGTCACGCCGATCACGTCACCGGAGCGTGGCTGATGCGCGCCGCACTCGGCAGCAAGATTGCGCTCTCCGGAGCCTACGGCGCGAAGAACGTCGATCGGGTGCTCGCGCACGGCGAGGTCGTCCGGTTCGGCGACGCGGCGCTCGAAGTGCGCGCCACCCCCGGTCACACCGACGGTTGTCTTTCGTTCGTGACGCCGGCGCAGGATTTCGCCTTCACCGGGGACGCTCTCCTCGTGCGCGGCGCGGGTCGCACGGACTTTCAGGCCGGCGACGCGAATCGGCTGTTTCACTCGATTCGAGAACAGCTCTTCACGTTGCCCGACGCGTGCGCGGTCTACCCGGCGCACGACTACGAGGGCCGCACGTCGAGCAGTATCGGCGAGGAGCGTGCCTTCAATCCGCGTATCGGGGGCGACGCGCGCGAAGAGGATTTCGTCGGGTACATGAAGAACCTCGGGCTCCCTCACCCGAAGCAAATCGCCGTCGCCGTCCCCGCGAACCTGCGCTCGGGCGAGCCGGAAGACGGCCGCGCGCCGGCGCCGCCAGGGTGGGGCCCGGTCGTCGTCACGTACGCGGGCCTGCTCGAGATTGCGCCGACCTGGGTGGCGGCCCACCGCGCCGACGTTCACGTGCTCGACGTGCGCGATCGGAGCGAAACGCAGGGCGAGCTCGGCCGGCTCGAGGACTCTCGATTGATTCCACTCGACGAGCTGCGCGCGCGCCTCGCTGAAGTGCCCTCCGACAAGCCCGTCGTCGTCGTCTGCCAGACCGGCAAGCGCTCCGGCATGGCGAGCGTCGTCTTGCGCAAGGCGGGGTGGAGTCGAGTTGCGAACGTCGCGGGCGGCATGGTTCGCTGGCGAGAGCTCGGTCTGCCGAGTTGAGCTCGCGCCCCGCTCAGGGAACGTAGGCGCCGTAGCCCGCGGCGACGGCGTCCTGCGGGTGAAAGTCCCCGTTCGCTCCGTCGTTGAACGCGGGCTCACCCGACACCGAACCGCTCACGCAGCTCGCTTCGCTCGCGTCTCCGGAGACGAAGCTGTCGCTCACGTGCAGTGAAGCGACGCACGAGTTGACGACCGTGTTCGCGGGAGCGAACAGGTTTCCCGTCGCCGTGGCGGAGGGGGTGCCGTCGTCGAGGTTGAGCTCGGACCGATTGTCGCTCGTGGACTCCGCTCCGTCGTCCACGAAGGTGTTGTGCTCGATCGCCACGTTTTGTACCGAGTTTCCGACGAAGCGAATGGCCGAGTAGTAGTTCTGCCAAAAGACGTTGTTCCGAATCGTGACGCCGTCGATGGGTCCGGCGAAATTCGAGTCGACGTTGCCGTTGATCACCATGCCGTCCTGGTAGTCGCCGTGTCCGTTCGACTCGACGAGGTTGCGCTCGACCAGGATGTTCGTGAGCGTGAGCGACGAATCCTCGTAGTGCGTGTAGATCTGAATGCCGCGCGACGAGTTTGCGCGGATGACGCTGTTCCGAATCACGATGTCGTCCCCCGACGACAGGTAGATCCCGTGGTCGAGCGAGCCGCCCGACGCGCAATGGCCGAACTTCTCGATCAGACACGAGTCGATGACGACGTGCTCTTGCATCGGTGCGCTCGGATCGTCCTGACCCGGAACCTCGATGTGTCCGCCTTGCGAACCGTGCGCGCAGTCGCCGGTCAAAGTGAGGTGCGTGAGCGTGATGTCGCTCGCGAGCACCGTCACCGTGTCGTAGGCGCCCGTCTGCGTCACGTTCGAGATGTCGAGCGTCATGTTGGAGAGCACCATGTGATCCGACCCGACCTCGAACGTCGCGCGGCCTTGGATCACGACGCCGCTCCGCGACTCGCCCACCCAGACCACGGGAGCGTTCACCGAGCCTCCGCGCTCGAAATAGAGCGGCAGCGTGCTGCCCGTCTGCGCGTAAGTGCCGTCGTGCACGAAAAAGCACGTCGCGTCCGCGTCGCTCTCGCCGCGTGACGCACTCTCCATCTCGTCGAGCGTCGTGATGTCGACGCGCGTCGAGCCCGGTGGACATGCGCCCGGCGCGTCCGTCCACGTGCCGACCGTCACGGCGCCCGAGCCGTCGCCGCCGGCCGACGGCTCACCGGCGCTTCCCGTCTCCGTGCCGCTTCCGGCGTCCCCTGCGGCCGTCGACCCTCCGGCGCCGCCGCTCGCGCCGGCGTCGTCTCCGCCGTGTCCTCCGCCGCTGCTCTTTCCGGCATTGGCGGAGCTCGGCACGTGCCCCGCGGAACCCGAGCTCCCGCCTGTGGTCACCGCGCCGCCCGTGCCCGCGCCGTTGCCGCCGCGGGAATCACCGCCGGCCGTCGCGCCGTTCTCGCCGCCGGCGCTCCCGCTCGACATGGGGTTTTCTTTCGATTGGCAACTCGTCACGCCGAGCACGAACCCGAATGTGAGCTCGAGCAGCCGTGCGCGCATCGGTCCATGGTCGGCCGCCGCAGAGGTCCAGTCAATCTGCGCCGAAGGCGCCGAGCCGCGGTGATGCGTGGTGTCGCTGATTCGGCGCCGGCACGTGTGCCGTCCGCCCGGAGTCCAAATGTCCGCTCGGCGTGAGCAATGTATTCTTCGTTCGGCGCGCCTTCGAACGCGTGAACCTCGTCGGCTCGTCTAATTGCGCGAACCATGCTAACGACCACGTCAGCAGAGGAGAGGACCGCCTGAGCGCCGGGCTTGCCGTAGAGATCCTGCTGGTCGAGGACAGCGACACCGATCTGGAGCTGACGCTGCGCGCGCTCAAGAAAGCGAACGTAGCGAACGGCATCGAGGTCGTGCGCGACGGCGCGGAAGCGCTCGACTTCATTTTTTCGCGCGGCGCGTACGCGGGTCGCACTGCCGACAATCCACGCTTGGTGTTGCTCGATCTGAAGCTACCCAAAGTCGACGGCCTGGACGTTTTGCGGGCGATCAAGGGCGATCCCGCGACGAGCTCCATTCCCGTGGTCATCCTCACCTCGTCGCAGGAGCAGCAGGACGTCGTGAAGAGTTACAATCTGGGGGTCAACAGTTACATCGTGAAACCGGTGGACTTCGATGGCTTCATGGCAGCCGTGGTCGAGCTCGGCATGTATTGGATGCTGTTGAATCGCGCGCCGTCCCCCAGTCGATGAGCCGAACGCCGCGCGTCCTTCACGTCGAAGACGACTCCGGCGACGCCGAGATCGTGCTGCGGGAGCTCCGCCGCGGCGGGCTCGAGGTCGACGTCGTGCGCGTGCACGACGAGCCGAGCTTCCGTGAGGCGCTCTCGGTCGCGCCCGATCTCGTGATTTCCGACTACGCGCTGCCGGGCTTCGACGGCCTCAGCGCGCTCCGCTTGCTGAAGGCGCGCCACCCGGAGGTGCCCTTCATCCTCGTCTCGGGCGCGATCGGCGAGGACCTCGCCGTCGCGGCAATGCGCGAGGGCGCGGCGGATTACCTCTTGAAGGATCGGCTGTCGCGTTTGCCGACCGCGGTTCGCAGCGTGCTCGCGCAGGTCGAGCTCCGGCGCGAGAATCGTCAACTCGAAGAGCGGTTGCTCAGGGCGTCGCGGCTCGAGAGTCTCGGCCGGCTGGCGGCAGGGCTCGCTCACGACATGAACAACATCCTCTTGCCCATCATGATGGCCGAGCAGGTGTTGCGTGAGCACGTGACTCACCCCGACGCGCAGGAGCTCTTGCAGGCCATCGAGACCAGCACGCAGCGCGGCGCGCGCGTGCTCAAGCAGCTCTTGACCTTCGGGCGCGGCACCGGCGGGCAGCGCGTCTCGCTGCGTCCCGAACGCTCGATCGCGGAGATTCACGCGGTCTTGCGCGAGACGTTCCCGAAGAACATCGCCATCGAGACGCGGCTCGTGCACGCCGACGGCGTGGTGCTCGCCGACCCCACGCAGCTCCAGCAAATCCTGCTCAACCTGTGCGTCAACGCGCGGGACGCGATGCCCGGCGGCGGCAAGCTCGTGCTGACGCTCGAGCGCGCCGAGCTCTCGCCCGAGCAAGCGCGGAACAACCCCGGCAGCACCCCCGGGCCGCACGTGGTGCTCTCGGTCAGGGACGACGGCACCGGCATCGCTCCGGCCGACCTCGAGAAGATCTTCGACCCCTTCTTCACGACGAAGTCCTTGGCGCAGGGCACCGGGCTCGGGCTGTCGTCGGTGCTCGGCATCGTCCAGAGCTACGGCGGTTTCGTGCAGGTGGAGTCGGCGCTCGGCAAGGGTACGGAATTTCGGGTCTGGCTCCGCGAACACCTGGGGGACGCGATCGAGGAGCCGCACGCCGCGAGTCAGGGTCGGCCGAGCGGGCGCGGTCAACTCGTGCTCGTGGTCGACGACGAAGCGACGGTGCGTGACGTGCTCGGCGCGACCATCACGCGCTTCGGGTACCGCGTGTTGCCGATGGCGGACGGCTGGTCGGCGCTCCGGCAGCTCGACGAACGCGCGACGGAGGTGGCCGTCGTCGTCGCGGACGTCGCCATGCCCAAACTCGACGGTCTCGAGTTGGCCCGCGAGATTCGCAAGCGGCGCGGCGATCTGCCGCTCATCATCATGACCGCCGCGCTCACGCCCGAGAAGCGCGCCGGGTTCGCCGGGCTCGGCGTCGTGGACTTTTTGATCAAGCCGTTCCAGACGGAAGCGTTGCTCCGCAGCCTCGACCACGCGCTTTCCCCCGGACGCTCGCCGGCCTCCGCGGCACGGAGCCCATGACCGAGCCCGAGATCTCGTTGCGCGCGATCCTCGAGGCGTTGCCGCATTTCGTTTGGGCGGCGGACGCGAGCGGCAAACCGACTTACGTCGATCCACGATTGCTCGCATGGCTTTCCGCCGATTCCGCGGCGAACGCTCTCGAGGGTTGGTTCGCGCGCGTCCACCCCGACGATCGCGCCGTTGCGGAAGAGGTGTGGCGGAGGGCCGTGAGCGCGGGAGAAGAGCTCCGGATCGCCCACCGCTTGCGACGCCACGACGGGCACTACGTTTGGTTCGAAACGCGCGGACGCCCGCTCTTCGACGAGGACGGCGCCGTGCGGGGTTGGGTCGGCACCGTCGACGACATCAGCAGCGAGGCGGAGACGCGCCGGGCGCTCGAGGCCGAGCAAATCCGGCTGGCGAAGATGGCGGCCGCTTCGCCGCAGATGCTCTACTCCTTTCGGCGTGACCCGCTCGGGCACGCGACGTTCCCGTACGTGAGCCCGGCGTTCACGAAGCTGTTCCAGCTCGACGCCGAAGAGTTGACGCGCGACGGAGCCTCGTTTTTTCGGCTCGGAAATCCCGCGGACGTGCCCGCCCTTACGGCGTCCGTGGCCGAATCGGCTCGAACGCTCACGCTCTGGCGCCACGAATGGCGCGTGAACGCCCCCGACGTCGGCGAGATCTGGCTCGAGGCCCATTCGATGCCGGTGCGCGACCCCGACGGCAGCACGACCTGGCACGGGACGGTCTCGGACATCACCCACCGACGGCGCACCGAAGCCGAGATTCGTGAGCTCAACCAGAACCTCGAGCAACGCGTCGCGCAGCGCACCGAGGAGCTCGAGCTCGCCAATCGCGAGCTCGAGTCGTTCAGCTATTCCGTGTCGCACGATCTCCGCGAGCCGTTGCGCGCGGTGAACGGCTTCGCGCAGGCGCTGCTCGAGGATTTCGGGCCGGGCCTGCCGGACGACGCGCGGCACTTCGCGCAAAACATCCGCCAGGGCGCGCTGCGGATGGGACGCCTCATCGACGACTTGCTCGCTTTTTCGCGCCTGACGCGGCAGCCGCTCGTACGGCGCACCGTCAACGTGCGGCGTTTGGTGGAAGGGTGCATCAAGACGCTCACGCCCGTGGGCTCACCCGCGAAAGTGACGCTCGGCGAGCTCGTGGACTGCGAGGCCGATCCGGGGCTCCTCGAGCAGGTGTTCACGAACCTCGTGAGCAATGCCTTCAAGTATTCACGCAAGCGCGACTTGCCCGAGATCGGCGTCGAATCCCAGCGTGACGCGGCCGGGCGCGTCGTCTACGCGGTGCGCGACAACGGCACGGGTTTCGACATGAAGTACGCGGGCAAGCTCTTCAACGTCTTCCAGCGCCTCCACCGTGCGAGCGAATTCGAGGGCACCGGCGTCGGCCTCGCGATCGTCAACCGCATCGTCACGCGCCACGGCGGTCGCGTTTGGGTGCAAGCCGCCCCCGACCAGGGCGCGACCTTCTTTTTCACGCTCGCCGGTGGACACGAGCCCCCGCCGGTCTGACCTCCGTCGGACCGTTCGAGGCCCACCCAAGCTCGCTCGGGTACATCGAAACGAGAAAGCACCGAGGCGACAGACCACGCCGGGAGCGTCCCCGCAGCCGGGCGGATATTGCCGCGACATGCCGCGGCAATCGCGGCGGGGCCATCGTCACGGCGTTCCGATGAGTCGTGGCGCAGCAGAGCCTCGGGTCGTGATTGTCGGAGGCGGCTTCGGCGGGCTGTACCTCGCGCGCGCGTTGGCGAAAGAGCGCGTCCAATTGACGCTGGTGGATCGGCGAAACCACCACCTGTTTCAACCACTTCTCTATCAAGTTGCGACCGCCGCCCTCAATCCGAGCGACATTGCCGTCCCGATTCGGCGCATTCTCCGCGGACAAAAGAACGTCGAGGTGTTGTTGGCGGAGGCGCGCGGGGTCGATTGGGGCACGCGGAAGCTCATCCTCGACGAAGGCCAGATCGGTTTCGATTATCTGGTGGTGGCGACCGGCGCGCGTCACTCGTATTTCGGACACAGCGAGTGGATGGCGGCGGCGCCCGGTTTGAAGAGCATCGGCGATGCGGTCGAGATCAGGCGGCGGGTGCTCTCGGCGTTCGAACAAGCCGAGCGCGAACCCGATCCCGACAAACGACGAGCGTGGCTCACGTTCGTGGTCGTCGGTGCCGGTCCGACGGGAGTGGAGCTCTCGGGCGCGCTCTGCGAGATCGCGCAGCATGCCCTTGCGAGGGACTTCAAGCACATCAACCCAGCGCAGGCGCACGTCATTTTGCTCGAGGGCTCGGCGCGCGTGCTGCCGCCGTACGTGCCCGAGCTCTCGGAGAAGGCACGTCTGCAGCTCGTCAAACTCGGTGTCGACGTGCGCACGGGCCAAACGGTCACCGCGATCGACGGCGAAGGCGTCAACGTCGGCGCCACGCGCATCGCGACGCGAACCGTCCTTTGGGCGGCGGGCGTGATGGGCTCGGGGTTCGCTCGCGCGCTGTCCGTCCCGCTCGACCGCGCTCAGCGCATCGTCGTGCAGGACGACCTCACGATCGCCGGGCACCCGGGCGCCTTCGCCATCGGAGACGTGGCGAGTCTCACGCAGGGCGGCGTGCTCGTGCCGGGTGTCGCGCCCGCGGCGGTGCAGGAAGCGCGGCACACGGCCCGCAACATCCTGCGCGCGATGCACGGCGAGCCGCTGGTTCCGTTCCGATATCGGAACAAGGGTTCGCTCGCCACGATCGGTCGCTCCGCGGCGGTGGCGGACCTCACCAAGGTCAAGCTCTCCGGGCCTCTCGCCTGGCTCGCGTGGCTATTTCTCCACCTGTTCTTTCTGGTGGGGTTTCGCAATCGCGTGTTCGTCCTCTTCGAGTGGATTTGGTCGTTCGTCTCCTACGACCGCGGGGCCCGGCTCATCACCGGGCCTCTCTACCGCCATCCGACGCAGCCCCGCGCCGAACGCCCACCACCGTCCCTGTCGCCGACGGACCCCGCGCCCGTCGCGAGCCAGCGTTCCGCCACGCCAGGGTAGTCCTCGTCGCGGGCCGTCCCGCACTCACGGTCGAACGCAGATCCCGGGATGCGTCAGCGCGTCGCGTAGCTTCGTGTCGTCGAGCGGCAGCGGGAGCAGGCGGGGGTGGACCACGGTGCCGTTCAGCGTCCAGCTGAAAGCGCCGAACTCGGCTTTGAGACAGACGCCGTCCGAGCTCGACGGGAAGTCGAGGAACACGCGTGGGAACAAGAGCCACGCAATCGTGAACTCGCCGTCCGACGACTGGTAGTAAATGCCCATGCCGGCCTCGGCGCAGAGGAGCAAGCTCGCGAGCCAGGCGAGGGCGGTGACGCCCGCGAGGCGCCCGAGCTTCGCTTCACGCCGAAAGGCTGCACGAAGAACCGTGAGCACCGCGAGGCCGACGCCGAGCACCACCGGCACGAGCGCCCACGGCCACGCATACGACGCCACCGAGTAACGCGACGTCCCGACGTAGCAAGAGTTGACGTCGCGCTCGAACCAGAAAACGGTCGTGTCCGACACCGCGATGACGAGCGCCGCGCCACAGCCGAGCCAGCGAAGGATCTTCACGCCACGCGCTCCGAAGCATACGCGGGTGCACGGCACCGCGCGACCCGGACGCTACGCGGGAGTCGTGCTGACGCTCCTCGCGTGCGGTCCGGCCGAGCAAAGGCCGGCCCGGAGCGTCCAGGGGCGGCCGCTCGACACGGCGGTCCCCGCTCCCTCGGCGACATCCGCGCTGCCGCCGTCCGTCAGAACCGCGCCCGGTTGCGCCGGCGGCCCCACACGCGTCGTCGTGAACACCCTCGAGCCCGGTGGACTCCTGGTTTGGAACGCGACCGGCACGGCGCTCGCCGTCGGTCGCTACGCGGGGCGGTCATTTTGGCCGCTGGCGTCGTCGCGCAAGGAGGACCAATGGGGCTCGGTTGCGGTGGTCGACCTCGCGACTCGACAGGTCCGCCGCGCACCGGCGCACGGCGTCGCGCGCGCCCTCGCGCAGAGCGACGGGTTCGTCATCGCCGCGGACACGAAGGTCGTCATCACCAAGGACGGGCGGCTGAGCCCCGGGGCCGACGCACCCGCCGAGGCCTCGAACGCGCTCGAGCCGCCGGCCGTCCCCCCGCGCACCGTCCAAGCGATCAAGGCGCGCATCCCGGAAGTCGCCGGAAGTCCGAGCGCGGCGTGGGCCACGAACGAGCGCGGCGATCGCAGCGCGGTCGGTACGGACAAGCTCGTGCGCATCGTGCCGGCGCGGAGCGAGCAGCCGACGCAGGTCGTGAGTTTGCCGGACACGGTGCTCGCCCTCGCTTTCCGGCCTGGATCGACCGATCTTGCGGCAGCCACGACGACATCGGTCGTGCTCGTGCACGAGACCGGCGCCACCGAGCTCATCGCGACACGCGTAGCGGAGCCCCCACAATGGAGCGCCGCCGTTTCGCCCACCGGGCGCACGCTGGCCGTTCACCTCGGCGGGCAGGTCGTCGCGCGGTCGCTCGTCGACGGCAGTGCGTACCCGACGTTCTCGCTCGACGGACCGAGCACCGGCTCGTACGAAGGGCTCGTCTTGCCGAGTGACATCGAGGTCACGCTGCCGCAGCCGTTCGGCAAGTCGAGGGAAGCGTGGACACTCGCGAACTCGGCCGTGCGAACGGTACCGGGCGCGCTGAGCCCCGACCGCTCGATCGGCGCGTTCGTCGACGGCGCCGGCGTTCGCCTCGAATCGAAAGCCGGCACGGTGCGCCTCGCGCCTGAGCGCCGCGCCGAGCCCGAAAGTCCGACGCTGCTGGCCTTGGCGTTTCGCCCGGACTCGCAAGCGCTGTTGCTGATGGAGACGCTGAATCTCCCGCGCAGCGCCGGCGGGCGGGTCAGCGCTTTTGCGGTGAGCGACGGGAGGCTGCTCTGGTCCGAGGACGTCGACGAGCCCAACGCGATGACACCCACCGCGCGCGGAGTGATCACGGAGAGCAGCGTCGTCGAGCGCTTCGAGGACGGCAGGAACGTCTTTTCGGTGGGGCGTGCGCCGTACGCCTATTCGCCCGAACGCGACTTGCTTGCGGTCGTGGACGGACGACGTCTCGATCTGGTGGGTCGAGGCGGGGCCCCGCTCGTCTGGCGCCTGCCGTTCCCCGAAAAAGTCGTGTCACTCGCGTTTGATGCCGGGGGCCAGCGCCTGGCACTCGGCACGAAGCGAGGCCTGCACGTGCTCGACGTGGGGACGCTGCGCGAAGTCGTGAGCACCGAGCTCACCGCGGAGACGGAAGCGCTCGGCTTTCGCGGCGATCTCGCGATCGTGCGCCGTGTTTCAGCGGACGCGCCGGAGCGCTCCTTCGCGCTGGTCGACGTGCGCTCGGGGGCGAGCCTGACCTTCGGTTTCGTGCTCACCACGAGTGCGGCGCCCGCCCTGTTCGCGAGCTCGTCGAACGGCTGGGTCGACGCGGACCCTGCCGTGCTCGCCGCGCTCCGCGACGCAGACCACCCCGACGTTCCCGTGCCGGCGGCTTGCGTGCGCCCTGGCCTCTTGCGCGAGTGGTTGGAAGGACCCGGCTGAGCCTGGCAACCCCTCTTCATCTCGCAGCCCCGAAAGGCTCCAGAGTCGTTGCGCGCCCGGGAAGATTCGAACTTCCGACACCCGGTTCCGTAGACCGGTGCTCTATCCAGCTGAGCTACGGGCGCTCGCGAAGGCGGCGACTCATAGCACAGGCGGCTCCGTTCTCATCCCCGTCGCGCAGAGGACATCGTCGGAACGGGCGGCCAGGCGTCCGAGGTGGGCCCTCCACCCACCGTTTGCCGTTCATGCGCCGCAAATCCGAGAGCGGCGGAATTTTGTCCGCAACTTTTTCAGGGTGTGGGCGTGGGTCTGACACTGAAGCCAGGGGCGACCCCTTCCGCCCCTCTCGATGGGCCATGCCGGTTAGACCCTAACTGCGGAAACAATTTGGTCTTTCCGCTTCGTTTGTTCGGGTGGCACGGACCCTGCTAAACCCCCGGCACTTATCGAGGCCACGCGGCTTCGTCACTTTCTCGCTCTCGCTAGCGAGATCTTTTAGAGAGACACCGCTGGAACGATGCCTCTCTCTCTTCAGCTTCCTTAATTTTCGCTTTCTTTTCGCTTACTTGTACTAACTGGTGGATTCTTCAGGGCCTGATGGGTGCAGCCGTCAGGCCTTTTTCAATTTTAGCGCTTTAGAAGCCGCTTGGGTAGCCCCCTCCTGGGGGCTTTGGCGTGCGCTTGCCACGCTCTGAGACACAACGCGCGAGCCCGCCCCGACCATCCCGAACTCCAAACAAGCTGCTCTTCAGGGACCGGGCGAAGCAGTGCGGGGCACTCCGAAGAGGTCGTCGGCGACGCCCTCGCTGTGACAGCGGCGACACCCGACCGTAGTGCTGCGTCCGGGCTCGTCCGGCTCGAGGTCGCTCCCGTCCGGTCGGCAGGTCTCGAACTGCCACACGCCGCGCGCCTTCTCCATGACGTAGACCGGTCCGGGGACGCCCGGGGCTCGCTCGTGAAAGAGCGCGACGACCGTTCCGTCGGGGAGCTCGGTGTCTCGAACCAAATGCTCGTAGGCCGAGTGCGCTTCGGGGTTCGTGCGAACGACGCCGAGCGCGCCGGCACCGACGTGCCCGACGTTCGGGAAGGACGCGCCGACCACGGGCCAGCGCTCCACTTCCGCAAAGCGCGGCCAAACCACGCGCGGCTTCGGAGGCGGTTGCGTCACGGGAGGCCGAACGGCGTGGTGCTGCTCCGCGCTGCACGCGGCGCCTGCGAGGATGAAGCTCAGTAACCAGGCGCGCACGTGTGCCCCGGCTGCGCCGATAGCTCGCGCATGGTACCACGACCTCGTGTTTTTGCGCGTGCACGCCGCGTCTGCTCTCGCGCTGCTCGCTCTGAACGCGAGCGCGTGCTCGGGTTCGAGCGGCGCCGCGCCCGTTGCGATCACGCCCGGCGCGGTTGCGTCGGCGGAGCGCCAAGCCTCGAGCCCGCCGCTCGCGAGCTCGGCACACGCCGCGGCGGAGTCGCCGTCGGATGCGGGGCCCGGCTGGCTCGGAGTGGAAGTGGCTCCGCCGGAAACCGGTCAGGGCGGCGTCCTCGTGAAGAGCGTGATGACCCATTCGCCCGCCGAGAACGCCGGCATCCTCGCGGGGGATCGCATCTTGCGCCTCGGCACCGAAACGATGACGCGCCCGCAAGACATCGTGCGCGTGGTGAGCTCGCGGCACGGCGGTGACAGGCTCGGAGTCGCGCTCGTTCGTGAAGGGGTCGAGCGGTTGATCCCGGTCGTGCTCGTGCCGCGGCCCGATCCGGACGACATGCTGAAGCTCGAGCTCGGCGACGGCCCGGCTCCCGCGTGGCGTCCGCTCGCGACCGTGCGCGGCAGCGTGCCGGCGACGCTCGCCGAGCTCAAAGGGCGCGTCGTCGTGATGGAGTTCTGGGCGTCGTGGTGCTTGCCGTGCCGCATGTCCGCGCCGAGGCTCAGCGCCTGGCAGAATCGTTACGGCGCGCAAGGGTTGACCGTGATCGGCATCACGATGGATTCGCCCGAAGTGGCACTGCAGGCGAGCGTCGAGATGGGGATGGACTACGCCGTGCTTTCCGATCCCGACGGGGAGACGACGCGCGAGTACAAGGCGTTCGCGCTCCCGACCCTGTTCGTCATCGACCGTGAAGGAAACATCCGCGAGGCGATGGTCGGTTACTCGTCGGCAGGCCTCGAAAAGGCGGAAAACACGCTGCGCGGGCTTTTGGCGCTCGGGCCCTGAACCCGGATACTATGGCGGGATGGACGACGCGAAGCTGAGGCAGCTCGCCGAACGTGCCGCCCGGGGCGGGGCGCCCAAATACCATCAGAAGAACAAAGAGCAGAACAAGCTCTTCGCTCGCGAGCGTATCGCGCTCCTGGTCGACAAGGATTCGTTCGTCGAAGACGGCTTGCTCGCGCGCGCCGACGCCGGCGACGAGCTCCCCGCGGACGGCGTCGTGACCGGCACCGCGTGCATCGACGGACGGCCGGTCGCGATCATGGCGAACGACTCGACGGTGAAAGCCGGCTCGTGGGGCAAGCTCACCGTCGAGAAAATCCTGCGCATTCAGGAGCGCGCCGACAAACTCTCGTGTCCGCTCTTTTATCTGGTCGACTCGGCGGGCGCGCGCATCACCGATCAGGCCGAGATGTTTCCGGGGCGGCGCGGCGCCGGGCGCATTTTCTACAACCAAGTCGCGCTGAGCGGCCGCATCCCGCAGATTTGCCTGTTGTTCGGGCCGTCGGCGGCGGGCGGCGCCTACATCCCCGCGTTCTGCGACGTGGTCGTGATGGTCGACGGCAACGCGAGCATGTACCTGGGCTCGCCGCGCATGGCCGAGATGGTGATCGGCGAGAAGGTGACGCTCGAGGAGATGGGCGGCGCGAAGATGCACACGAGCGTCTCGGGCTGCGGAGACGTGCTCGTCGCGACCGAGGAGCAGGCGCTCGCGTTCGGGCGCGACTACCTCGCGTACATGCCGCAGCACTCCGAATCGGAGCCGCCGAGCACGTGGGTGCGACCGCCGAAGCCGGGCGCGCCGCCGCTCGAGAAAGTCATCGTCGCCGACGAGAACAAGCCGTTCGACATGCGCCAGGTGATCGACGCGCTCGTCGACGACTCGAGCTTGCTCGAGCTCAAGGCGCGGTTCGCGAAGGAGCTCATCACGGGCTTTGCGCGCATCGAAGGGCGCCCGGTCGGCATCGTCGCGAACCAGCCGAAGCATCTCGGCGGCGTCCTGTTCGTCGACAGCGCGGACAAGGCGGCGCGCTTCATTTGGCTCTGCGACGCGTTCAATCTACCTCTGGTTTTTTTGGCGGACGTGCCGGGCTTCATGATCGGAACCAAGGTCGAGCGCCAGGGCATCATCCGCGCCGGCGCGAAGATGGTCGCGGCGGTGAGCGAGGCGACCGTGCCGAAGATCAGCGTCGTCGTGCGCAAGGCGTACGGCGCCGGCCTCTACGCGATGTGCGGGCCGGCGTTCGAACCGGAGGCGTGTCTCGCGCTGCCGACGGCCTCGATCGCGGTGATGGGCGCGCAGGCGGCGGTGAACGCGGTGCACTACAACCGCATCCAGGCCGTTCCGGAGGGGCCCGAACGCGAGGCGCTGGTGCAAAAGCTGCGCGACGAGTATCGCGAGGACGTGAGTCTCGAAAAGCTCGCGAGCGAGCTCGTGGTCGACGCGGTCGTGCCGTTCGACGCACTCCGGCGCGAGGTCGTGGCGCGGCTCGCGAACGCGGGCGCACGCCGCACGCCGCGCATCGCGCGCAAGCACCTCGTGCCGCCGATGTGATCATGCGCCGCCGTTTCACGCGCTGCTCGAGTTTTTGCTTCGGCGCGGCGCTCGCGTCCGCCTTGACGATCGCCGGGCCCGCGCGTTCCGCGATCGATCTCGGCGCGCTCGCGCGGAGCGGCGGCGGCGTGCTCCCGAACGCCGTGGGCGCACGGGCGAGCACGGTCGTGGAGCTTGCGCCCGGTGCGGCCGCGCCGCCCGGCTTCGTGCGCATCGGCGCGACGCCGTCCGGTTCGACCATCGGCACGCTCGATCTCGGCGCGGAGCGACTCTTCGCCCTCGCGACGGCGCGGCCCGAGCTCTCGCTCGCGTGGTCGCCGCCGCTCCGTCTCTTGCTCGACCGCGCGGACGGGCTCACGCACGCGTCGAGCTTCCGCAACCAGACGGGCCTCACCGGCAAGGGCGTCGTGCTCGGCATCGTCGACACCGGAGTCGATCCGACTCACGCGGACCTCCGGGACGCGAACGGCAAGACCCGCATCCTCTGGTGGCTCGATTTTTCGCGTGAACGCGCGAACCTCTACCCGGATCTGGAGGACGAGCTCGGCTGTCGTACCGATCCGAACGACACGAACGGCGTGCCGTGCGCCGTGCTCGCCGGCAGCGACGTCGACGCGCTCATCGCCGACGACGACCCCACGAACGATCCGCGCGATTTCGGCGGTCACGGCACGCACGTCGCGTCGCTCGCGGGCGGCACCGGCCTGTCGAACTCGACGCCGCGCTACGTCGGCGTGGCGCCCGAGGCGAGCTACATCATCGCCCGCGTCGCGCGCAAAGGCGGCGGCATCTACGACACCGACGTGCTCAAAGCCGCGAAGTTCGTGTTCGACCAGTCGGACGCCCTCGGCATGCCGGCCGTCGTGAACCTGAGCCTCGGCAGCGACTTCGGCGGACACGACGGCTCGACGCCGGCCGAGCTCGGGCTCGAGAGCCTGGTCGGATCGGACTACCCGGGGCGCGCGATCGTGGTTGCCGCCGGCAACAGCGCCGGACTTTACCTGGGTAGCGGCAGCGGCGTGCCGGACCCGCTCGGCGTGCACACCGAGCTCCACGTCGCCGACGGCGCGACCGCGCTCGTGCCCATCATCACGCCGCCGACGAGTCCCGGCGTGACCGAAGGCACGGTGTACCTCTGGCTCACGTTGCGGCCCGGCGACCACCTGAAGCTCGGCGTCGACGACCGCGCGGGCACCGTCATCGCGCCGCTCGAGCCCGGCAAAGAAACGGTCGTGCAGAAGGATCAGGTGCAAGTGACCGTGGTGAACGGCGTCACGAGCAGCGACGGCCCGATCCCGCCGGGCTCGTACTCCGCGGTCGCGATCATCGACGGGACTTGGAGCAGCGACGAGGTGTTCGCGCTCCGGCTCGAGGGGCTCGCGTCGGCGCGCATCTGGGTCGAGGGTGACGGCGCGTTGAGTCCGGAGACGAGCGTGGGGCCGCTGCTCCCGCGCGCGCAAAAGGAGGGGACCATCAACGTGCCGGCGTCGGCGCCGGACTTGATCGCCGTCGGCGCGACGGTCAACCGCACCGATTGGCCCGACTACGCGGGTGAGACCGTGTCGCTCGAGGGGCTCGGACCGCCGGAGTTCGCGCCGCAAGACACGCCGGCGTATTTTTCGTCGGCGGGGCCGAACGCGCTCGGCGCGCTCAAGCCGGATCTGGTCGCGCCGGGCGCGAACGTCGTCGGCGCCATGGCGGCGGACGCGGATCCGCGCGGCGCGGGCAGCGGCGGTCTCTTCGACGACATGGGGCTCTGCGACACGCTCGGCTTCGCGACGGATTGCTTCGTGGTGGACGACGCGCACGCCGTGACGGGCGGCACGTCGATGTCGGCGCCGATGGTGACGGGCGCGGTCGCGCTGCTCTTCGAGCGCGATCCGACGCTCAATCAAGCCGAGGTGAAGGCGCTGCTCCAGTCCGGCGCGCGCCGGATCCAGAGCGGCTCGGTGCCGGAGCAGCTCGGCGCGGGCGCGCTGGATCTCGAACGCACGCTCGAAGCGCTCGACGAAGGCGATCTCGAACGCACGCCGGGCAGCGGCAGCGAGCTCCTCGTCTCGGAGTCGTACGCGCATCCGGACCCGACGTGGCCGCTCACCGGACTCCTCGAGCTCCGCGACGACGCGGGTGAAGTGGTGGACGGCTTCGACGTGTCGAGGCTCTCGCTCGTCGCGGGCGGCGCGACGACGCTCGAGCCGCTCACGCGGCTTGCGCCGGGGCTCTGGCAATTCGCGGTGGCGGCGCCGAGCGGCAGCGGCGGACGCACGCTGACGCTCGCGGCGACGTTCGACGGCGAAACGGTCGCCGGCGTCACGGTGCCGATCGCGGTCGACCAAGCCGACGCGGCCACGTTGCCCTCGGCGCGCGGCGGTTGTTCGCTCGTGCCCGCGGGCTCTGGCGCGCCGCACGGCGAGTGGGCTGCGTGGTGCGCGGTGTTCGCGGCGTTCGGCGTCGCGCGGCGCCGTCGACTCCGCGAGCCCGAGACGCATTAGGGGTGTCCTTGATTTCTCGAGCTCGCAAGGCGGCGCGGGCGGTGGGTTTGCGGCTCGAGAGTTTGTCTATACAGGTTGATTGTATAGACAAATCACCACGCCCGCGGCCCGTCCACGGGGGAAGAGCGTCGCGACTGATTTTCGAGCCGTCGGCGAGCACGGGCAAGGTTGGACGAGCGCGAATTGGACGAGCGCGAAGTGGTTGCGGGCCGTCTTCTCGTAGCGGGTAGCTACGGCTCGGAAGCGCTTGAGGTCGTGGAAGAACTAGAGCGGCCTTCACTGCCGTAGCACGTGAAAGTGATGAAAAAGGCCCCCACGCCGCGCGGAGCCGGCGCGGCGCGCCGCGGCTCGTCACAACAAAAAAGGAAGGAACATCTTGGTTCGCTTGCGATACGCGGCGTACTGCTCGGGGAACTGCGCGAGCATGTCGCGCTCTTCGCGGGCGGCGCTGTACGCGAAGTAGGCGACGGCGGTGACGAGAACGAACGTGAAGAACGGCACGACGAGCGCGGTGCCGAGCATCGTCACGAACATGCCGCCGTAGATCGGGTGGCGCACGAACGCGTAGGGGCCGCGCGTGACGAGCTCGGGGTCGACGCGGAGCGACATCGGCATGCCCCAGTTTTTCCCGATCGCGTAGCGGGCCCACATCATGAACGCGATGCCGGCGTCGCAGAGCACGCAGCCGACGAGGGCGGCTGGGCCGGTCGTCTGCTTCAGCGCCGTGAGCTCGTGGCGGCGAAACAAGGCGAAGACGACGAGCACGAACGCGAGGCGCGCGCCCGTGCTCGTGAAGCGACCGAGCGGGCGGCTCGGTTTGGCGCGGAGCGCCGCGATGCGCCAGACGAGCGAGAAGACGATCCAGCTCGCGAGCACGACGGCCGAGTACGGGGTCACGCTTCAGAGCTCCACCAGGTAGAGCGACGCGGCGTGCGGCTCGAACGGAGCCACGTCGGGATCGAACGGGTGATCGGCGTCGACGCGTTCGAGGTGCGCGCCCGCGACGATGACGGCGCGCGCGTCGTGGACGTTCGCGAGCCGTGCTTCGGATTCCGTCGCTCGCTCCTGGAACGGCACGCGCAGGCGCGAAAGCTCGCCGCTCGCGCCGACTTCGACGAGCTCCCATTGAAACTCCGCGGGCGGTTCCCACGCGACCTGGACGCCGAGCGAGAAACCCTGCGGCGCGCCGGCGAGGTCGAGCCAGACGAGCACGGCGCCCGTCGGCTCGATGGGCGTGAGGCGGACGCGCCGCGGCAGCGTCGAAAACGGGATGACCCAGTCGAAGCTCGGTGTGCCGAAGAAGCCGGACCACGCGAGCGTCGGCAAGTGCCGGCCGTCCTCGCGCTCGCCGACGAAGGCGCGGGCGACGGCGAAGTCGCCGAGGAGCTCGGCCATGGGCGCTTGGCCCGGACCGAGCGTGTGGCGGAGCACGTCGAACCAGTCGGGATCGTTGTGCCAGGTGGGGCTGCCGGGCGGCGTGGTTTGCGCCGACGCCGAGAGGAGCGCGGTGGCGAAGTCGAGCGGCCCGCCCGCGCCGAGCCGTTGCTCGAGGTATTCGAGAAAGATCGCGTGACCCTCGCTCGTCGGCGCGAGATCGCGCGCCGCGATCGCCTCGCTCGGACGCCGCTGCACGCGATCGATCGCCTCGAAGTCGAAGCTCGTCGGCTCACCGACGATCCACCAGAGCTCGGTCGCGAAGGCTCGCCGCACGTCGGGCGTTTCGCCGGGGTCGAGCGCGAGCGCGAGCGCCTCGCCGACACACAGCGTCGCGGCGCGTTCGAGCAGCGGCTTCGGATCGGCCATCGCCGTGCAGAAGCCCGACGCGCGATCGAAGCCGCCCGGTCGCGGCAGATCGGGATAGACGTGGACGCGATCGTAGTCGGCCGTGACGCGGTCACTCGGAAGAAGGTAGAGGTCGAGGGCGTCCGAGCCGCCGCGCCCCTCGTCGCCGAGCGGCGCCGGCAGGCCGAGCCCCACCGTCATGCGCGCGTAGGCGAGCTCCAGGGCGTCGAGCGCGTCGAGCATGACCGCGGGCGGCGTGCCTCGAAAGCCGTGCACGCACACCGGGCACGTGGGTGAGCAGACGCGGTCGCCGCCGGTCGGTCGGTCGCGCGTCTCCACGGCCGCTCCGACTGGAAGGCGCGGATCCGTTTCGACGACGTGCGGCGGCCGGTCGGGCGTGCCGCCGAGGAGGAGCGGCGGCTCGCTCGGGTCGGCGAGCGCGCACGGCGTCGCGAGTCCGACGGCGAGCGCCGTCAGGGCCGCACGAGCTCGGCCGAATTTGACACTCTCGGCGGCTCGGGCCCTATACTGCCGACGGAGCCTTTGCGCTCGAGCCATGGGTACGCCGCGCTTCGATCCGACGCACTCGCTAGAATTCAACCTCGACCGAGGCAGCGTCAAGCTCAGCGGCTCGCTCGAGCGCGTGCTCTTGCCGGCCGACGCGCTCGCGGCCCTCTTGCGCGGCGCCGACGGCGAGGCGCGGCGTGACTTCGCGCGCCGGCTCGGCACCGAGGCCGGCCGTCGCGTCGCCGAACGTCTCGACGGCAGCGCGACGCCCGAAGCCGTCGCCGAGCACCTCGGCGGGGAGCTCGCGCTCATGGGGTTCGGCTCGCTCGGCTTCGAGCGCTGGGGTCGCGTGCTCGTCGTCGCGGTGCACGGCTCGCCTCTCCGCGCCGAGGGCGACGAAATCCTCGCCGGCATCCTCGAGGGTGCGCTGCAGCGTGCTTTCGGTCGCAGCACCGGCGTCGTGCCGCTCCAGCGCGACGACTCGCTCGTGCGGCTTTTGGTCGTGAGCGCCGGCGCCGCCGAACGCGTGCGCGGTTGGCTCGGCTCGGGGACGAACTGGGGCGAAGCGCTCGCGCGCTTGAACGCGGGTGGAGGCGAGTCGTGAGCGGCGTGCGTCTGCAGAAGCTCGAAGCGTTGCTCGCTCGCGTGCGAAAGAATCGCACGGCGGCGCCCGTGCGCGCCGGCGCGCTCGTCACGGCGTCCGCGCCTGCCGCGCTCTCGGTCGCACCGGTTCCGATCACGCCGCCGACTCCGAAAGCGCCTTCCGTCGCCGCGTCGGCACCGCCCGCGCGCGTCGAGCCGCCGCGCGCCGTCGCTTCCGTGCCCATCGAGCCGCCGCGCGTCGAGCCGCCGCCGTACATCGAGCCGCCTCCGCGCATCGAGCCGCCGCCGCGCATCGATGCGCCGGCTTCGGTCGCGCCGCCCGTCGAGCCGCCGCCGCCCATCACGACACCGTCGTGGCAACCCGAGCCCGGCTCCGCCGTGCAGGCGCGTCCGACGAGCGTGCCGCCGATGGAGATCAGCGACGAAGACCTGCTCGAGGTCTCGACGTTGCCGCCCGAGGCCGATCAGCGCGCCGCCGAAGCCGACTCGCCGGAAGTCGAAGTCGCGGGCGGCGAGAGCGAGGAAGCGCAGCCGCCCGCGTCGTCGCGGCGCTTCAAAGTCCCGGAGCCGCTCGAGGAAGGGCTCACGAGCGGAGGCTCGGGCGAGAGCGAGCGCGAGATACCGGTGAAGACGCCGCCCCCGGAGTCGGGGCCGCAGGAAGCGTTGCCGGCGACGGGCCTCGAAGCGCCGCGCATGCCGGACGTGAGCGAGCTCGAAGCCGATCTGAGCGGGCCGCCTTCGATGGGTCCGACCGCGGAGCAGCTCGGTGAGACGATCGAGCTCGAGGCGCCGCGCGGCCCCGAGCTCGAAATCGACGTGACGGTCGTCACCGAAGAAGAGTCGAGCGTTCCCGCGCCCGCAGAAGAGCTCGAAGTGTCGCTGCCGCGACCGTCGATGCAGTCGGGGCTCTACGACGTGGCGGCGTCGGCGCCGGCTCCCGCCGTTTCGATCGAAGCGCCGCCGCCCGAGGTGCGCGAGGCGGTGACGCTGCCGACGCGCGCCGCCGCGGACGAAGGCCCCGAACGAACGCTGCGCCCCGCGCTCGGCGCGACCGACGTGGCTCGCATGGCGCTCCTCACGCCCTCGTCACCGAAGACTTTCGTCGAGCTCCTCGACGCCTCCCTCGGCCTCTGACCGCCCGAAAAGCCGCCGAAACTCCCGCGGAAGGCCCACTTTTTCGGCCGAAAGCAGAGAAAAGGCGAGCGTCCCTTGCGAGGGACGGGGGCATCGGCTAGTTTCCGCGCCCCCAAATGGCCTATGCAATCATCCGCTCCGGCGGCAAGCAATATCGGGTTGCCGAGGGTGATACCGTGCGCGTCGATCTATTGTCGGGCGCGGCCGGCGACAAGATCAAGTTCGACGACGTGCTCATGATCGGCGGCGACGCGCCGAAGATCGGCAAGCCGCTCGTCGCGGGCGCGTCCGTGGAGGCCGAGATCGTCGGCGAGACCAAAGGCGACAAGCTCGTCGTCTTCAAGTTTCGCAAGCGCAAGCGCTCGCGCCGCAAGGCGGGTCACCGCCAGGCGTTCACGTCGGTGAAGATCACGAAGGTGCAGGGCTAACTCCGATGGCACATAAAAAAGGCGGCGGCTCGACGCGCAACGGGCGCGGCTCGAACGCTCAGTTTCGCGGGGTGAAGGTCTTCGGCGGCGAGTTCGTGCGCGCCGGCGGCATTCTCGTGCGGCAGGTGGGGCAAACGATCAACCCGGGCCGCAACGTCGGCGTGGGCAGCGACTACACGCTCTTTGCTCTGGTGGACGGCGTCGTCACCTACGAGCACGCGAGCCGCAGCAAGAAGCGCGTTTCGGTGTACCCGAACGCCGCGAGCTGAGTCGCGATTCCTACTCGCTACAAGCTCCTCGTCAGCGACATCGACGGGACGCTCGTCGGGCCGGCGGGGAACGTGCGCCGCGCGGACCGTGAGGCCGTGAGCGCGCTGCTCGGCCGCGGCGTCCACGTGACGCTCTGCACGGGCCGCATGTTTTCCGGCACGCAGCCGCTCGCGCTCGAGCTCGGCTTGGACGCGCCGGTCGCTTGCGTCGACGGGAGTCACGTGGCGCACGCGCGCACCGGGGCGCGGCTCGCGTGCGCGGGGCTCGCCCACGAGGCGATTCGCGCGTTCTGCGAAGTCCTCGAGCGGCACGAAGCGGCGCCGTTCGCGCTCTCCGACGAGCTCCTCTTCCACGACGACGCGGGACACGCGCACCTCGACTACATGCGGCTCTGGTCGCGGCAGACGCACGTCGTCGGGGACCTGCTCGTGAGCGACGTGTGGCACCGCGGGCGCACCGTGCCCGCCATGCTCGGGCTCGCGACCGAAGACCGCATCCGCGCGGCCGAGGAGGCGCTCCTCGAAAAGAGCGAGCTCCTGCAGACCATCGTGTTCGAGTCGCAGAGTGAGTTCGAGGACGGCACGCGGCCGTGGGCGCTTTTGGTGCGCGCCGCCGGTATCGACAAGGGCACCGGGCTCGAATGGCTCGCCGCGCACTACGGCGTCTCGCTCGACGAGGTCATCGCGGTCGGGGATTGGCTGAACGACGTGCCGATGCTCGAGCGCGCCGGCCTCTCGTTCGCGATGGCGCAGGCGCCGCGCGAAGTGCAAAGCGCCGCGAAAGTGGTGCTCGACAGCGACCACGAGACCGGGGGAGCCATCGCCGAGGTCGCTCGGCGCGCCGGATTATTGTAAGCCCTGACGAGGACGCATGCCGCGCATCCTCGTGCTGCCGCCCGAGCTCGCGAGCCAGATCGCCGCCGGTGAGGTGGTCGAGCGTCCGGCGAGCGTCGTGAAGGAGCTCTGCGAGAACGCGGTCGACGCCGCGGCCACGCGCTGCGACGTCGAAATCGAGGGCGGCGGCATTCACGCGATCTCGGTCGCCGACGACGGCGAGGGCATGACGCCCGAGGACGCCGAGCGCGCGCTCGAACGCCATGCGACGAGCAAACTCGCGCGCTTCGAGGACCTCGAGCGGCTCGCGAGCTACGGCTTTCGCGGCGAAGCGTTGCCGAGCATCGCGAGCGTGAGCCGGCTCACGCTGCGTACGCGCACGCGCGACGCGGACGCCGGCGTCGAGCTCGTTTGCGAACCCGGCGCGGCTCGCGTCGCGCGCCCGGCGGCGCACGCGCCCGGCACGCGCGTCGAAGTGCGCGATCTTTTCTTCAACGTGCCCGCGCGTCGCAAATTCCTGCGCTCGAGCGGCACCGAGTCCGGCCACGTTTCCGAGGTGGTCGAAGCCGCGGCGCTCGCGCGACCCGACCTCACCTTCACGCTCGCCCGCGACGGCCGGCGTGTCCGCGAGTATTTGCGCGCCCGGGACCGCGAAGAGCGCGTGCGGAACGTGTGTTCCGACGACGAGCTCGCGGCGTGCCGCGGTGAACGCGGACCGCTCCGCATCGAGGCGTTTCTGTCGCGGCCCGAGGCGGCGCGCGCCGGAGCGGCGGGGTTGCGCCTGCTCGTGAACGGCCGTCCCGTTCGCGATCGAGCGCTCCTCGTCGCGATCGCGCAAGCGTACGGCAGCGTGCTCGAACGCGGCCGTTATCCACGAGGTGTCGTCTACCTCGATCTGCCGAGCGAGCTCGTGGACGTGAACGTGCACCCGCAGAAGGCGGAGGTGCGTTTCGCCGATCCGCGCGCCGTGAGCGACGCCCTCTACGCGATTCTTTCGCGTGCGCTCACGAGCGCGTTCTCGCTTCCGACGCCCGAGCGCGCGGCGTGGGGACGGCGCTCCGCCGTCGTGAAGGACGCGAACGGCGCGACCGGCGGGGCGGCGCCGCCCGTGACGGCGAGCGACGAACCCGGCGCGGCCGGCGCGGAAGAGAGGCCGGCAGACGACGGCGCCGCGTACGCCGAACGCGCGGCGCCGTATCCCGGGCACGCGTCTTCCCGCGCGACGCTCGCCGTGCCGCACGGCACGGACTCCGCTTCGCCCGGCGCGGCCCCTTTGCCGGCCGGTGCGCCGCGCGCGCCCGAACTCGCCGATGCTCGCGCGTTCATCTCCGTGCGCGACTCCGCCGCCGCGCCCATTCAGCCGAGTCCGAGCATTCGCTGGTCGATGCTGCGCTTCGTCGCGCAACTGCGCCAAACGTTCCTCTTGTGCGAAGGCGACGAGGGACTCTACGTGCTCGACCAGCACGCGGCGGCCGAGCGTGTCACGTTCACGCGGCTCCGGCGCGAGTACCAATCGCGCGCCGTGCCGTCGCAGGCGCTCCTGTTTCCGTCCGTCGTCGACGTGACGCCGGCCGAGGCGGAAATCGTCGAGCAGCGCGGCGCGGAAATCGCGGAAGTCGGGCTCGACGTGCGCGTCCGCGGTCCCGAGAGCGTCAGCATTCATGCCGTACCGCGCCTGCTGCAGCGGGCGAGCGCCGAACGACTGGTGCGCGATCTCCTGAGCGAGGTGTCGCGAAGCGGCGGTCGCGCGTTCTCGGCGGCGGTCGATCTCGCGCTCGCCACGATGGCGTGCCACGGCTCGGTCCGCGCCGGCGATCCACTCTCCGCGACCGAGGCGAAGGCGCTGCTCGTGGCTCTCGATCAGGCGGATTTTGCCGGGCATTGTCCGCACGGGCGCCCGGTGGTCACCTTTCAGTCGTGGGCCGAGCTCGAGCGCAAGGTCGGGCGCCGCTGAGCTTGCGGCGGCGAAAGTCGGCTCCATGAGCTTCGCGAGCGCAGAGCAACCGTCGCTCCTCGTCGTCGTCGGTCCGACGGCGTCGGGCAAGACGGAGCTCGCCGTGCGCCTCGCGGAAGAGCGCGGCGGTGAGATCGTGAGCGCCGACAGCGTGCAAGTCTATCGGCGCTTCGACGTGGGCTCGGGCAAGCCGAGCGCCGCCGAACGCGCGCGCGCGCCCCATCACTTGATCGACATCCGTGAACCCGAGGAGCCGCTCGACGCCGCCGGCTGGGCCGCGCTCGCCGCCCGCGCCATCGACGACATTCGCGCCCGTGGCCGCGAGCCCATCGTGTGCGGCGGCACGTTTCTCTGGGTGAAAGCGCTGGTGTTCGGCCTCGCCGAAGCGCCCGCGGCCGATCCGGCGATCCGCGCGCGCCATCGCGCCGAGGCGGAGGGTGCCGGTCGAGCGGCGCTTCACGCGCGGCTCGCCGCGGTCGATCCCGAAAGCGCCCGCCGGCTCGCGCCGAACGATTTGGTGCGCGTGAGTCGCGCCCTCGAAGTCCACGAGCTCACCGGCGTGCCGCTCAGCCGCTGGCAAGCCGAGCACGGATTTCGCGCCCCGCGCTACGCCGCGCGTTTCGTCGGCGTGCGCCGCGAGCGCGACGAGCTCGATCACCGCATCGAAGCGCGCGTGCGGGCCATGCTCGCAGCCGGTTGGATCGACGAAGTGCGGTCGCTCGTCGCCGCGGGCTACGGCGACAGTCGCGCGATGGGCGCCGTCGGCTACAAGCAGGTGCACGCGGCGGTCGGCGCCGGCACGCCGATCGACGACGACGCCCTCGCCGTCTCGATCGTGCGGGCGACGCGCATTTTCGCACGCCGCCAGCGCACGTGGCTGCGCGAGCAACCGGTCGAGTGGGTCGCTGCGGCGTCGCCCCCGCTCACGCGTTCGCGATGATCGCGAGGTTGCCGTCCGCCGCCGATTGGAGCGTGCTCTGCAGCGTGGAGAGCGTGCGTTCCTCGTTGTCGAGCACGCGGCTCCGGTGCTGCTCGGCTTCGGCAACGCTCGCGCCGGCGTCGGCTGCCGCTGCTTCGTGCTGTTTTGCGCGCGCTTCCGCGTCCTTCTCGGCGGCACCGAACGTCATGGCGCTCGTCGGTTTCGCCATGGTCGTCAGCATTTGGCCGACTTGCAGCGCGACGTCGCTCGAGTGCTTCGCGCTCGCGAAGGCCGCCTTCGATGCGAACGTCTCGTCCATCGGATGCGCCGGCGCGGCCGCCGTGGCGACGGTCGACACGGTGCCGCCGACGAGGCCGAGCCCGCCTTCGACCCAGGCGCCCTCTCTCACGTCGTTCGCGGCTTCGTGCAGGTCTTGAACCTGCCGCTCGAGCTCCCGCCGCTGTGTTTCGTGAGCCGCGCGCAGCTCCTGCTCGTCCGCGGCGGCTCGCGCGTCGTCGACGTCGAGCATCAGTTTGGCTAGGGCGGCCAAGTCGTCGCCGCCGCCGATGGACATCGTCGTCATGCCGCCCTCATGCGCGCGAGGAGCGCGCTCTTGCCGTCCGAGTCGTCCTTCGTCGTCGTCGCCACGCCGTGATCGGCGCGCTGGACGTCGTGCGCGCATTGCTGCAGCACTTCGAGCGCCAGGTTGAAGCGGAAGAGCGCTTCGGTCTGCGCGCCGCGGGCGCTCGTCGCGTCCGCTTGCGCGTCCATCGAGTCGGCGTGATACGCGTCGGACGCCATTTGGGCGCCCGCGCCCGTCGTCGACGCCGCGGCGCTCGCGACACGCCCGCCCTTCGCGATGTCCGACCAAACGTTCGCGGGGGCACCGAGTTGTCCCGACGCGACGCCCGCGATCGCGCCGCCCGCGGACAGCGCCAAGCAGACCTTCGGATCCAAGCCGGCCTTCTGCCCCACGTCCGCGCCGATCGACATGCCCGCGGCGACGAGCGCGAGCACACCGGCCGCGCCGACGCCGCCCGTGGCCACGATCGCGGCCGCGCTCGCGACGACTTCGGCGATCGTCGCGATGTCACCGCCGAAAACGTTGCTGAGGACGCCCCAAAAGCCCGAGTTTTCGTCCGCTTGCTTCGAGCGATCGAGCGCCTCCTGCATCTGCCGCTGCGCCTCCTCGAGCTCGTCGTTGGCACGGTTCACGTTTTCGCGTGCGGCGTTGCTCTGCGCGCCGCGGCTCTGGAGCATGAGCGCGAGAAGCGCGCATGCGGGGTCGCTCGTGACGGGGACGTCATCGAGGCTCGGCGTGTAGCTCGATTGGGACATGCTGTTCACCGCTTCGGAAGACATGGCTGCGGCTCCTAACCGCGGATGTTGCCCACGATCGCGTTGCTCGTCTGATCGCGGCTCGCGAGGATGTTCGAGCCGAGCTCGTCCGTTTGACGCGCGTCCGACACGAGTTGCTGGATATTGATGAGATCCAGCTGATCGATGCGCCCGAGCTTGTCCGTCTCGCCCTTGATTTGGGTGCTGAAGTCCTTCCTCATCGGGGCGGTCGCCGTCGGGTCGGTGGACTCGGCTTCCGCGCTGAGTGTGGTTACAGGCGACTCGAGCGTCGCCAGGAGCGAGGCGATGGTCCCCGGGGGTAGGGACGAGTTCTTCACCGCCGAATCGACCGAATCACCCGTGTCGGCGCTCGGGTTGCACTCGACGTACGGCGCGAGCTGCACCTCCATCGGCAAGAGCAGCTGGTCCACTTCGGGCGCGAGCGACGTGCCCGCGTAACGTTGCTGGACGGCCTGCATTTCCTTCAGCACGTCACTGTCGGACTTTCCGCCATCGATATCGGCTTGGAGATTCGTGAGGTCCTGCGTGAGCTGCGAGCGATCATCCGAAGCGAACATCATCGAATCGAGCTGTCCGTATTGCTCGTTCGACTTCTGTTCGAGCCACGCGATGATCTCGCCGTCCGAAACGTAATTGCTGGTAGCGGAGCCGATGTCGGGCATGGTGGGATTCCTTTTGCTGAATGAGCAGCGCGAGCGGAAATCGCGCGCGCTCGAGACCGGGTCGGCCGCCCCGACGGCGAGTTGCGAAAAAAGAACGCGGCGCGCTCTTTTACGAAGGCGGGAGCCTTTGCTACTCTCGAAAGTCCGATGGGCCGCGGAACTTGGATGCGAGGGTTGGCGCTCGGGCTCCTCATCGTCGCGCCTTGCTTCGGCAAGCCGCGGCCGCACGTCGCCGCCAAACCGAAGGTGACGAAGGACGCACCGGCAGCGGCCGCGACGTCGTCCGCCGAAGCCGCGCCGAGCGAGCCCTCAACGCCGGCCGCCGACGAGACTCAGGTGAAAGCCGCCGGGACCAAAGAGGCCGGCAAAGAGGGCAAGTCGAAGGTGCTCTCCGTCGAGGAATCGACGAAGGACAAGGGCGTGAAGACCTACAACTTCAGCGCCGTCGAGGTCGAAGGCCGGCTCAAGTCGCCGCAAATCGTCTACTTCTTGCGCCGCGTGCGCGCCGAGTTCGAGGCGGGTGACCTCGGGCATCGCTCGTTCATGCCCGAGCTTTCCGACACGCGTAGGAGCGCGTCGCTCAGATGAGCGCCGCGCCCGCGCCCGTCGTGCTGCGTGCCGCGGCGGTCTGGGGCACCACCGTCATCAAGGCGCGCTCGCTCACGACCGGCGAGAGCCTGAAGTTCGGCGAAGATCCGGAAGCGTTCATCGCGAAGCCGGACGGCTCGCCCATGTCCGACTTCCCGCTCCGCGCCGTGGCGGCGGGGTGGGAGCTCGACGCGCGCGGCGCGACCGGCGGCGAAATCGTGCTGCGCGGCCGTCGCGAAAGCCCGACGGCGCTCGGCGCGAGCGGCGCGCCGATCCCGATCGTCGCGGGCGACTACGGCGTCGTCCAGTACGGCAACTTCTCGGTCTTCTTCCAGTTCGCGGACGCGGTGCCCGCGCTGAAGAAGAAGCGCCGGCTCGATTGGGGCTTCTTCCTCTCGTTCCTGTTCGCGATGATCGCCGTCGGTGGCGGGCTCGCGCTCATGTGGGCGATCACGACCCCGCGCGGCATTCCGAAGCCGATCGAGCTCACGAGCCAAGCCGATCTGCTCGCGCAGCTGAACTTGAAGCCGGAAGACATCCCGCCGCCGCCGCAAGCCGGTCAGCAAGACAAGGGCTCCGGGGTGCCCGATCCCGGCGCGAAGGACACGAAGCCGCAAGGCGGCGGCAAGAAGATCAAGGGCGCCGAAGGCAAGCTCGGCAAGCAGGGCCCCGAAAAGGAGACGAAGCTCACGGGCGAGCCCGCGGCGGGTCTCGGCGGCATGGCCGAAGCGCTGAATTCCGACGTCGGCGACGAAGTGAAGAAGACGCTCGGGACGATCAGCTCGGTCGCGGACGCGCTCGGCGGCTTGCGTTCGGATTCGATCGTGCTCGGTCAAGGTTCGGGAACGGGCTTGCGTGGCGGCGGACCGGGCGGCGGCGGTACGGCCGAAGGCGGCGTGCCGTTCGGCTCCGGCACGCTCGATACCGGCTGGGGCCCGGGCAAGGGCGGCGGCTTTGGCAGCGGCTCCGGCGGTCCCGGCGGTCGCGGCCTCGGCGGTCCGGGTCGCGGTGGCCTCGGCAACGGTGAGGGTTCGGGCTCGGGCACCGGTGACGGCGAGCGCAAGGTCGCGGGCGGCGGCGCAGCCAAGGCCGGTCAGGGTCTCACGCCCGAACAGATCCAGCGCGTCGTGATGTCACGCATGGGCGCGTTTCGCGCTTGCTACGAAATCGCGCTCGACAAGGATCCGACGGCGCACGGCGGCGTGAGCATCGGCTTCAGCGTGAGTCCGGGCGGCGACGTGGCGAGCGCGAGCGTCTCGCACAGCTCGCTCGGCAATCCGCGCGTCGAAGGCTGCATTCTCAGAACCTTCAACCGTCTCCGCTTCCCCTCCGCGGACAAAGCGACGAACGCGAGCTTCCCTTTCGTGTTCAAGAAATGATCGCTGGCACGAAACCTGGATCACTGTCCTGCTGGGTCCGCTCCGAACTCCCGTGAGAACGCGATCATGCTGAATCCAAGCTCCGTTCCGCTGCATCCCTCGGGGGCGCGGCGCCCCGCGCCGGGGTCCGAGGCCCTCGTTCTGCTCGTTCTCGGCTGCGCGCTCGCGAGCGTGGGCTGTGCCGACGACGGCCGCACCCGCATCTTGCCGCCCGCGCAAGTCGCCATGGCGCCGGACGTGGCACCCGTCTTTCAGACGGACGAGATGACGATTTACGAGGTCAAGAAGGGCCTCCAATTTCCGATCCTCGCGCCCGACAAGGCGATGCCCGCGTCCGTGAACGGCTCGTACGCCCCGTACGACAACGAGCCGTGGGAACAGCTCAAGGACGTCCGCGTTCAGATCAGCTGGACCCTCTCGAACCTCGACGCGCAGGACCACAACGTCGAGCTCTTGATCGATCCGTGGACGGAATTCGGGCGCTATTGGCCCGGTCTCACGCTCGTCGATCCGAACGAAGGCAAGTACCTGCCGAACCTCTCCGGCATCGATCACTACTACCAACTCGCGTCGACGGACGACCCCGACAAATCGCGCGTGAACGGCACGTACACGTACGACGACTGCGACGAGCTCGCGCGTGATTTCGCGACGGTGATGAACCTGATCAAGAACCCGCCGACCTCGGAGCCCGGCGGGCAAGCCCTCGACCCCGCCGATCAGCCGGCGCTCCTGCCGACGTACGTGAACCACGCGTTCGACTTCGAGAACATCTCGACCAAGGATCCGCTCGTGAAGCAGTGGCTCCCGTCGACCATCGCCGGCCTCACCGGCATCGACTTCGGCCTGCGTACCTACGAACAGGCGACGGTCGCGCTCGAGATCGTCGTCGAGGTCACCGATCAGGGCAACGATCGCGTGCGCCCGCAGGGCAGCAACGCCGCGCTGCTCCCGCCCACCCAGACGATCATCACCGTCGGCACGGCCGGACCGGCGATGTAGCTACATCCGTTCGGGCGCGGCCATGCCGAGCAGGCCGAGGCCGAGCGCGAGCACGTTTTTCGTGATGCGGCAGAGCAGCAGGCGCGAGGCGCGCGTGGCCGCGTCTTCCGCGCGCAGCACGGGCGAGCTCTCGTAAAAGCTCGTGAACGCGCTCGCGAGCTCGAAGAGGTAGCCGCAGAGTTTGTGGGGCTCGAGCGTCTTTTCGACGAGGGCGAGCACCGGCTCGAGCATGCCGAGCTCGACGGCGAGCTTGCGCTCCGGTTCGGTCGCGAGGACGAGCCGCGTCGAAGCGTCCACCACGATGCCCGCGTCGGCCGCCTTGCGCGCGATGGAGCAGATGCGGGCGTGCGCGTACTGGAGGTACGGCCCCGTGTTGCCCTCGAAAGCGAGCATGCGGTCCCAATCGAAGACGTAGTCTTTGATGCGATCGCTCGAAAGATCGGCGTATTTGAGCGCGCCGATGCCGACGGCCTGCGCGACGCGCGTGACCTCGCCGGGGTCGAGCTCGGGATTCTTTTCGCGGACGGCTTTTTCGGCGCGCGCGACCGCTTCGTCGAGGAGGTCGGCGAGCTTCACGTTCTCGCCCGAGCGCGTCTTGAACATCTTCTTGTCGGGGCCGAGAATCGAGCCGAACATCACGTGCTCGGCGCGGGCCGGAGCGGGCAAGAAGCCGGCTTTTTTCGCCGTCGCGAAGACCATCGCGAAGTGCTGCTGCTGCGGAGCGCCCGTGACGTAGAGCAGGCGCGTCGCCGAGAGCTCGCGCGTGCGGAAGCGAATCGCGGCGAGGTCCGTCGCGGCGTAGCCGAACCCGCCGTCGCTCTTCCGCACGATGAGCGGCACGAGCGCGCCGTCCTTGCCCTTGAACTCGTCGAAGAAGACGCAGAGCGCGCCCGCGTCGATGCGCGCGACGCCCTGCCGCTCGAGCTCGTCGGCGATGCCCGGCAGCATGGCGTTGTAAAAGCTCTCGCCGCGCACGTCGTCTTCGGTGAGGAGCACGCCGAGGCGGCGGTACAGCGTCGAAAAATAGCGGAGTGACGCGCCGACGAACGTCCGCCAGCGGGCGAGCGTTTGCTCGTCGCCGCTCTGGAGCAAAACCACGCGTTTGCGCGCGCGCTCGGCGAACGCGGGATCCCCGTCGAACTTCTGGCGCGCGGCTTGATAAAATTGGTTGAGCGAGCCCATCGAGAGCTCGCTCGCGGCGCGATCGGCGCCCACGTCTTCGAGATGCTCGAGCAGCATGCCGAACGGCGTGCCCCAATCACCGACGTGATTTTGCCGCACCACGCGCTGGCCCAAGAAAGCGAGCGTGCGGGCGAGCGCGTCGCCGATGACGGTGCTCCGGATGTGCCCGACGTGCATCTCCTTGGCCATGTTCGGCCCGGAGTAATCGATGACGATCGTCTCGGGCGCGGCGACCGGCGCCACGCCGGCGCGTTCGTCCTGCGCGACGGCGGCGAGCGCGCTCTCGAGGAAGGCGCGGTCGAGCGTGAGGTTCACGAAGCCGGGCGGCGAGACGGCGACGCCGCTCGCCGCGCAAAGGCCGCTCACGTCGAGCTTTGCGGCGATGGTCTTCGCGATTTCGAGCGGCGGCTTTTTGAGCGGCTTCGCGAGGCGGAGCGCGGCGTCGGCCTGGTAATCCGCGAAGCTCGAGCGATGCACCGCGGGGTCGGCGCCGGCATGTTCCGCGCCGAACGCTTCGACGATCGCGTCACGGACGCGCGCTGCGAGCAGGACCTGGACGTCCATGCGAGGGAGCTTACGACTTCTTGCCGACGAGCTCGGGCAGCGGGCTCTCGCCCGGACCGAGCTGCGCGACGGCCGACAAGTGGTGCGCGAGAAACGCCCGGGCGTCCGTCACGGGCAGGGTTTGCATCTCGAGCGCGCCGATGCGGTCGCTCGGCTGGAAAGCGGCGTCCTCGACGCGCTCCATCGAGAGCTTTTCGGGCGCGTACGTCATGAACTCGGCTTCCGTCTTCAGAATCGAGTAGTCGTCCCCGCGGCGAAGCTCGAATTCGACGCTGCCGGTGACGCTCGGCGCGAGCCAGCGCGTGAGCGCGTCCTTGATCAGCATCGCTTCGGGGTCGAACCATTTGCCTTCGTAGAGCGTGCGACCGAGGCGCCGTCCGAGCGTGAAGTAGAGGTCGAGCGTGTTCTCGTTGTGGATGGCCGAGAGCAGGCGCTCGTACGCCGCGTGGAGCAGCGCCATGCCGGGCGCCTCGTACACGCCGCGGCTCTTCGCTTCGATCACGCGGTTTTCGATTTGGTCGCTCGTGCCGAAGCCGTGGCGGCCGCCGATGCGGTTCGCCTCGAGCATCACGTCGATCGACCGTTCGAGACGGCGGCCGTTCAGCGCGACGGGCACGCCGCGTTCGAACGCCACGGTGACACGCTCCGACTCGATGCGAGCGTCCGCTCGCCAGTGGGGAACACCCATGATCGGCTCCACGATGTGAAGCCCCTGATCCAGCTGCTCGAGGTCTTTCGCCTCGTGCGTCGCGCCGAGCACGTTGCTGTCGGTGCTGTACGCCTTTTCGGTGCTCATCGTGTACGGCAGGCCGATCGAGTTCAGGTATTCGCTCATCTCCTTGCGGCCGCCGAACGCGTCCACGAACTTCTGATCGAGCCAGGGCTTGTAGATCATGAGGTTCGGGTTCGTGAGCAAGCCGTAACGATAGAAGCGCTGGATGTCGTTACCCTTGTGGGTGCTGCCGTCGCCGAAGACGTCCACGCCGTCCTCGCGCATGGCGCGGATGATGGCGGTCGCGGTGACGGCGCGGCCGAGCGGCGTCGTGTTGAAGTATTTTTTGCCGGCGGTCGCGAGGTGGAAGGCGCCGCACTGAATCGCGATGATGCCTTCGCGCGCGAGCGCTTCGCGACAATCGACGAGCCGCGCGGCGACGGCGCCGTGCTGGGTCGCGATCGGCGGAATCGCTGCAGGATCCTTTTCGTCGGGCTGCGCGAGATCCGCGGTGTACGCGTGAATCGCGAGGCCCTGGCGCGAAAGCCAAGCGACGGCGCAACGCGTGTCGAGCCCTCCCGAAAAGGCGATTCCGACGCGCGTGCCCTTCGGCGGCAAAGTCTTGTAGATGCGGCTCATCTTGGGCGGAGCGGTAGCATTGACGGGCCGAGACGCCAAAGGGCCGTGGGCGGAGGGCGTTCTGCTAGCCTCCCGCTCGATGACGGTCCGAAGAACGGCGGCTCTTGGTTCGAACGGCTGGCTCGTCGCGGCGAGCGTGTTTGTTTTGGGGGGCTGTCGGTCCGGCGTGGAGATCCAACGGATGCCCGACGGCTCGACCGTGCTCACGTGTCACGCGCCGCTCGGCAAGTGCATCGACGCGATCGACAAGCTCTGCAAGGGGAGCTCGTACGAGATCCTCTACGCTCGCGACGATCAGAAGATTTACGGCTCCGACAACGAGTCGCTGATCGAGAATCGGTCGAGCATCGCGGCCGTTCACTGTCTCGGCATCCACGACAAGATGCGCGGGCCGGACGCCGCGGCGACGTTCCGGTTGCCGCCCGGCGTCGATCCGGTGCGTGACCGCGCGCTCGCGCGCGCCGCCACGTCGAGCGCGGCACCGGCGCCGAGCGCCTCGAGCGCGCCGCCCGAGCCCACGGCGCCGAACGCCTCGGCCGCGCCGAGCGCCGAGGTCGCGCCGCCGCGAGCCTGCGTGCCGGGGGCGACGCAGGCGTGCGTCGGTGCCGGCGCGTGCAGCGGCGGTCAGGCGTGCTTGCCGGACGGCTCGGGGTTCGGTCCGTGCGACTGCGGGAGCGCGACGACGGCCGACTCCGCCAACGCACCGAAGGCGCCGAGCGTCCCCCGCTCGACCAAGCACGCGCCGAAGTAGTGGGCGCGGCGTGCGCGGGGCCGGCACGCGGATCAGGGCGCGGACGCGGACGCAGACGGCGCGGCAGGCCGCGGCTCCGCGGTCGCGCTCGGCGCCGCCGCGGCGATCGGCTGCAAGTCGTCGGGCGTGAGGTGCGCCGTGAAGTCGATGCGGGCGTCGTGGCGCACGAGCGCGAGGCGCCCGAAGAGCGCGGCGGCGTCGGGCGACGCGGCGCTGAAGTCGGAGCGGGCCGTGCCGAAGAACCGCTCGAGCCGCGCGCACGGGTCGATTCCGTCGCACGCGAGGACGCCCGCGACGTCGATGCCCGTGTCGACGTTCACGCGCACGGCGGCGCTGCGGATGGTGGCGAGCGGCGAAAGATCCGCGCTCGGATCGGCGAGGGTGCGCGCGAGCCAACCCGGCGGGAGCGCGAGCGTCGCGATGATCGGCGCGCCGGCGCCGACGACGCGCCGGAGCTCGGCGTGGAGCTCGTCGCGCGCGCGTTCCGCCGGCGTGCCTTCGGCGCGCGTTCCGTCGGCCGCGTCGATGAGCTCGCGCAGGTAGAGGCCGTCGCTCACGACGAGTAACCCGTCGCGGGCCGCGACTTCGCCCGTCTTCTTGCGGTCGCGCACGGAGGTAAACGAGCCAATCGTCGTGCGGACCGGGTCGCCGTGCGCGGCGCTCACGCGCGCTTCGGCGCAGCTTGCCACGTCGCGGCCGAGAAAACGCCCGGTGCCGACGAGCGCGAGCTCGTCCGGATTCGGCCGCTCCGGCGCCGCGTCGCCCGGCATCGCGAGCGCGAGCTCGTCGACGTCTTCGGCGAGCTTGCTCTCGCACGCGCCGTTACCGATGCCCGCGAGGCTCCGGCCGAGGAGCGCGCGGCCCGCCGCTTGCTCGCGCAGGCGCGCGAGGTCGAGCGTGACGACGAGCGCGGGCCCGGGCGGCACGATCGCGAGGGCGTGTTGCACGCGCGGTTGCGGAGCGATCGCGCGACCCTTCGCGCAGAACCAGCCGAGCGGCGCCGCGACGGCCACGAGCGCCAGCGCCACCGCGATCGCAACACGCCGCGAACGCGGAGACACGCTTCACGCGCCGTGCTTCTTGAACCAAGCGAGCATGCGGCGCCAACCGTCGGCGGCGGCGTGCGGATCGTAGCTCGGCCGGTAATCGGCGTTGAACGCGTGCCCCGCCTGCGGATAGACGACGAACTCCGACGCGCGCGCCGCGGCGTTGCCGCCGGCGAGCACCTTCTTCATCGCCTCGACGTCGGTCTGCGGGATCCCCTGGTCTTTGCCGCCGTAGAGGCCGAGCACCGGGGCGTTCAGTTCCGCGCCCACGTCGAGCGGCTGGCGCGGACGGTAGTGACTCTGCTCGCCCGAGAGTCTGCCGTACCAAGCGACGCCCGCCTTGAGATCCTTGCGGTGCGCGGCATAGAGCCAGACGACGCGGCCGCCCCAACAAAACCCCGTGATGGCGAGCTTGCTCGGGTCCGCGCCCGCTTGGTGCGTCGCCCAGGCGACCGTCGCGTCGAGGTCCGAGAGGATCTGCGCGTCCGGAACGACATCGACGATCTTGCGGATTTGGTCGAAGCCTTCGAGTTTGGTCACGTCGCCCTGCCGTACGAAGAGGTCGGGGGCGACGGCGTAGTAGCCCTGCTTGGCGAGGCGCCGGCAGAGGTCGCGGATGTGCTCGTGGACGCCGAAAATCTCGTGGACGACGAGCACGAGCGGGTGCGGCTTGTTTTTCTTCTCCGCAGGCGCCGCGCGGTACGCGGGGATGTCGCCGCTGCTCGTCGGGATCTTCACGTCCGCGGCGTCGAGGCCGGCGGCGCTCGTCGTGATGGTTTCGGCGGAGACGGGCTGCACCGCGAGCGCGAAGCCCGCCCCGGCCGCTCCGGCGAGCAGCCTGCGGCGCGACGGATCGTCGGCGCGTGCATCGGAGTCAGCCATGAGCGCGAGTATGCCTCAGGGCCGACCAGGCGGCGCGCAGCGAAATCAGCCTTTGGAATCGTTCGCGCGCCGTCCGCCGCCGTGCCGCCGGCCCTCAGGGCGTGGCGGAAAGACGCGGCGGTCGAGCTCTTGCCGGCGATCGATGAGGGAGCGCTGCCCCTTCCGCTCGTGGAACGCCTGCCGGAGCTCGTTCGTGCCTGCCGGTCTGAGGCTCGGCAGCACCCGCGCATGCGACGCGCAGAGCGTCACCAGACGTTCACCCACCAAAACGCGCTTGCCGGGACCCTTCTGGGGCCAGCCGAGCGTCGTACAGACCTCGCACGTAGCCATGCGTCGCACCGTCCGGCAGAGGCGAGCAGCGGGCCAAGTTTTCGCACGCGCGGCCGCGCCGAGCCGGCACGTTCACGCGCGGCGCGCGGCGACACGAGCTTCGACCCAGGCGATCACGTCTTGCTCCACGGGGCGACCGCTGAAGCGTCCGAGCTCCTGAATTCCGGTCGGGCTCGTCACGTTCACCTCGATCAGCCGCTCGCCGATGAAGTCGAGGCCGACGAAGTAGAGGCCGTGCTCGACGAGTTTCGGGCCGATGGCGGTGACGGCCGCTTGCTCGCGCGGCGTGAGCGTCGTCGGCTCGGCACGGCCGCCGACGTGGAGGTTCGCTCGCACGTCGTCTTCGCGCGGGACGCGCAAGATCGCGCCGAGCGGCTTGCCGTCGAGCACGAGGATGCGCTTGTCGCCGGTGCGAATCGCCGGCAGATATTCTTGGACGAGCGCGAGCTTCTTCCCTTCGCTCGTCCACACGTCGGCGAGCGAACGGAGGTTCTTGTCGCCGCGCTCGAGCACGACGACGCCGGAGCCGCCCGCGCCGTCGAGCGGCTTCAAGACGGCGCGGCCGCCCACCGTGTCCACGAACGCGATGATTTCGCGCGGGTCGGCCGTGACGCGCGAGTGCGGCATGTGTTCGGTGAAGTGAAACGCGAAGAGCTTCTCGTTCGCGTCGCGCAAGCCACGCGGATCGTTCACGACGAGCACGCGGTCCTTCACGAGGTCGAGCTGGTGCGTGAGGTGCACGTACGGCGGATCGAAGGGCGGATCCTTGCGGATGAAGACGGCGCCGAGCGTCGCGAGCTCGAGCGACGCTTCCGGACCGAGCTCGCTGTGAGGCGGTGTGTCCGAAACGCGGATCAGCCGCGCGCGCGCCGTGACGCCGCGGCCTTCGTTCGCGATGTCGCGCGGAAGGCAGTGGAAACACTCGTGCCCGCGCGCGAGCGCTCCGCGCATGAAGGCGAAGGTCGTGTCTTTGGCCGGATGCATCGTTTCGGCCGGGTCCATCACGAACAGGAAACGCATGTCGATTCGCGGCGAGTCTAACACCCTGATAGAGTCCCGTCCGATGCGACGACCCGACGCGCGGATGCTGCCAAGCGTGCTCGGCGCGCTCGTCGCGCTCGCGCTCGCCTTCACGCTGCCGACGCCCGGCCGCGCCGCTGCGCCCGCCAAAGCCGGAGCCGCGACCGAGACCGGGCTCGCGACGCGAACCGCGCTCGCCGAGCTCAAGCGTGGCGGCAACGCGGTGGACGCCATCGTCGCGGCGGCGCTCGTGGCGGGCGTGGTCGCGCCGTCGTCGAGCGGACTCGGCGGCGGCGGCTTCGCGCTCGTGCACCGCGCGTCCGATCGTTCGGAGACGGTGCTCGACTTTCGCGAGACCGCGCCGGGGAGTCTCGACGCCGACGCCTTCGATCACCGTCCGTTGCCGGACGAGCAACGCGGCAAGCTCGTCGGGGTCCCGGGTGAACCGCGCGGGCTCGCGGAGCTGCATCGTCGCTTCGGCAAGCGTCCGTGGGCCGAGCTCGTCGAGCCCGCCCTCCGTTTCGCGCGCGACGGCTTCGCCGTGGACATGCACCTCGCCGAAGAGCTCGGCGGCAAGAATCAGGAGCGCTTCCGGCGCGTCGCCTCGCTCGATCACGCGCTCTGGCCGGGCGGGAAGGCCGCCGTTCTCGGGCAAAAGGTCAAACGACCGGAGCTCGCGAAGACGCTCGGGACGCTCGCTGCGTCGGGCCCGGAAAGCTTGTACACGGGGCCGCTCGCGGCCGGCCTCGTCTCGGCGGCGCGCCAATTCGGCGGCGCGCTCTCGGCCTCCGATTTGACGCACTACGCGGTGCGCGAGCGCGCGCCGCTCAAGTTCGCGTGGGAGGGCTACGAAATCGTGACGATGCCGCCGCCGTCGTCGGGCGGCATCTTGCTCGCCGAGCTGCTCGGGACGTATTCGCGCGCCGAGCTCGAGCACATGGGCGTGCGCGAGCCCCTCGGCATGCACCTCTTGGCGGAGACGATGCGCGGCGCGCTCGCCGACCGAGCGCGCTACGTCGGCGACCCCGACTTCTTGCCGATCGACGTCCAGCGCTTGCTCGCGCCCGCGCGTCTCGCGGCGCGCAAGGCGAAGGTGTCACCGGATCACACGCTCGGCGCGCGCGGTTTCGTCGAAGAGGAGCACGGTACGCACGCGCTCGTCGTCGCGGACGCCCAGGGCAACGTCGTGTCGCTCACGACGACGGTGAACACGGCGTTCGGCGCGAAAATCGAGGGCGACGGCAGCGGCATCGTGTTGAACGACGAGCTCGACGACTTCACGCCGCGTGCCGCGACGAGCGCGTTCGGCATCGCTTTTCCGCCGAACGCCGCGCGGCCCGGGCGCCGTCCGGCGTCGAGCATGACGCCCACGATCGTGCTCAAAGACGGCAAGCCCGTCCTCGCGCTCGGCGGGTCCGGCGGCTTCGCGATCGCGCCGGACGTGGCGGAGACGCTGCTCGGTATCCTCGTGCAGGGCGAAACGCCCGAGGTCGCCGTGAAGAGTCCGCGCTTCTTCTTCGACCCGCGCGACTTGTCGCTCGGGCTCGGCAGCGGCTATCCCGACGCGGTGCGCGCCGATCTCGAACGGCGCGGCGAGAAGGTGAAAGTCGTGGACTTTCCGACGGCGGTGCAGGTACTCGCGTTCACGCCGGGGGGTGTCGTCGGCGCAGCGGATCCGCGAAAAGGCGGCGTTGCGCTCGTAGAATGATAGCCTCCGCCGGGCGATGATGAAGACGCCGGATCCGGAGCTCGACGCCAAGGAGGCACCGGCGAAGGACGTCGATTCGGGTTGGGATGAGCCGGCGGCGCCGAAACCCGCGCTCCCGAAGCCGCCCGCCGTGAAGACGCAGCCGCTCGGCGTGGGAGCGCCGATGCCGAGCGTGCGGCGGCAGCCGCTCGGTCTCGGGGAGCCGATGGCCGGCGCGCGACCGCCGTCCCCCACGCTGACGACGCAACGGCTCGGTTCGGGCATGCCCACCGCCGTTTCGAAGCCTCCAGTGCCGAAATCGGAGCCGCCCGTGGCCAAGGCGGAGCCGGGCGTCCTCACGACGCAGCGCCTCGGTTCGGGCGCGCCGCCAAGCATTGCGAAAGCGCCGGCGCCCGTCGTGAAAACGGAGCCGCCCGTTGCGAAACTTCCGCAGCCCGTCGTGAAAACGGAGCCGCCCGTCGTGAAGACGGAGCCGTCCGCCGTGAAGGCGGAGCCGCCCGTCGTGAAGGCGGAGCCGCCCGTCGTGAAGACGGAGTCGCCCGTCGTGAAGACGGAGTCGCCCGTCGTGAAGACGGAGTCGCCCGTCGTGAAGACGGAGCCGCCGGTCGTGAAGACGGAGCCGCCCGTCGTGAAGACGGAGCCGCCCGTCGTGAAAGCGGAGCCGTCCGTCGTGAAAGCGGAGCCGTCCGTCGCGAAACTGCCGGAGCCGCCCGTCGTGAAGACGGAGCCGTCCGCCGTGAAGGCGGAGCCGCCCGTCGTGAAGGCGGAGCCGCCCGTCGTGAAGGCGGAGCCGCCCGTCGTGAAGGCGGAGCCGCCCGTCGTGAAGGCGTCGTCCGAGCTCGACGACGGCTGGGACGATGATGACGACGACGACGACGAGGCGGACGATGCGGTTCCAGCCGCGTCCGAGCCGCTCCGTGCGCAGACGCCTGCGCAGCGTCGCGCGCTCAGCAAGAAGGAACGGCGCGAGCTCGAGCGCAAGGGTCGCGCGCAGGCGTCCAAAAATCGCGCCGAACGCAAGCAGAGCCGGCGCGCGGCGCGGCGCGAAGAGTCACGCCGCCTGGCCGAGGAGCGCCACAAGCAGCGTTTGGCGGAGCTTGCCGCCGTAAAGCGCGAAGCGCGGCGAGAAAAGCGTACCGTCGAGAAGAAACGGGCGCGGCGTGCCGCGCAGGCCGAGGACGCCCCGAGCGTTAGGGAGTCGTCGGCTGGAACGAAACGCAAAGGCAAGCACGCCGCGCGCACCAAAGGTCGCCCAGAAAAATACACGGGCGGCGGGCTCATCCTCGCGGTCATCGCGCTCATCACGCTCGCGACCGGCCTTTACGCCTGGTCGAAACGCTGAGACCAAACGGCGAGGGCGGCGCGCATGCTCGAGGATTTTCTGCACGCGGTGCCGGAGATCGAGCGCTTCGCCGACGTGACCGAGCCGCGGTTTTATCGCGACGCGCCGGACCACTGGCACATCGTGCTCACGGACGTGCGCGGTTCCACGAAGGCCATCGAGGCCGGGCGCTATCGCGACGTGAACGCGCTCGGCGTCGCGTCGATCGTGGCGATTCGGAACGCGACGCCCGATTTGGAACTGCCGTACGTCTTCGGCGGTGACGGCGCGACCTTGCTCGTGCCCGATTCGCGGCGCGCGGTGTGCGAGGCCGCGCTGCGTGGAGTGCGCAAGCTCGCGCGATCCGCGTTCGAGCTCGAGCTCAGGGTCGGCCTGGTGCGGGTCGGGGAGCTTCGGAGCGCGGGCCACGCCGTGCAGGTCGCGCGTTATCGCGCGAGTCCGTTCGTGCGGCTCGCGATGCTTCGCGGCAGCGGCATCGCGCAAGCCGAGCGCTGGGTGAAGGACGCAGAAGCGGGCGCGCGCTACGGCGTGAGCGAGGACGGCCCCGACGAGGCGAATTTCGAGGGCTTCGAGTGTCGCTGGCAGCCGGTGCCGACTCGGCGCGGGCACGTCGTGAGCATGATCGTGCAAGCGCTCGACGCGACGGAAGCGGATCGCGCCCGCAGTTACCGCCGCACGATTGCGGCGCTCGAGGCCGCGCTCGAGGGCGACGCCGGGCACCCGGTATCACTCCGCGGCTTGCGGCTCGGGACGTTGTTCGGCGACTACGCGATCGAGGCGCGCCTGCGTTCGGGCGCGGCGGAAGGTCCCGCGTTTCGCGCCGCGCAGGCGCGCGCGCGGAAAAAGTCGCTGATTGGACGCGCGCTCATCGCGCTCGGCGCGTCGGCGGGCGGCTTCGACGGCAAAGCGTACCCCGTGGAGCTCGTCGCGAACTCGGACTTTCGCAAGTTCGACGAAGCGTTGCGGATGGTGCTCGACGTGTCCGCGGAGCAGCTCGCCGTCGTCGAAGCGGAGCTCGAGCACCTGCGCGCCGAAGGTCACGTGGTTTACGGTTTGCACCGGGCGCCGTCGGCGCTCATCACCTGCTATTTGCGCTCTTACAGCGGCGATCACGTGCACTTCGTCGACGGCTCGGACGGAGGCTACGCGCTCGCCGCGCGTCAGCTGAAGGCGCAGCTCGCGGAGCTACGCGCGACGGGTCGATGACCGCGCGCGACCCTGCCGCTCAGTGCAACGACGCGACGATCTCGGCGCCTTCGTCTTCGCCGAGATCGGTCGCGACGGCGTAGCCGACGCCGTGGCGATCCGTCGTGGCAATCGAGTAGCCGCGCTTCCAGCCCGTGTAGACGGGCTCGTCGCGGACGACACGGCGCTTGAGCGGGGAGCCGAGCTGGAAATGCTCGGAGTTGAAGACGTAGACGGTGACGCGATGACCGTCGACCAGGAACTTGAGCGACGCCGTGGGCTCGTGGCGGATCTGGACGAGCCTGCCGCCCTGCCAGCGCGCGCCGTATTGCGCGAGGCTCGGGAAGTGCACCGGCACGCCGACCTCCGGCTCCATGCCGTCGAGCAACGACGGCTCCGTCACCTCCGGCTTCGAGCGATCGATGTGCCGATCGACGAGATCCTCGAGCATCTGCTCCATGCTGGTGGGCGCGAAGCCCGCCGTGTGCGTCTTACCGGGCGTCACCCTGGTGCCCGGATCGCTCGTGCTCGCGGACCAGAGCGCCATCGCCGCGGCGGCCGCGAGCGGCACGATGCTGCTCCACGACAACATCGAGCCGCGGCGCGACGACTCGTCGAACTGGACGATCGCTTCGCGCTCGGCTTCGGCTTGGAGCGACGCGAGGATGCGATTGTGGAACGCGTCCGTCGGTTGCGCCTCGGCGTACACTTGGCGCCGCAGACTCTTCTTCACGGCGTGTTCGAGCTGCAGCCGCGACGAGCAGTCATTGCAGTCGGCGAGGTGCGCTTCGACCTCGAGCACGCCCTCCGGCTCGAGCTCGCCGTCGGCGTAGGCTTCGAGCAAAGCCGTGACGCGACGGCAACTCACGAGTTGCTCGCTTTCTTGCGGTAGCTCGAGAGGTCGACCACCGCTTCGGCGCGAGCGGGCGCGGCGCCCACTTCCACCTCGGGCCCGATGATGCCGAGGGTACGCGCATGCTCGAAGAGCCGGCGCTTGAGCAGGCGACGTCCGCGGTGCAGGCGCGACATCACCGTGCCGATGGGGCAGCCCATGATCTCCGAGATCTCTTTGTAGCTGAGCTCTTCGACGTCGGAGAGCACGACCGCGAGCCGAAACTCTTCGGGTAGCTCGTCGAGCGCCGCGACGATCTCTTTCTCGAGCAACGCGCGCATCGCACGCGACTCGGGATCGCGCATCGCTTCCATCGTCGAGGCGCCGATCCACCCGTCGGCGAGGGGATCGGCGTCCGGCCCGTCGAGCACGCTGCGCTCGAGCCCGCCGCGGCGGTAGCGGTTGATGAACGTGTTCGTGAGGATGCGCAGAAGCCAGGCGCGCATGTTGCTGCCCGGCGTGAAGTGCTCCTGCGCGCGGATCGCCTTGAGCAACGTGTCCTGAACGAGGTCCTCGGCCTCGGAGTTGCTCCGCGTCAGCCGCGAGCCGACGGCGAGGAGCGTGGGGAGGTGCGACATCGCCTCACGCTCGAACTCACTCGGTTGCCGTCGGGTCGTTGCCATCCGCTTCTAGTGTTGCAAACGCACCTCTAGGATGGATATTCCCTGCCCTACGCGCCAGCTCCGCCGTCTTTCGGCGGCTCCGACCCGCCGGACGGCCCAAGGCGCTTTTCGATGGCATCGAGACGCGCGGAAAGGCGCTTCACCGACTGCTCGAGCTCGCGAAATGCCTGGAAATTCGGGAGCACGGCCCGAATGCGCTCGTCGATCTGCGTTTGCCAATGCTCGAGCGTCGCTCGCAGTCCTGCACGGGGAGTTTCGGACACGTCGTCCTCCAGGTTCGGCATGGGGGCTGACTCCGCGGGGCCAGCGACTTGGTTTGGCTCGACGGCCGATTCACCCTCGGCGCTGCCGCTGGGGATGAGGCGGCCCATGGGTCCGCCGCGCAGCTGGCTCAGAATGCGCTCGCCCCCGTGGCGAATCAGGGCCTTCAGCGTACTCAGCGGAACG
>Ga0335083_10000683_pt1 | contig 49663 bp, 43 predicted proteins | sample Lox_Sample_42_FD_206716 | JGI IMG/M metagenome (GOLD analysis project Ga0335083, IMG submission 206716) | Soil microbial communities from Loxahatchee National Wildlife Refuge, Florida, United States - Lox_Sample_4.2 | ecosystem: Environmental > Terrestrial > Soil > Wetlands | place: USA...
CGGCGATGGGCGACTATCGTGCCGGCGACGAGCTCTGGTGCGCGCCGCTGTCGCCCGATCGCTATGCCGAAGCGCTCAATCGCGATGTGCTGGTGCCGCGCCCGGCCGGCCGCTTCATCTTCGCGCGGCTGATCGGCCGTGACGGCGCGATGCTGCACTTGCTGCCGCTCGGGCCCGGCTCGCGCCAGCAGGTGGTCAGCGATCCGCCCTGGATCGGCCTGCCGGTGAAATTGATCCGCGGGCTGTGAGCGGATTGCGGGTCGATCTTGCTTTCCGAATTGCCGATGATAAATTGCACCAATAGTATGACGATTGATGCGAGGAGCTTCTGGCATGGCGACGGTTCGCAAAACCATCACGCTCACCGATCAACAGGACGCCTGGATCGAGGCCCAGATCGCAGCGGGCCATTATACCAATGACAGCGAAGCGATCCGCGACCTGATCCGGCGCGAGCAGGAGCGCCGGTTCGAGATCGAAACGATCCGCAATGCCCTGATCGAGGGCGAGCAGAGCGGCGAGCCGCGGCCCTTCGATTTCGACGATTTCAAACGGCGCAAAATCGCCCGGCATGGCTGAATGCCGGTTCAGCCCCAGGGCGCTGTGCGATCTCGACGAAATTTTCGACTATACCGTGGCGCAATGGGGCCTGGCCCAGGCGCTTCACTACACCGATCTCATCGAGACAGCATGTGCCGGCCTCGCCCAGAGCCGACTTCAATCCCAGGACTGCGGGGCGATCCGGCCGGGCTATCGTCGGCGAACGGTCGAGCGGCATGTCATCTATTTTCAACCGGTCGACGATGGCATCGCGATCATTCGCATATTGCATCTGCGCATGGATCCGGCGCGTCATGTCTGAGCGGCGCCCGGTGACGATGCTCTACTCCACCACCGTCAGCCTGGGGCGTGCCGTCTGCAGCGGCATGATGAAGGTGAAGGCCGTCCGGCCATTCTCGCAGTGCAGCTCGATGCGCCCGCCATGTGCCCGGGCGATCTGGGACGCGATGAACAGGCCGATGCCAAGGCCCTTGGTGCGCGTGGCGTCGCCGCGATAATAAGGCTGGAACAGGCGCGCGCGCTCCGCGTCCGGGATCGGCTCGCCGCCATTTTCGACGGACAGCGCGAACCCGTCCGCGTCCGCCGACGCCTGGACCAGGATCGGCTCGTCGGTGGCGCCATGGGCGAGCGCATTGCTCAGCAGATTGGAGAGCAGTTGCCCGATCCGGCCGTGGTCGACCGGCACATCGCGGTGAAGCAGGTAGCGCGCCTCGATGGTCCGCTCGGGATGCGTCTCGCACGCCTCCTCGACGATCGGCTCGATGGTCTCGCGCAACGGGCGCTCGCGTTCGATGTTGAGGAGGACGCCCGCGCCCATCCGGCATCGCGCGAGATCGGCGACATTCTCGGCCAGTTCGCTCATGCGCGCGGCGGTCTGGGTCATATATTGCAGGATGAACCGGGCCTTGTCGGACTGCGGCTCCTTGAGAAGCATGCGCGTGCCCGATTGCACCGCCGCGACGGGGTTCTTGAGATCATGGCCGAGCACCGCCATGAACTGCTCGCGCAGCTCGGCCATCGCCTTTTCCTCGGCCAGCTCCGCCTGCGCACTGAGCGCCATCCGCTGATCGTCGAGATGCCGGCCGATCAGCTCCGCGAACAGCCGGCACATATGATGTCCGGCGCTGTCCCTGATCGCGACCGGCTTGGCGTCGATCGCGCATAACGTGCCGAAGAAGCTGCCGTCGGCCAGCGTGATCGGCACGGAGATGTAGCTCTGGAGGCCGTAGAGACGCGGCGTGTGATGATCGGCGTAGACCGGATCCTGGGCGACATGATCGATCACGATCTCGGCATGGGCACCGCGCACCTCGTCGCAAAGCGTCGTCTTGACCGGCAGCTCGTCCCCCGGCTTCAGCCCGAAGCCGACCTGGTCGAGCACTTCGCAGGCGAGCCAGCGGTCCTCGGTCACCCGCGCCACGGCGGCGAAGCCCATGCCGGTGGTCTGCAGTACGACGCGCAGGATGGACGAGATGACGGAGATGTCCTGGACGGCCGTCACATCGGCATGCAGGCTGGAATCCATTGTCCTGCTCCTTCCGCGGCAGGATGGGCCCAACAGGCGGCGGGAGTCAAATGAGCGGCCCCGCAACGGCATCGCCCAAGCTCGCGAAAATCGATGGTCGGGACGAGAGGATTCGAACCTCCGACCCCCACACCCCCAGTGTGATGCGCTACCAGGCTGCGCTACGTCCCGACCGGAAGCGCGCTCCTAGGCGCATCGCGCACAAGTTGCAAGCCGCTCGCTTCGCTCTACTGTGACGCTGCGGAGCAGCTGTTCCGCAAAGGTTCAGCGCCGGCCCGCTGGTCTTTTCCTGGCCCGAGGGACGAACATCGGGTGGTCAGGAAAAGCGCGGACCGGCGCTGTTCTTCCGGGGTGGGCGGAAGAAGCCGTCTGAGCGCTGGAGGTCAGCTGCTCATATCTGTTGATGCCTTGTCGCGGCGCGCGTCAGATGAGGTCATGGCGCACCGTCCAGACCCGGTCGCGGAAGATGCCGACGACCATGACCAGCGCGCAGGGTATCGCCCAGAGGCCGACATAGTTCCTGTATACGCTGACCGAGAATTCCGGGCTGATCATGGCCGCGATATGCGACGCCACCGCATTGAGCTGGAAGGCGACGACCCAGACCGGCCACCAGTGCCGGCTCTTCGCCGCCACGGCATAGAGCGCGACGAGCGTGATGAAGTCGACCAGGAACATGGTGATGTTGGTCTTGTGCCAGTGGATGTGAATCCACTGGAGCGCGCCAAGCGACGCGACCGAAGCGACGATGAATATGGATGCCGTGCATCTGCCTTCCCAACCTCCAAGCAGCATGGCGTAGGCGCAGGCACCAAGGATCATCGCCCAGAACAGGATAGTCTCCAACTCCCAATCCCTTCTAATTGAGCCCTATCCCGCCCCGGACGATGAGGATCCCGCGCGCTGTCCTTCAGCGTACGGGAACCGGTTCGCGCCGCTCGACGGGCCGGGCCGACGCCTCGGGCGGCGTCTCGTCCCCGGGGCAGCCGAAGCCGACCACGCTCAGATTGCTCTGGCTGCGGATCGTGTTCACCTGCCGCACCACCGAAAGCATGTCGGCGCGGCCGGACACAAGCTTTTCGAAGCCGCGTGCCATGCCTTCCAGCAATTTCTGGCTGTGCGTGATCGGCAGGCCGATCTGGTCGCTGGCTTCCAGCAGCGAGCCGGTCAGTCGCGATTCCTGGAGAAGGGCGTCGTCGATTGCCTTGATCGACGCCTTGAGGTCATCCGCAATCACCATCCCTGTCGTCTGTTCGATCTTGAGCATAAAACCTCCTCGGCGCGAAACGCGCTGCAAAATTCCCAAATGCCGGGATCACGGAGCTAGCTGAACGCCTTGAACGCTCCGGAAACAATCAAGGCCAACGCGACGACAGCCAAGGTGGACAGGACGGCGATCGAAAGGATCTGGATCGTCTTGTGTCCGAGCGTCTGTTCGTTGACCTCACCTCCCACTGGCGGCAGCAACCGGACGTTGCCTGTCGCGGGATGGCCCAGCGCTTCCCGCTCCTGCAAAATGGCGGAATTCTCGGGTTCGTGAAGGCCCGGCGTCTGCCTAGGCAATTGTTGCCCAGCATCCGCGACCAGTCGCCCTGCCTCGCGGCGGTCGGCGACCCCTAGCGTCTGCGTCGCGATCAGGATGTGATTGTCGACGGTGGAATGCGAGATACCGAGCTTTCGGCCGATCTCCTTGGAGGTGAAACCCCGCGCCACAAGTTCGAGGCAAGCGCGCTGCCGCTCAGTCAGTTTGGTGATCTTCTCGGGGACACTCATGGCGCGCTATGTGGCAAGATCACCCAGTGTCTGTCACGCGCTTTTTCGCAAGGATGACGCAGCGGAAAGGCGGCGCGGGACGCGAAATTCGCGCCGCGAAAGCTGCGACTCGCGGGATTTGCTGTATTGTGACAGCCAGACAGGGCATCGGCTTTACGCTTCCGAAAGCGTAAAGCGGCCGGCCGGGCCGTTCGCAACGCCATGCGCGCCTGATTCTGTCCCATTGTGGGCGGGAGCGATCCCGGTTGCGCCTGGCAGGGCGATATGTTAGCCGCCCGGCCTTGGATCGCGTCCCGGGCATCGCCATGTGGGCGCTGCCTTATTTTCCCAGCGCTGCGCAAGGACCGCGATGTTCATTACTCCCGCTTTCGCCCAGACCGCTCCCGCGGCATCGACAGCCTCATCGGGCATGTCGCCGATCGGCTTCGGCATCGAAATGGCTCTGCTCTTTGCGGTCATCTATTTCCTGTTTCTTCGGCCGCAGCAGCAGGCGAACAAGCGCCACCGCACGAAGCTGGCCGCCGTCAAGAAGGGCGACCAGGTGGTGACCGGCGGCGGCCTCGTCGGCAAGGTGGTGCGCGTCGACGAAACCTATGTCGATGTCGAGCTGGGTCCGAACATGAAGGTCAAGGCGGTGAAGGCGACGCTGAGCGACGTGATCGATCCGGCGACCGCCAAGCCGGCGAACGACTGAGCCGGCCATGCTCGACTTTCCCCGCTGGAAGACCTGGCTCGTCATCCTGACGCTGGCGCTGGGCTGCGCCTTCGCCATTCCCAGCTTCGTGCCCGAGCGCATGACGGCAAACCTGCCCGCCATCCTCAAGCAGCGGGTCAATCTCGGCCTCGACCTCTCGGGCGGCTCCTATATCCTGCTCGAGGGCAGCACGGCGGACGTCGCCAAGCAGCAGCTCCAGAACATGGAAGAGAATATCGCCGACGCGCTCAACAAGCGCGGCGACCGCATCGAGATCGGCGACATCTCCCAGTTGGGCGGCCATCTCTCCTTCATGGTGCGCCAGCCCTCGCAGCTTGATGCGGCCGTCGAGCGCGTCCGCGCGCTGACGAAGGGCGCGCAGCTGACCGGGCAGCGCAATTTCAACGTCGAGGTCCGTGACGGCAACACCATCATCGTGACGCCGACCGAGGCAGGAATTGCCGACGAGCTCAAGACATCGATGGACGTTGCGATCGAGGTGATCCGCAAGCGCATCGACGCGATGGGCACCAAGGAACCGACCGTGCTGCGCCAGGGCGACAATCGCATCATGGTGCAGGTGCCCGGCCTGCAGGACCCGTCGGAGCTCAAGGCGCTGCTCGGCAAGACCGCCAAGCTCGAATTCAAGATGGTCGACGAGACCGCGAACCCCGCCGACCTTGCCGCCGCCCGCGCGCCGATCGGCGACGAGATCGTCCCCTATCCGGATGGCGGGCGGATCGGCATGCCCTGGATCGGCATGTCGAGCCAGGGGCCGGTGATCGCGGTCAAGCGCCAGGTCGCGGTGTCAGGCGACGAGCTGAGCTCGGCCTCGCAGGACAATGACCAGCAGACCAACGCGCCGGTCGTCAAGATCAGCTTCAACGGATCGGGCGCCGACAAGTTCGCGCATGTGACCCAGGCCAATGTCCACAAGCATTTCGCGATGATCCTCGACGGCAAGGTGCTGTCGGCGCCGGAGATCAGGGAGCCGATCCTCGGCGGAACCTCGGTCATCAGCGGCAATTTCACGGTCGACAGCGCCAATCAGCTCGCCATCGCGCTGCGCTCGGGCAAGCTGCCGATCTCGCTCAAGGTGATCGACGAATCCTCGGTCAGCCCCGAGCTCGGCAAGGACTCGATCCATTCGGGCATCACCGCCTCGGTCATCGCGGTCGTGCTCGTCGCGCTGTTCATGTGGGTCTGCTACGGCCGCTGGGGCAGCTATGCCAATCTTGCCGTGGCGATCAACGTGCTGGTCATCCTCGGCGTCATGGGCATGTTGAACGCGACGCTGACGCTGCCCGGCATTGCCGGCTTCGTGCTGACCATCGGCACCGCGGTCGACGCGAACGTGTTGATCTACGAACGCATCCGCGAGGAGCTGCGACGAGGGCGCGGCGTCGTCCAGGCCATCGAGTTTGGCTACAAGGAAGCCAGCCGCACGATCTTCGAGGCGAACGTCACCCACGCCATCGCCGGCGTCATCATGCTCGTGCTGGGCTCGGGTCCGGTGCAGGGTTTCGCGACCGTGCTCATCATCGGCATCGCGACCAGCGTGTTCACCGCCGTCACCTTCACGCGCCTGCTCGCCGTCCGCTGGCTGCGCCGCAAGCGCCCGACGACGATCAAGATGGGGCCGCTGCGCATCGTGCCGGACAACACCAATATCGGCTTCGTGCGGCTGCGCGGCTGGGCATTCGCACTGACCGCGCTGCTCACCATCGCCGGCGTGGGCGCGACGGCCGTGCATGGCCTCAATTTGGGCGTCGACTTCGTCGGCGGCGTCTCGATCGAGGAGAAGTTCGCTTCGCCGCCGCCGCTCGATCAGGTTCGCTCGACTGTCGATGGCCTGCATCTGGGCGAAGCGACGCTCCAGCAGCTCGGCGGAGTCGGCGCGCAGAATCTGGTGTCGATCCGGCTGCCGGCGCCCAAGTCGGCCGATCCGGGCGCGACCAACGCCATGGTCGAGCAGGTCAAGGCGGCGCTGGCTCAGAAGTTCCCCGGCGCGACCTTCAGCCATTACAGCTCGGTCTCGGGCAAGGTCTCGGGCGAACTGGTGCGCAACGGCATGCTCGCCGTGCTGCTCGCGATCATCGGCATCGCGATCTTCTCCTGGTTCCGCTACGAATGGCAGTTCGGCGTCTCGACGGCCGTCGCGGTCATCCACGACGTGGTCATGACGGTCGGCTTCTTCGCGATCACCGAGTGGGTGTTCGATCTCAACATCGTCGCGGCGGTGCTCACCATCATCGGCTATTCGATCAACGACAAGATGGTGATCGACGACCGCATCCGCGAGAATATGCGCAAATACCGCAAGATGGACATGAAGGCCCTGATCGACCTCTCGGTCAACGAGACGCTGCCGCGCACGGTCATGACCTCGCTCACGGTCATCCTGGCGCTGGGCGCGCTGCTGTTCTTCGGTGGCCATGTGCTGCGCGGCTTCACCGCGGCCATGATGCTCGGCATCGTGGTCGGCACCTATTCGTCGATCTACGTCTCGTCTTCGCTGCTCATCAGCCTGGGCCTCAAGCCCAATCCGACGCCGAAGAAGACGGAAAAGACGTTCATCAGTGACGCCGAGCGGATCGTCCCGCGCAGCGAGGCCTGAGGTCCGCGCGGGCCGCGTCCATGGACCTGCGCGCCGAGCAACCCGCCAGCGGTCCGGTCATCACCGGCTTTTCCGGGCGCGGCTTCCGGGTTGGCGAACGCGTCTTTCCGGGCGGCCTGCTGATCGATCCGGGCGGCGTCGCCGACTGGATGCCGCCCGCTGACCCTGCGCATCTCGATATCGGCATGATCGGCGGCCTGATCGACATCGATCCGCCGCCGGAATTCCTCCTGCTCGGAACGGGCACGCGCCTGATCCAGCCATCCCGTTCCTTTGTCAGTGCCCTGGACGCGCGCGGCATCGGAGTCGAGGCGATGGACAGCCGCGCAGCCGCGCGGGCTTGGGGGGTCTTGCGTCTCGAACAGCGACAGATTGTCGGCGCCTTCTTCCCGCTTTCATTGGACTGAGTCCTGATTATCGCGAAGTTTCAGTGCGATGCCAATGCGCCTCAAAATTGCCTCCGAAATGCCATCAAACTGACATCGCCCGTTGCGTGCGGCGGCCGTTGCGCTATTCTATGCATGAGGGGGGAGGGTCGCGCATGCCACAGCTCGTTTCGGCCCAGATCAGGCTACGCCGGGCATTTCGCTACGGCTATTTTGCGTTCCTCGCCGGGGCGGCGCTTGTCCTGACATTGCTCACCCTGTTGGTCCTGAACCGCGGGGCCGTGGCCATATTGAACGCGCCTTTTTCCGACATGAGTGTCTGGCCGATGATGGCGTTGCTGCTGCTCGGTCTTTGCGTACCCCTGTTTTTCGCCTGCTGGCTACTGGTCGCTACGGCGGTTCTCCGTCGCAGCGCCTAGCGATATCGCCGGCCGGAGCATCCCGAACTAGCCTTCCGCTTCTTCCTTGTGCCGCCTCTCGGGCGGGTGCAGCCGCACACGCGCGACGCGTTTGGCGTCGGCATCGAGGATCTCGATGCGCCAGCCGCTCTCCTCATGCGTCAGGCAGTCACCGACATGCGGCACCTTGCCGGCGATGACGAAGGCGAGGCCGCCGAGCGTGTCGACATCCTGGTCGACCTCGGCCAGCTTCGGGTCGATGGTTTCGGCGACATCCTCCAGCTCGGCGCGCGCGTCCGCGTCCCACATGCCGCCCTCCAGCCGCACCAGCATCGCTTCCGGCTCGTCGTCATGCTCATCCTCGATGTCGCCGACAATTTCCTCGACCAGATCCTCAATGGTGACGAGCCCGTCCGTGCCTGAATATTCGTCGAGCACGATGGCGAGATGGGTGCGTTTCGCTCGCATTTCAGCGAGCAGGTCGAGCGCGCCCATGGCCTGAGGCACATAGAGCGGCTCGCGGATCAGGTCCTTGAGCGAGGCGGGATGCGCTTCGCCGCGCGCCAGGATCGCGAAGGCGTCGCGGATGTGGATCATGCCGGTGATCTTGTCGAGCGTGTCCTCATAGACCGGGATGCGGCTGTGGCCGCACTCGACGAACAGCGCCATCAGCTCGGCGAAGCTGGCGTCCTGCGAAATCGCGATGATGTCGGCGCGCGGTACGGCGACATCGTCGACGCTATGCTCGCCGAAATGCAGCATGTTGCGGAGCATCTGCCGCTCGGCGGGGACGAGGTCGCCCTCGACCGGCTCGGGCGCATCCTCGCCATCATATTGGGTGATGACATCCTCGAGCTCCTGGCGGAGGCTGGTTTCTTCTTCCTGACCGAACAGCAGGGCCTTGAGGCCCCGCCATATTCCACCGCCTTCGCTGCTACTGTCGCCCTCTTTCGCGGGCGGGGGCGCGGCTGTCTCGGGCATCGGCTTTCTCAGGTCCCTGTTTCGTCGATCGCGGTGTGGCCGCTCTCTCTATCCCCATATGGATCAGCGAGGCCAAGCGATGCAAGGGCGCGTATCTCGATCGTCTCCATCGCCTCGGCCTCGGCATCGCTTTCATGGTCGTAGCCGACGAGGTGGAGCGTGCCGTGGACGATGAGATGCGTGGCATGATCCGCGAGCGAAATGCCGCGCTCGTCCGCTTCGCGGGCACAGGTTTCATGCGCCAGGATGATGTCGCCGAGCAGCGTCTCGCCATCGTCGCCGATGTCGACTGCATCGAGCAGGTCGAGCTGCACCATCGGGAAGGAGAGGACGTTGGTCGGCTTGTCCTTGCCGCGATAGGCAGCGTTGAGCGTTTTCACCTCAGCGTCGTCGGAGAGCTTCACCGACATTTCGACACAGGAGCGATTGGACAGCAGATCGCCATGCGGGGTCCCGCGCAGCGCGGCATGCGCGGCGCTTTTTGCGAGGTCTGTCCAGTCCCGGTCGGCGGCCCATAGCGGCCCGGCATCGACGATCACGTCAAGCATCGCGGTTCAATCCCATGAAGCATTTTCGAACCGCAAAACCGGTATCCACTTTCGCTGAAAATGCTTCAGTCATCGCGCCCTTCATAAGCCTCGACGATACGGCCGACGATCGGATGACGGACGACATCGGCGCGTGTGAAGCGCGAGACGGCGATGCCGGGAATGCCCTCGAGTCGGCCGACCGCATCCGCCAGGCCCGATGCGCCCGGCTGCGGCAGGTCGACCTGCTTGGGATCGCCGCAGATCACCATACGGCTGCCTTCGCCGAAGCGGGTCAGGAACATCTTCATCTGCGCGATGGTCGTGTTCTGCGCCTCGTCGAGGATGATGAAGGCATTGGCGAGCGTCCGGCCGCGCATGAAGGCGAGCGGTGCGATCTCGATCTCGCCACTGGCGATGCGCCGCTCGACCTGCTCGGCGGGGAGGCAGTCGTGCAGCGCGTCGTAGAGCGGGCGCAGATAGGGATCGACCTTTTCCTTCATGTCGCCGGGCAGGAAGCCGAGCTTCTCGCCGGCCTCGACGGCGGGGCGGGAGAGAATGAGCCGGTCGACGCTGCCGGTGATGAGCTGCGAGACGGCCTGCGCGACGGCGAGATAGGTCTTGCCGGTGCCGGCGGGTCCCAGCGCGAAGATGAGCTCGTTGCGGCCCAGCGCCTCCATGTAGAGGCCCTGATTGGCCGAGCGCGGGACGATCGTCTTCTTGCGCGTGCGGATCATCACCTTGGGCGGCTCGGACACGTCATGGCGGATGATGCCGTCCAGCGTCGGCTCGGCGGACATGGCGATCACCGCCTCGACCGCGCCGGTATCGATCGGCTGGCCGACGACGAGGCGATTGTAGAGCCCCTGGAGCACGTCGCGCGCGCGCCCGGCGGCTTCGGCCTCGCCCTCGATCTGCAGCTTGTTGCCGCGCGCGGCGATATAGACGCCGAGGCGGTTCTCGATGGCGACCAGGTTCTGGTCATATTCGCCGAACAGCGAACCGAGCAGATAGGGCTTGTCGAAGATCAGCTCGAGCCGGGCGCGCTCACCGGGTTCTGCCTGGGTATGACGCCTAGCCAAGAGTGGATACCACGGGGCGACTCGTTGCGCGATGCGCGAGGAGATGTGCTGTCATCGCCACCTTCTTGCCAGAGGGACGGGGGCGGGGACAAGCGGGATCAGATGAGACGGCGCTGAAAAAGAATGAGGCGCGGATCGCGCCGCGCCTCATCCTGTGGATCTACAATCGCCGGATGGCGCCGCGCGATCAGGCTTCCTTCTTGGAGAGCGCCGCGGTCAGCTGCTCCGACACATAGCCGAAGATGCCGCCGATGACGACCGAGATGAAGGTCGGCAGGATGGCTTCCTGCGGCGGCGTGCCCTTCAGGAGGATAACGCCGGCGATCGCTGCAAAGCCATAGACGCTCGCAGGGATGGTGCCGAGATAGGGCACTTTCGAGGCGAGGCAGATCACGGCGGCGCCGAGGCCGACTGCGACCGGCGCGGCAAAATCGCCGAGGGAAACGAGATGCCCGGCGAGCATCACGGCGACCATACCGACCAGCGCGCCGAAGGTCATGCAAACCACCGTATCGCGGATGCCGCCGAACTTGCCGCCACAGTGGAAATGGCCGCCCCAGGCGATGAACGCGATCCAGACCTGAAGATTATTGTCTTTCGCGACCGGCAAACCGAAAATCCAGGTCGCCAACACGGCGAGCACGCCGACGACCAACGCAAGCGAGAAATAGCTGGGCATGAGACCCCCTCCTAGCGAATATGTTTTATCACCCGCGCCCGGTCGTTGCCGGCCGCGCGCGGAACCTAGGGTAAGCGCCTTGTGCCGTCCAGTTCCCTTTTTGGGGCGACGCGCTGTTGGCCGACAGCCGCCTTTGCGTTAGTCAAGGCAGAGAGGAGACGTCGGCGGGCGCCCGACGGAGGGAGAGTGCCATGAAGAGTTTGAAACTGGGGGCGGTCATTGCCGTGCTGGCGGCAAGCGCGGCCCATGCCGACACACCAAGCGATTTCGCGAAGCGCCACACTGCTTCGGGGGGCAATATCGATGCCATCATGGCCGACTATGCCGATGACGCGATCGTGCTCCAGAACGGCCGGGCCGTGCAGGGCAAGGCCGAAATCCGCAAGCTCTTCGAAGGCATGTTCGGCGGCGGCCGGACACCGGGTGCTGGCGGCCCTCCTCCAGGTGCGGCACCCGGCGGTCCGCCTCCCGGTGGCGCGCCCGCGGGCGGCGGCATGAAGGTCACCAGGGTCTGGGAAGAAGGCAATGTCGGCTTCATGACCTGGGAAGCCGGTCCGATCCACGCGACCGAGGAATTCATCATCCGCAACAACAAGATCGCGGTGCAGGCGATCTTCATGACCGGCGGGGGCGCGGCGCCGGGTGGCGGGGCGGCCGGACCGCCGCGCGCGCCGGGGCAGTAGAACTCAGGCGGCCTGTCTCGCGGTCACGACACCGCCCAGGCTGTTGGGACCCGCCGACACGATATCGACCTCGATCAGATCGCCGATGCGGGCGTCGGTATTTTCGACGATCACCGACTGGAGCCAGGGCGACTTGCCGACGATCTGGCCGGGATGTTTGCCGGCGCGTTCGAGCAGGATCGTCGTGCGCTTGCCGACTGTCGCGCGGTTGAAGGCGAGCTGGTCGGCATTGATCGCCGCTTGCAGGCGCTGGAGGCGTTCATCCATGACCGCCGGCGCAACTTGACCGTTCATGCCGGCGGCGGGTGTACCTGGGCGTGGTGAGTATTTGAACGAAAAGCATTGCGAATAAGCAACTTCGCGCACGATGCTGAGAGTCTCTTCGAACTCGGCATCGCTTTCGCCGGGGAAGCCGACGATGAAGTCTCCGGACATGGCAATATCTGGCCGGGCCGTGCGGACCCGCTCGATGATCCGCAGATAGCTCTCGCGGCTGTGGCTGCGGTTCATCGCCTTGAGGATGCGGTCCGAGCCGGACTGCACGGGAAGGTGCAGGAACGGCATCAGCTTTTCGACCTCGGCATGGGCACGGATCAGCCCCTCGGTCATGTCGTTGGGATGGCTCGTCGTGTAGCGGATGCGGGCAAGGCCGGGCAGGGCATCGAGCGCGCGGATGAGCCCGTCCAGCCCTTGGGCGCGGCCCTTGTCGTCTTCGCCGCTCCAGGCGTTGACGTTCTGCCCGAGCAGGGTGATCTCCTTCACCCCCGCGTCGATCAAAAACCGTACTTCGTCATTGATTTCCGTCCAGGTGCGGCTGACCTCGGCACCGCGCGTATAGGGCACGACGCAATAGGTGCAGAATTTGTCGCATCCTTCCTGCACGGTGAGGAAGGCGCTCGGCCGGCCCTGCTTCGCGCGGGCGGGCAGCGCATCGAACTTCGACTGCTCGGGCATGTCGGTATCGACAGCCGCGCGCCCGGCCAGCGCGTCGTCGATGAGGCCGGGCAGGCGGTGATAGGCCTGCGGGCCGACCACGATGTCGACCGACCTGGTGCGCCGCGTGATCTCCGCGCCTTCCGCCTGCGCGACGCAGCCGGCGACCGCGATCATCGGCCGCGAGCCGTCCTCGCGCTTCAGGCGCCCGATGTCGGAATAGACCTTTTCGGCGGCCTTCTCGCGGATGTGGCAGGTGTTGAGCACGACGAGATCCGCATCGATGCCCTCGGCCGCCGCGATCATGCCGCGCGCGCCGAGCATCTCGCTCATGCGCTCGCCGTCATAGACGTTCATCTGGCAGCCGAACGACTTGACGTGGAAGGTCTTCGGTGGGGTCTTGGGGTCGGTCATGGGCGCGGCCTATAGCGCCGCGGCGGTTGCTGGGGAAGGGCAGGGCGCGTGGGCCGGAGGTTGTTGCCCGATCAGGTTCGCGCTAACGTCTGACATTGCCTCATCCCCTGAGCGGGCGCGGGCGACAATTCGGCATATGAAGCCGCGAAGACCCTGGGGAGGCATGCACATATGAAAAAGGCAAGAGTCACAATCACCGTCTCGATCCTCCTCGCCGGCATGGCCCTGGCGACAAATGCCTCGGCGGCCTGCACCCGCGAGGCGCTCCAGAAGGTGACCGACGCCTATGTCAAAGCCCAGACGGCCGGAAAACCCGCCATGCTGCCCTTCGCCGCCAAACCGTCCTATGCGGAGAACGACAAGGACATGGACGTCGGCAAGGGCGTGCTGGCCGGACCCCTGAAGGTCGATTTCACCCGCAGTTTTCACGACACGACGCAGTGCGCCGCCTTCACGGAGCTGGTGGGAGCCAGCGACCCGCGTCCCTATGTCATTCTCACCCGCATGGAGGTGGACAAGAAGGGGAAGGTGTCGAAGCTGGAGTCGCGGGTGACGCATGAGGGCGACTGGGCGTTCGGCGCGGCCAAATATCTCGAGTTCACCAAGGGTGAGACGTGGGACGAGATCCCCAAGGACAAGCGCGACACACGCGCGGCCATCCAGGCGGCGGCCGATGCCTATCTGGACAATTGGGGCGACCCGACGATTTCGGTGCCCCATGGCACGCCCTGCGCCCGGCTCGAGGGCGGTATGTACACGGGGACGCGCAACCCGACCGGCAACACCTGCAACATGGGCGCATTCCCGCAGAAGCTCAAAGTGACCAACCGGCGTTATGTGATCGACGAGAATTACGGCGCCGTTATCGTCTTCCACAACTTCCCCTGGATCGATGCCGGTATACCAGCCGATCCGGGAACGCCGTCCGGCCAGATGTTCAGGGTCGAGGGCGGCAAGAACCGCTACATCCACGAGGTGACGGTCTGCACGACGCCGAAATGCGGACGGGGGCGGTAGGCGCCGCCCTGGCAGCTCAATCCACGCCCATCGCCGCGGCGATCCGCGCGCGCGTCTCCGCGGCGAGCGCCTTGCGGTCGGGATGCTCGCCCGGATCGAACGGCTCGAGGAAGCGAAGCGTCACCGTCCGCCGTCCGGGCGCCGAGAGCACGCGTTTCGCATGGCTGATGCCGCTCTCGTCGCCCCAGGCGACCAGCGCCGTCGCTTCGCCATAGTCGATCACCACCGGCTGGATCATGATCTCGCGCGGTGGCGGCAGCAGCACCTCGAACAAAGGCGGCTTGAACGGCCCCAGTGTCTTGCCGTCGCCCGTCCCGCCTTCGGCGAACAGCGCGATCGGCTGGTGCGCGTCCATGGCGGCGCGCACGGCCTTCACATGCGCCGCGACCTCGCCGCGTCGCTCGCGCGCGACGAAGATGGTGTTGTTCTGGGCGGCGAGCCAGCCGACCAAAGGCGCGCGCGCCACGCTGTCCTTGGAGATGAAGGCGCAGCCGGTCGCCCCGCCCATCGCCAAAATGTCGAGCCAGCACAGATGGTTGGCGACGTAGAAGACGTCGTGAAACCGGGGTTCGCCATCAATCTTCACGTCGAAACCGGCGGCGTGGGCGGCGCGGCCGAGGAAAATCTGCGGCCAGGGCGAATGGCCCCGGCTGCGGGCAATGAGGTGCGGCACAACGCAATAGAGAGTGATGCCGATCATCCGGGCAAGGCGCCCGACGAAGCGCAGCGTGCCCATCATGGTTCAGCTCTTGCGGTCGAGCGAGACCCCGTAAAGCTCCATGCGGTGATCGACGAGGCGGTAGCCCAGCTTCTCCGCGATCTGCCTCTGGAGCTGCTCGAGTTCGGGGTCGACGAACTCGATGACCTTGCCGGATTCGACGTCGATCAGATGATCGTGATGCGCTTCGGGCGCGGGTTCGTAGCGCGCGCGCCCGTCGCCGAAGTCGTGACGCTCCAGGATGCCCGCTTCCTCGAACAGCCGGACAGTCCGGTACACAGTTGCGATCGAGATATGTGGGTCGATGGCCGAGGCGCGCTCATGCAGCTTCTCGACATCGGGATGATCCTCGCTTTCCGAGAGCACGCGGGCAATGACGCGCCGCTGCTCGGTGATGCGCAGGCCGCGCTCGGCGCAGAGTGCCTCGATGTCGATCGTCCGGGTCATAGCATTACATGTAATGTGTTTTGCGCGTCCCGGAACCCGCAAAATTCGGATTTGCCTGCGCCCAAAACGAAAGCGGCCCGCTCATCGAGAGCAGGCCGCCATTCGTCCCTGGTATCAGGTAATCTACATTTACTTGCCGGAGCGGCGGCGCGTCGTGCCGAGCCCGATCTTCTTGGCCAGCGCGCGGCGCTGGTCGGCATAGTTGGGCGCCACCATCGGATAGTCGGCGGGGAGGCCCCATTTGGCGCGATATTCGTCCGGCGTCATCTGATAGTGCGTCATCAGGTGGCGCTTCAGCATCTTCAGCTTCTTGCCGTCCTCGAGGCAGACAATGTGGTCGGGCTTGATCGAGGACCGGATCGAGACGGCGGGTTCCTGCTTGGGCTGCGGCGGTGCCGCGTCACTGCGCAGGCCCGAAAGCGCGCCGTAAACATTCTGAATCAGCAAAGGCAAATCGGAGACCGCGACACTGTTGTTCGAAACATGCGCGGCCACAATATCTGACGTTAACGTGATCAGGACCTCGTCCTGTCCACCCGGTTCTGACATAATCGGTCCTTCCTATTTCTGATGATTTTGGGGCGAGACCCGAGAAGCTTGAAGGTTCTGCTTCTAGTCATTTTTCCTATGCCTGTTTGGTTCGAACCGCAAGCTTTTCAGGCATCTGTCCTAATTCCGAACAAGAACGGCCTTGAAACTGAGAGCGTCGTAGCGGCAACCGTCGCTGCCGAGATAATAGTCTTTTCGGCGGCTATACTGGTTGAACCCCGCCTTCCCGTAAAGATGAACTGCCGGATTCGTGTCCCGGACTTCGAGAAATACGGATTCCGCTCCGGATCGTTCCGCGACCATAAGGCAGCGGTCGAGAATGCGGCGCCCATGGCCGTGACCACGATCGGCCGGATCGACGGCGAGCAGCAGCAGCTCGGCCTCGCCGGCGATGGCGCGGAGCAGGCCGAAGCCCACCGGCCGGTCGTCGAGCCGCCCGATGACCAGCGCCGATCCCGGCATGGCCATCATCGAGCGCAGCTGCTGCGCCGACCAGGCTTCACCGAAGCGCGGGTCGAAGGCGAGGCTCATGACCGCCATGGTGTCGGCGATGTCCTGTTCGGCCGGCGCGTCATGGGCCGTGATCCTGAGGTCGGTCATGGGCAGGCGGATCGCTGGGGCAGGGGCGGCGCTTGCCGCGCGGCCATCGGCTTTGCGTCCGCGCCGCGGCCATAATTGGGTCGCGGCGGCAGGCCGCGCAATGACTCGGGCAAGAGGCCGATGCGGCGGGCATCGGGCAGCAGCGGCACGGCCGCGCCGACTCCGCCGCGCGCGTCGATCAGGGTCGGCGCACCCGATCCATAGATGACGGGATGATCCAGCGCGGCGGCCAGCTCGGCGATGGGTGTCGAGCGGACGGTGGCGTGTTCGCCGGAGGATTGCGCCGGACAGAGCGCCCAGAACAGCTCGCCATGGCCGCCGACCATGACCACCGGGAATTCGCCTTCCGGCGCGAACCGGTCGCGCACCATCGCCGCGACGAGATCGAGGCAGCCATAGCCGCCGACCTCGGCCTGCCAGGCGAAGCCGAGCGCACGGGCGGCCGCGAGGCCGACGCGCACGCCGGTGAAGCTACCCGGCCCGATATCGACCAGGATGGCGCCGGCGCGTCCGCCGTCGGGCAGGGCGGCAATGGCGGGTAGCAATGCCTCGGCATGGCCGCGACCCGGCTCGCTGTGATGCGCGTCGAGGCATGCGTCGCCCTCGAACAACGCCACCGACAGGGCCGGCGTGGCGCAGTCGATGACGAGGCGCCGCGCGCTCATGCAAAACTCCCCCTCAAGGCGCCGTCGTCACTCAGACGGCGCGGACCTCGGTCACCTCGGGCACATAGTGCTTCAGCAGTTGCTCAATGCCGTTCTTGAGGGTCGCTGTCGAGGAGGGGCAGCCGGCGCAGGCGCCCTGCATGCGCAGATAGACCGTGCCGCGCTGGAAGCCGCGATAGATGATGTCGCCGCCGTCATTGGCGACGGCGGGGCGCACGCGTGTCTCGATGAGCTCGCGGATCTGGGCGACGATGTCCGCATCCTCCGGATCGTCGAATCCCTCGGTCGAGAATTCGTCGCCCTCGGGCGGCACGGCGATGCCGGCGGCGCTGCCCGCGCGGAACAGGGGCATGTCCGCCGAGAAATGGTCGAGCAGGATCGAAAGCACATCGGTGCGCAGGTCGCTCCACGCGACACCCGGCGCCGCAGTCACCGAGATGAAGTCGCGGCCGAAAAAGACGCCGGTCACGTCGCCGAGATCGAACAGCGCCTGCGCGAGCGGCGAGGCTTCGGCCTCCTCGGGGCTCGCAAAATCGCGCGTGCCGGCGGTCATGACCGCGCGGCCGGGCAGGAACTTCAGGGTCGCCGGATTGGGCGTGGCTTCGGTTTCGATCAGCATGAGGCAGTCTTTCGGAAGGGCAGGCTGTTGGCCCGCCGCCTATCGCGTCATTTGGGGAAGGAGCGGCGCTCGCGCAAGCCTTCAATTGGCGCGGCTGGAGCTGCCTTGCGAAGCGGCGACCTGGCCGGTCGGCGCGGCGCCGGCAATCTGCGCATGTCCGATCTCCGGCACCGGCACGCCCTTGGCCAATATGATGGCGCTCCACCGTGTGTCCGCGCGCAGATATTTCTGCGCCAGCGCCTGGAGGTCGGCGGCGGTCACGCTCAGCGTATCGTCCTGCATGCTGCGCGCGAGCGCGAGCCGGCGCGGATCGCGGCTGAGCCCGCCGAGCTGGATCATCCAGAAGGCATTGCTGGAGCGCGCCCGCGCCAGATATTTGCGCATCGGCTCCATTTCGCGGGAGAGTTCGTCCTCGCTCACCGGCCGCGCTGCGAGATCGGCGGCGACCTCATCCATCATGCTGAAGAAATAGGCGATGCGCTCGGGCTTGAGCTGCGATTGCACCATCAGATAGCCGCCCGAATTATAGGCTTCCGGCCAGACGCTGACCGCGCTCGGCGTATAGGCGGCGCCGTCGACCGAGCGCAGCTTCTCGAACAGCCGGTCATTGATGATGCGCGCGAGCATGCTGAGCTGCCGGCTTTCCCGAATGCGGTCCTCGCCGCCGCCCGTCGGCCAGGCGATGACGGCGCCCGCCTGATCCGGCGCGCCCTTGTGGGTGATGAGCACGGGCCGGGCGACGGGATCGGGGAAGCGGCGGACGCGGTTCTCCGGTGGCGGAACGGTGTCGGGACGGCTTGGCAGCGCGCCGAAGGTCGCGGCGACGGCCGCCACCGCCTCGTCGCGGTTGACGTCGCCATAGAGCTGGATCTCGATCGGCCCGGTGGCGAGGCGCGGCTCCCAGACTTCCTTGAACTTCTGCAGCGTCAATTCCTGCTCGTCAGCGGGCGTGGGCGGCGCCACGCGCTCGTCCTTGTCCTCCAGCAACCAGCCGACATTGCGGTCGATCGCCTCGGCGGCCGAATTGGGCACGGGATCGTAGCTCACCTTGAGCGCCGCGACGGCGCGGGACAGCGGCCCGGCATCCCAGCGCGGAAAAGCAAGCTTGGTGGCGAACAGGCGCAGCTGGTCCTTATAGTCCTCGGGACTGCTCACCGCGTCCATGGTGAAGGCGTCCTCGTCGACCCCGAATTGCAGCGACAGCTGGCGGCCATTGACCAGCTCCTCAAGCTTGTTGCGGTCGAGCGTGCCGATGCCGCTCGCCATGAGCGTCGAGGGGACGGCCCAGAGCGCCGCATTCTCGTCCGGCGCGAAGCTCTGCTGGCCGTGGCCGAAGCGAATGCCGATCCGGACCTTGCCGGGCTCGGCCTCGTTGGGATTGAGGTACAGCGTGACGCCGTTCTCGAAGAGGATGCGCTCGATACCGAGAACGCCCAGCGGCTCGTCGATCACCACCTTGCCGGGCTCGGGCAGCGCCGGCAGCGCGGCCATGGTCACCGGCTTGGTGTCGAGGCGGGCATTCCGGGCGGGGGCGACCGTGGCGCGGAAAGCGCTGTCGAGCTGCGCCAGCGCGCCGGACTGCGGGCTCTTGAGCGAGAGCAGCACGCGCATCGCATCGCCCGTGAACATGCGGCGGGTCGACGCCAGCACATTCTCGGGCGTCATCAGCTTCTTGCTGCCCTGATAGATGTCGAGCTGGGTCTGGGGCGTGACCGCGGTCTCCCTGATGTCGACGGCCCCGACCAGCGTATCGGCCTGATCCGGGCTCGATTCGACGCTTTCGGTTTCGAGCGCCCGGGCGATCGGCGCTTCCATGGCGACATATTCGCGCTCGATGTCGGCCTTGGCGGGCGGGGTACGGCGCGCGTCCTCGATGATGGCGCGCACGTCGCGCAAAGCCTTCTGCCAGTCGTCGCCCGCGGGCATGATGCTGACATAGGTGGCGCTGACCGAGCGCTCGCTGTCGTCGCGGACGACGGAGGCGTCGAGGAAGCTGGCATTGCCCGCGGCTGCGGTGGCGAGCCGCCGGTTGATCAGCTGCAGCGCCAGATCGTCGACCATGCGCGCCTGGTTGAAGTCGATATTGTCGTCATGAAAGACCCAGGGGCGCATGTAGCCGATGCTGACGGATACCGGGGTGTCGGGCGACACCACGACCTTGGTCGAGGGGGCCGCCGGATCGGGCTTGCCGAAGTCGGGCAAGGGCGGCGTCGGGCCAACGCCCTGCCAGCCGCCGAAATGCTGCTTCACCAGCGCGATCAGCGCGTCGGGGTCCGCGTCGCCGGAAATGGCGACCACCGTCCGGTCGGGGCGGTACCAGCGGTCGTGAAAGGCGCGCAGGGCGGCAGCGGTAGCGGTGGTGAGGGTCGCCTCGGTGCCGATCGGACTATGATCGGCGAGCGGCTGCCCGGCATAATAGAAGATGCGCGTCTCGTCGCCGAGCACCGTCGCCGGGCTCATACCTTCGCGCCGCTCGGCCATCACCACGGAGCGTTCGGCATCCACCGCCTGCGGCACGATCGCCGGCGCGGACACCATGCTGGCCAGGATCTTGAGGCTCTCGTCGAGACCCGCCTGTGTCGCTTCCGGCAGGTCCACGGCGAAGGTCGTCTCGGTGGGCGTCGTCTGGGCGTTGCTGTCGACGCCGAATTCGACGCCGAGCCTCTGCCAGGCGCGCTTGGCCTCGCCGTCGGGCGCGTCGCGCGATCCCCGGAACGAGAGATGCTCGATGAAATGCGCGAAGCCGGCTTCCTCGGGCCGTTCCATCAGTGAGCCGACGTCCATGCGGACCCTGATCGACACCATCCGGTCCGGTATCTCGTTGTGCCGTACCGCATAGCGCAGGCCATTGGGCAGCACGCCGAAATGCCAGGCCATGTCCATCGGCACGTCGCTATGCTCGTAGAACCAGGGACGCGCCGCGGACTCCGCCGGCTTGACGCCGGTCGGCTGTGACACCGGGCTGGTCTGCCGAGCTTCCCGCGGCTTCGCGGTCGGGCTGCTATTGGCGAGCGGCGCCGTCGCCTGCTGCGCCGTCACCGGTCCGGACAGCAGAAGCGAGAAGGAGGCGAGGCTTGCCAGCAGGGTGCGGGCATGGGGCGGGAGGGTCATGGCCGGAAACTAGGCGCAAATCACCTGAACGTCACATGAAACTTGTGTGCCCGAACGGCGCTTTGCGGCGGCACGGCGTTCACCTTCGACCGTTCGGCATTGGCGGAAATAATTGGGTCGCACCGGGTTCCCGCGCAAATCTTTGTTTACCATGGGCGTCTAAATAGCGCGGAATAAGGAGGAGCACCTCGGCATGTCCGCGCCACAAATGTCTTCAGAAGGAATCGGTCCAAAACTGGCGCGTTGGGGCCGGAGCTTTCTGGCGACCGAAACAGCTGCGGTTGAAAGCGCACCGGTCACGGTGACGCCGCGGGAGTCCGGCACCAGTCGCCAGCGTCGCGAGAATGAGCGGCGCAAGGCGCTCTATGACGAGGTCGGTGCCTTCCTGTTCGCGCATGACCTGGACATCACGCCGCTGAATTTCGGCCTGGCGCTCGACTATATCACCGGCAACGACCTGGCGATCGAGAAGGCGGTGCGCGCGATCCTGTCCGATCGCGGCCGGATCACCAATGGTCTCGCGGAGCAGGTCATCGCGCAGCAGCGCGCCGACGAACTCTCGCCCGACCAGCTCAGCGAGATGCTGGCCGAGGTGGAGCGCAATCTCGACAATCTGACCGGCCTCACCGACCAGTCCCGCGAATCCGCGACCGACTTCGGCGACGCCCTGCAGAAGCAGGCCGCCGAGCTCAAGGCCGGCGAGATGACGCCTGAAGCGGTCACCAACCTCATTGGCCTGACGCGCTCGATGATCGAGAAGACGCGCGAAGTCGAAGGCAAGATGCGCGAGGGCCAGAAGCAGACCCGCCTTCTCCAGAAGAATCTCGAGACGGCACGCCGCGCCGCCGAGCAGGATCATCTCACCGGCCTGCCCAATCGCCGTGCCTTCGAGACCACGCTGGTCGACGAGGCGAAGATCGCCCAGGAAGCCGGTGAATCGCTGAGCGTCGCCTTCTGCGACATCGATCACTTCAAGAAGATCAACGATACCCACGGCCATGACGCCGGCGATCGCGTATTGAAGTTCGTCGGCACGCTGCTGGCCAAGATTTCCGACGACAAATGCCATGTCGCCCGCCATGGCGGCGAGGAATTCGTCATGCTCTTCCGCGGCTATACCGTGGCTGAGGCCGCCAAGGTCGTGGACGATGCCCGCGCCGACCTCTCCGAACGCAATCTCGTCGACCGCAAGACCGGCGAGCGCATGGACCATGTGACCTTCTCGGGCGGCGTCGCCGACGTCTTCGCCTATGAGGAACCGCGCGACGCGCTCAAGGCTGCCGACCGGGCGCTCTATCTGGCCAAGGAACATGGCCGCAACCGCGTCTATATCGCCTCCGACGCCGCCGAGGGGTGATTTTCGAACCCGTCATCCCAGCGAAAGCTGGGATCTCGGGCGACGTCCAGTGAGACTGCACGAGATCCCGACTTTCGTCGGGATGACGCTCCTTTCAGAGCGTCAAAAATCCGGCTGGTCGTAATATTTCGGCGGGGCGACGATCTCCATCCGCTCGGCCAGCAGCGGGCGGAATGACGGCCGCGACTTGATCCCCGCATACCAGCGCTTGGTGGGCCTGTGGCCTTCCCAGTCGATGCCGCCCAGATAATCCGCGACCGAGAGATGCGCCGCCGCCGTGATGTCGGCGAGGCTCATCGTGCCGCCGCCCAGCCAGCTGCGGTGATCGAGCAGATAGTCGAGATAATCCATGTGGATGTTCGCCTTGCGCATGGCATCGCGCAGCGCCCCGGCATCAGGCGAGGCTTTATGCACGATGCGCTTCATCATGCGCTCGTGGAGCAACGGCGCGACTACGTCGCGATAGACGATCTGGTCGAGCCACGCGACGAGGCGGCGCACCTCGGCGCGGGCGAGGGCCGATCCGGCGATCAACGGAAAGGCCTCGACCGTCTCCTCGAAATATTCGCACGCCGCCTGGCTGTCGATCAGCGTGGCGCCATTGGCCTGGTCGACCAGCACCGGCGTCGTCCCGGCGGGATTGAGATCGAGAAATTCGTCGCGCGGCGCCCAGGGCGATTCGCGCACCAGCTCATAGGTGATGGCCTTCTCGGCCATGAGAAAGCGGACCTTGCGGGAAAAGGGGCAGAGCGGAAACTGGTAGAGGAGCCACATGGGCTTGCCTGATGGCCGAGCCGTCCGCGCCGTGCAAGGGCGGAGTTGGACCGACGCGGTCGATGGGAACGCCGCGACGCCCCCGTGAATTTAACCCATGTCATGAATCCCCGGTCCGCCCTTGTCGCTGCAGCCCTGCTGATGGCCTTTGCCACCGGCGGCGTGGCGCTCGGCGGCTATGCGATCGGGGATTTCCATTTCGGGGCACCGCTGCAGATCGATGACGATGGCGATCATCCGCTGGCCGCCGCCGACCAGGTGGATGGGGACGCGCTACCTCCGCCCACCGGCCCGGCGACCGATTATCACGTCTGCACCGGCTGCGACTCCCGCGTAGCCCATGTGCGGGAATGGGTCCCGTCCCCTGACGGCAGCGGTCGCGAAGGCGGGTGGCGCGCCAAGACAGCCGGCGAAGAGGATGGCTGGGTCGAGGATGAATATGCCAGCGCCCGGAAGGCGCTCCAGGGTATCGGCACGAGCGCCGATGATAGCGACGACGATGAGGACGCCGCGCCGGTTACCGCCGCACCGTCCGTCGCGCTCGGGGATACCGCAATAAAGCGTCTGGTGCCGCTCGACACGACCGGCATCTGAACACCCCTTGGCGGCCATTGCCGACCAGGGACGCAAGCCTTAATCAGACGTCATGACGACCAAGGTCCAGCGCGGTGTGCTGTGGGGCGCCCTGTTCCTGTTCGCCCTTCTGGGCGGCAGCGTTCTCGGCCACTTCGTCGTTGTCGGCCTGGCCGGTGGCGGCAAGATGCTCGCCGGCGACAATGCGGCCGCCAATTTCTGGGAGCAGCAGGACCGGGCGCGCAATGCAAGTGCGCGGTCGCCAGGCAATGTTGCGGGCATCGAGGGCGGTTCCGGCGCCCATGTCTGCGAGGGCTGCGATGCCAGCAACCTGCGGGTTCGCCAGGCCGGTAACCAGGCGTTCCATTATGACTCGGGAAGCGGCGATGCGGCGGCCGGCGCCGTTGCCCCGCCCGCACCGCCGGCCACGCCCGCACATCCCTGAGCGGAAGGATTACTCCGCCGCGACGCCGGCCTGCGCTTCACCGTCCGTCAGCGGCTGGGCGAGGCGTGAGATCATTTCCTTCGGGCAGACCTGCCAGAAATGTCCCCGCACCCGATCCCAGTCGTGCAGGATGGCGTGAGCCCAGGCGCTGTCGGTGCGCCGAGCATGTTCCTCGATGAGGTCCTTTAGCACTTCCTCCCAATATTCGCTCGCAAGCCTTTGCCAGATAATGCTTTCCGGATTGGCGCGGTTCGGGAAGATGTGGCGCTCGTCATAGACGAAGGCCATACCGCCGGTCATGCCCGCGCCGAAATTGGCACCGACCCGGCCCAGGATCACGGCGATGCCGCCGGTCATATATTCCAGACCGTTGGCGCCGCAGCCCTCGACCACGACATGCGCGCCTGAGTTGCGCACGGCGAAGCGCTCGCCCGCTTGGCCTGCAGCGAAGAGCTTGCCGGCGGTCGCACCATAGAGGACGGTGTTGCCGATGATGGTGTTTTCCTCGCTCTCGAGCGGCGAGGAGACCATCGGCCGCACGGCGATGATGCCACCCGACAGCCCTTTGCCGACATAGTCATTGGCGTCGCCGAACACCTCGAGCGTGATGCCCTTGCAGAGGAAGGCGCCCAACGACTGGCCCGCCGTGCCGCGCAGGCGGACATGGATGTGCCCGTCCGCCAGCGTCGACATGCCGAACTTCTTGGTGACGAGCGCCGAGAAGCGCGTGCCCACGGCGCGGTGCGTGTTGCGCACCGTGTAGGTGAGCTGCATCTTCTCGCCCCGGTCGAACACCGCCCTGGCGTCGGCGATCATCTGCGCATCGAGGCTGTCGGGCACTTCGTTGCGCCAGGTCGAGAGGTTGAAGCGGCGCTTGTCGTCGTCCGCGTCCACCTTGGCGAGGATCGGGTTGAGGTCGAGATCATCGAGATGCTCGGCGCCGCGGCTGACCTGCTTCAGCAGCTCGGTGCGACCGATCACCTCGTCGATGCTGCGGCAGCCCAGACGCGCCAGAATTTCGCGCACCTCCTCGGCGATGAAGGTCATGAGATTGATGACCTTCTCCGGCGTGCCGGTGAACTTGGCGCGCAGCCGCTCGTCCTGCACGCAGACGCCGACCGGGCAGGTGTTCGAATGGCACTGCCGGACCATGATGCAGCCCATGGCGACCAGCGACAGCGTGCCGACGCCGAACTCCTCGGCGCCCAGGATCGCGGCGATGACGATGTCGCGCCCGGTCTTGAGGCCGCCGTCGGTGCGCAGCTTGACCCGGTGGCGCAGGCTGTTGAGCGTCAGCACCTGGTTGGTCTCGGCGAGGCCCATTTCCCAGGGCAGGCCCGCGAACTTGATGCTGGTGAGCGGGCTCGCGCCGGTGCCGCCGACATTGCCGGAGACGAGGATCACGTCCGCATGGGCCTTGGCGACGCCGGCCGCGACCGTGCCGATGCCGGACTGGCTGACCAGCTTCACGCAGACGCGGGCATGCGGATTGATCTGCTTCAGGTCATAGATGAGCTGCGCCAGATCCTCGATCGAGTAGATGTCGTGATGCGGCGGTGGCGAGATCAGCATGACGCCCGGCGTCGAGTGCCGCAGCCTGGCGATCATGTCGGTCACCTTGAAGCCGGGCAGCTGGCCACCTTCGCCGGGCTTGGCGCCCTGCGCGACCTTGATCTCGATTTCCTCGCAGGCGCCGAGATATTCGGCGGTGACGCCGAACCGCCCGCTCGCGATCTGCTTGATCGACGAATTGGCATTGTCGCCATTCTCGCGCGGCTTGTAGCGCGACGGGTCCTCGCCGCCCTCGCCGGAGACGGCCTTGGCGCCGATGCGGTTCATGGCGATGGCGAGCGTCTCGTGCGCCTCGGGGCTGAGCGCGCCCAGCGACATGCCGGGCGTCACGAAACGCTTGCGGATTTCGGTGATCGCCTCGACCTCGTCGATCGGCACGGCCTGGCTCGGATAGTTGAACTCGAGCAGGTCGCGCAGATAGACCGGCGGCAGGTCACGGACGCCGCGCGCGAACTGCAGATAGGTCGAGTAGCTGTCGGTGCCGACGGCCGTCTGCAGCAGGTGCATGAGCTGCGCCGAATAGGCATGGGTGTCCCCACCCGCGCGGTGGCGGTAGAAGCCGCCGATCGGCAGCGTCACCACAGCCTTGCGGAAGGCCGCCTCATGGCGAAGCAGCGCGCTATATTGCAGCGAGTTGTAGCCTTCGCCGGAGATCTTGCTCGGCATGCCGGGGAAGAGATCATTGACCAGCGCGCGCGACAGGCCGACGGCCTCGAAATTATAGCCGCCGCGATAGCTGGAGATGACCGCGATGCCCATCTTGCTCATGATCTTGAGCAGGCCCTCGTTCACCGCCGTGCGGTAACGCTCCAGGCAGTCGGACAGGGGCCGGTCGCCGAACAGGCCGCGGGCGTGGCGGTCTGCTATGCAGACTTCCGAGAGATAGGCGTTCACCGTCGTCGCGCCGACGCCGATCAGCACCGCGAAATAATGCGGATCGAGGCATTCGGCCGAGCGCACGTTGATCGACGAGTAGGACCGCAGCCCCTTGCGCACGAGATGGGTGTGCACCGCCGCCGCCGCAAGCACCATGGCGATGCCGACCCGGCCGGGCCCGATCGCCTCGTCCGAGAGGAACAGCTCGGTCTGGCCGGCGCGCACGGCGATCTCCGCCTCGTCGCGGATGCGGCCGATCGCGGCGCGAAGGCGATCCGGGCCGCCCTCGGCGGGGAAGGTGCAGTCGATCTCGGCGACGCCGCGCCCGAAATAGGTCCGCAGGCGCGACCAGTCATCGCAGAGCAGCACCGGTGAATCGAGGACGAGCACGTCGCTGTTCTGCGATTCCTCCTCCAGGATGTTGGCGAGGTTCGAGAAGCGCGTCTTGAGGCTCATCACATGCCGCTCGCGCAGGCTGTCGATCGGCGGATTGGTGACCTGGCTGAAATTCTGCCGGAAGAAATGGCTGATGGTGCGCGGCTTGTCGGTGATGACCGCGAGCGGCGAATCGTCACCCATCGAGCCGACGGCTTCCTTGGCGTCGTCGACCATCGGCGAGAGGATGAGCTCCATATCCTCGAGGCTGAGGTTCGCGGCGACCTCGCGCCGGGTCAGTTCCGCCTTGTCCCAGACCGGGCGGGCGCCCTCCTGGGCGGGCGGCAGATCGGCACAGGTGCGGAAGCCGCTGACATAGTCGGCATAGGGCCGCTCGCCGGCGATCCGGTCCTTGATGGCGCGGTCGTCATAGACCTTGCCCGCTTCCAGATCGACGGCGATCATCTGGCCCGGCCCGAGCCGGCCCTTCTTGATGACGGTGGTCTCGGGCACGACGACCATGCCGGTTTCCGAGCCGACGATCAGCAGATTGTCGCGCGTCAGGGTGAAGCGCAGCGGCCGCAGCGCATTGCGGTCCATGCCTGCGACGGCCCAGCGCCCATCGGTCATGGCGAGCGCCGCCGGCCCGTCCCACGGCTCCATCACCGAAGCGAGATAATTGTACATATGCTGATGCGCCTCGGGCACATCGTCGCCATGCTGCCAGGCCTCGGGCACCAGCATCAGCTTGGCGGTCGGCGCATCGCGGCCGGCGCGGCACAGCGTCTCGAACACGGCGTCGAGCGCGGCCGTGTCGGAGGCACCGGCGGGGATCACCGGCTTGATGTCGCCACTCTGCTCGCCGAAGGCCAGGGCCGCCATCTTGATCTCGTGGCTCTTCATCCAGTTCTTGTTGCCGCGGATCGTGTTGATCTCGCCATTATGGGCGAGCTGGCGAAACGGCTGGGCAAGCCACCATTGCGGGAAGGTGTTGGTCGAATAGCGCTGATGGAAGATCGCGACGCGGCTCTCGAAGCGCTCGTCGGTCAGGTCCGGGTAGAAGACCGACAGGCTCTCCGCGAGGAACAGGCCCTTGTAGATGATCGACTGGCAGCTCAGCGAACAGACATAGAAGTCGTTGATCTGTGCCTCGACCACCTTCTTTTCGATGCGGCGGCGGACGAGATAGAGGTCGCGCTCGAATTCGGCGACGCCCTGCGCTTCCGGCATCGGGCCGGCGACGAGGATCTGCTCGATCTCGGGACGCGTGCGCTGCGCCTTCTCGCCGATAACGGAGACGTCGACCGGCACCTGGCGCCAGCCATAGATTTTGTAGCCGGCGTCGATGATCTCGCTCTCGACGATGGTGCGGCAGGTCTCTTGCGCGTTGAGGTCGGTGCGCGGCAGGAACACCATGCCGACCGCGAGGCGATTGGGCAGGGGCTTGTGGCCCGAAGCGGCGATAGCGTCGTCGAAGAAGCGCACCGGCAGGTCGACATGGATGCCGGCGCCGTCGCCGGTCTTGCCGTCGGCATCGACCGCGCCGCGGTGCCAGACTGCCTTGAGCGCGTCGATGGCGCTCGCCACGACCCGGCGCGAGGGCTTGCCGTCCGTCGCCGCGACGAGGCCGACGCCACAGGCGTCGCTCTCGAACTCGGGACGGTACATGCCCTCGACCGCGAGGCGGGCACGCTCGCGCTCGAGCCGTTCGAAGCTGTTCTGGTCAACCATGCTCTTGTTCCGTTCGGTCATGTCTTGGTCTTGGGATTGGCGAGCTGCTTGGGATCGACGCCCAGCACCTTGGCCAGCTTGGCCCGATCGTCAGGCGTCAAATCCTTGTAAGTCTTCGGCTTGGGCAGGTCTTTGGTGGCGTCCGCCGCAGCCTTGATCATGGCGGGAAGCTGCTTGACGAGCGCCGGCATGACCTCCTGCATCTTCGCCATCACCGCCGGATCGGAATTGAGCAGCATGAGATTGCCCGAGAATTCCTTCCCGGTCGGTGTCTGGAAGAACTGTTCGATTTCGCCGAGCTGTGCCGCCGAATAATGCTGTGCGTAGGCATCGGCGATACCGTCGCGCAGAGTCGGTTCGAACTGGTCAAGCAGGTCGACCATCTGGCCCATCATCGCCTTCATCGTCCGCTGCATGCGTTCGTCATAGGCAGGGTCGACGATCGCCATGATCTGTGCAAGGTTGGCCGACCCCATCGCGCTCGCGGTCTTGGCGTCGAGGCCCGCGGCTTGGACCAGATCGGCCACGGGCAGTTGCTCCGTCTGCTTCATCGTCTGGCTCATGATCGTGTCGAAAGTGCTACCCATCAGCTTGCGATAGGTCCCCGGAGGCAGGATCGCCGTGGCAATTTCCTTCGCTGTCGACAGGCGAGCCGGGTCGATCGCGTCGGCGGCTTGCGCGGGCGCGGATGCCGAAAACACGCTCCAGCCGAGGGCAAGGAAGCCCGTGACGTTGGCAATGGCCTTTCTCATTCCTTTGCTCCTTCCCTTTTTCCGCAGGCTGCTCAGCTTGTCGTTTTCGCCTTGGCCGCGATCTTCGCCATATATTCGCTCGTCGCCTCGATGCCGGCCTTGCTCAGACGATCCTTGTTTCTCGCGGCGATGTCGGTTCCCCAGTCGGTGCTGATCTGGCCCAGTTCCGGGGTCAGCTTGACGAACACATCGTCGGCGCCGGTCGCGTGAAAGGCCACGAGCAAGGGAAAATCCTCGGGCTTCAGCATCTTCATGAGTTCCGCCGCGTCCACGTCCGCCTTGCCCTTGCCCGTCGCGCCCAACTGCACGCCCTTGGCGTAGAATGCCTTGCCGGTGGGCGAACCCAGCAGCGCGGCGGCCGCAGCGACCTGTTCGCCGGTCATGCGCGCCGCGATCAGCCTGGCGACCGAAGCGCGTAGCGTCGGAAGGCCCTCATGGACGATGGCCGCCAGTTCGACGCGGGTGCGCTCGCGCAGCGCTCCGTCAAGGCCCGGAAACTGCTTGATCAAGGCCGCGAAGGACGCATCGGCGACCGCCAGATCGTCGAACTGCTTGTCCGTCGCCGCGTTCATCGCCCCAACGAGCATCTGCTCGTCGAGCATCGCATCCATGAGCTTGTCGATATCGGCGCTTTTGGCGGCAACCGGCGCCGGCGTCGCAGCCTGAAGGGAAGGCGCGGCGAAGGCCAGGGCGGTTGCGGCGGCAAATGCGGTATAGATTCTCATCACGCTGCGACCCTTTCCTTCTTCGCCGCCTTGGCGAGCAGGTAGGACTGCATGTGATCGGCGACGTCGCGACCGTCACGGATCGCCCAGACGACGAGGCTGGCGCCCCGCACGATGTCGCCGGCGGCGAACACGCCGTCGATGCTGGTCATCATCGATTTGGGATCGACCCGCAGCGTGCCCCAGCGGGTGAGCGCCAGCGCGGGCTCACCGAACATGCCGGGCAGGTCCTCGGGATCGAAGCCCAGCGCCTTGATGACGAGATCGGCCGGGATGCTGGTTTCGCTGCCCGGCTCGGGCTCGGGCGCACGGCGGCCCGAGGCATCAGGCTGGCCGAGGCGCATGCGGGTCATCTTGACGCCGGTGACATGCTCCGTCCCTTCAAAAGCGACGGGCGCGGAGAGCCAGACGAACTCAACGCCTTCCTCCTCGGCATTCTGTACCTCGCGCTGCGAGCCGGGCATATTCTCGCGGTCGCGGCGATAGAGGCACCTGACCGACCTGGCGCCCTGGCGGACGGCGGTGCGCACGCAATCCATGGCCGTGTCGCCGCCGCCGACGACGACCACATCCTTGCCGGTCGCGAGCAGCGATCCGTCGTCGTGGCTTGGCACCTTGTCGCCGAAGCCCGACTTGTTCGAGGCGGTCAGATAGTCGAGCGCCTTGACGACGCCGGCGGTGCCGACGCCCGGCGCCTTGATGTCGCGCGCCTTGTACACGCCGGTGGCGATCAGGATCGCGTCATGCTTCTCGCGCAGTTCGGCGAGGGTGGCGTCGCCGCCCACTTCGAAGCCCAGATGGAAGACGATGCCGGCTTCCTCGAGCCGCTTCACGCGGCGCATGACGACATGCTTCTCCAGCTTGAAGCCGGGAATGCCATAGGTCAGCAGGCCGCCGGCGCGGTCATGCCGGTCATAAACATGCACCTCGTGGCCCGCCGCGCGCATATATTCTGCCGCCGTGAGGCCGCCGGGACCCGCGCCGATGATGCCGACCGAAAGGCCCGTCGCCGGACCGACCGCGACCGGCTCGACCCAGCCTTCCTTCCAGGCGGTGTCGGTGATGAACTTCTCGACCGAGCCGATGGTGACGGCGCCGTGGCCCGAGAATTCGATGACGCAATTGCCTTCGCACAGCCGATCCTGCGGGCAGATGCGGCCGCAGATCTCGGGCATGGTCGAGGTCATGTTGCTGAGCTCATAGGCCTCGCGCAACCGTCCCTCGGCGGTCAGGCGCAGCCAGTCGGGAATGTGGTTGTGCAGCGGGCAATGCACCGAGCAATAAGGCACGCCGCATTGCGAGCAGCGCGCCGACTGCTCCTCCGCATTGTCATGCGGGAAACTGCGCGAAATCTCGCTGAAGTCATGCGCGCGTTCGCCGACCGGCCGCTTGTCCGGATAGGACTGCGCGCGCACCACGAACTTCAGCATCGGATTGTCGGCCATTCACCCGTTCCCCTGTAGCAAGCGAAGGGCGATAGGGCGCAAAATCCGCGGAGTCACGCGGTTTCCGGCATTTAGGTCATGTAAACTGTCCTAAATAGACCCCGAGATGCCGGAAAATTCGGACAGAATGAAAAATTCACGCTATATAAAAGACCGATCCGGACCTATTTGGCCATCAACCAGATCAAAGCGGCCAATCCCGCGGCGATTCGGTACCAGGCGAAGGGATAGAAACCGCGCCGGGACACAAGGCCCACGAACCATTTGATGACGGCGATCGCGACCAGAAAGGCGACGACGAAGCCGATGGCGATGTCGACCCAGTTGACCGCGCCGCTCATCAGCTCGTGGCGGCTCTTGAACAGCTCGAGCGCGGTGGCGCCGAGCATGGTCGGGACGGCGAGGAAGAAGCTGAACTCGGCGGCGGTCTTGCGGTCGACGCCGAGCGACAGGGCGCCCATGATCGTCGCGCCCGAGCGGCTGACCCCGGGGATCATGGCCAGGCACTGGATGAAGCCGATGCCGAGCGCGCGGACGAGTGGGATATTGCTCGTGCCGTGGATCTCGCCGGTCTCGATCGTCCGCTCGATGAGGATGATCGCGATGCCGCCGACGATCAGCGCGACCGCGACCACCTTCGGCGCGCCGAGCAGCGCTTCGATATGGCTGTGCAAGGCGAGACCGATGACCGCGGCGGGCAAGAAGGCGACGAGGAGATTGCGCAGGAAGCGCCAGCTTTGGCCGTCGCGCGCCAGCAGCCCGACGGCAACGGTCCAGAAGGTCCGCCAGTAGAGCACGACCACGGCGAGGATCGCGCCGAGCTGGATGACAACATTGAAGGTCGCCCATTTCGCCGGATCATAGCCGAGCAGATCGCTCGCCAGGATGAGATGGCCGGTCGAGGAGACGGGCAGGAATTCGGTCAGGCCCTCGACGATGCCGAGCAGGATGACGGTCAGGAAATGGCTGTCCATGCGCGTGGCCGCCTTTGGCTATGAAAGGGAGGGATCAGGCGCTGGCAGGCTTGGCGAAGCGGCCGTGGCGGCGATAGCGCGTCAGCCATGCCGGCGCGATCGCGGCCATCGGCGCCGGACGGATGCCGAAGGCCTCGAAGCCATTGGCCCCGCTCACGACATTGTCCACGAGCAGCATCTTGAACTGGTCGAGCGTGATCGGCGCGCCCGGTGCCCAGCCGGTGAGCGCGGCCGTCAGTTTCGCGAGCGGGTCGGGCAGGGGCATGAAGCTTGGCGCCCGGCCGATTTCCTGCGCGAGCCACTCCAGGATGACACGCATCGAGAGGATGTCCGGCCCGCCCAGCTCATAGGTCTGGCCACCGAAGCGGACCGGATCGGTCGCCGCCATGGCGATCGTGCGGGCGACATCGTTGACATGGACGGGCTGGAAGCGAGTGGCGCCGCGCACGACCGGCACGACATGGACGAGCGGCAGCGAGCAGGCCGTGGAGATCATGTCTGCAAAGCGGTTGGTGAACTGGTCGTCCTGCCCGAAGATGAGTGAGGGGCGCATGATCGTCGCGCCGGGAAAGGCGGCCCGCACCGCCGCTTCACCTTCGCCCTTGGTGGCGCCATAGGCCGAGGCGCTGTCCGGATCGGCGCCGAGCGCGGAGACATGCACCAGCGCCCCGACCCCAACCCTGGCGGCGGCTTCGGCGACATTGCCCGCGCCGATGACATGCGTGGCCTTCATGTCGCCCTTGAGGATGCCGACCAGATTGACAGCCGCGCTGGCACCGTCGAGCACGCGCGCGACCTTGTCGGCGTCGTCGATGTCGCAGGAAACGAACTGGACCTGGCCGAGCCGGCCGAGCCGGATGGCATAGGCCTGCTTGGGGTTGCGCTGCGCGATCCGGACGCTGTGCCCCTGTTTCAGCAGGTCCTGCGCGAGCACGCGGCCGAGAAAGCCCCCTCCGCCGAAAAGCACCACCGGTCCAGCGTCGTTGCTCATGGTCATGTCCTGATATGTGTTCGTCGTTTCTTGTCGCATTCCCTTGCAACAGCGCCGCCGCCAAGACAACAGCCGGCGGCGCCCGGTTCGCCTTTTTCTTCGGCGCGCGCCGCCGTGCGATTGACAAGCCGCGCCCCGAGGCTAGTCGCGCCGCCCTACCTGATTGGCAGTGACGCTGCCCCGTGCCCAGATGGCGGAATTGGTAGACGCACCAGCTTCAGGTGCTGGCGATCGCAAGGTCGTGGAGGTTCGAGTCCTCTTCTGACCATTTTCCTGTTCAGCGGCGTTCGCATGCAATCGGTCCTCGCCGTCGCGCGACGCATTATCCGCCGCCCAGCGCCCGGACAATATCGACCGCCGACTGAAGTCGCGCGGCATGAATGGCGATGGCCGCACGCTGCGCGTCCAGTGCGCTGGTTTGCGCGACCACGACCTCCAGATAGTCGGAAGCGCCGTCATGATAGCGCGTCAACGCCAGATCGAGCGTGCGCTGAGCCGCTGCAGCGGCATCGTCGCTGTCCTTCGACTGGACCGCCAAATAGGTCGTCGCGGCCAAGGCATCCTCGACATCGCGAAATGCGCCGAGCACTGTCCCGCGATAATCGGCCGCCATCTCGTCATATTGCGCGCGGGATATCTTCACACGGGCGGCGCGGCGCCCGCCATCGAACAGGTCGACAGCGGCCGACAGAGGGCCCAGGCCCCAGAAGCTTGCGGGCGTGCTGAACAGGGCGCCGTTGGTGGCTTCCCATCCGCCCGACGCGCCGAGCGTGATCGTCGGGAAGAATGCCGCGCGGGCCACGCCGATCTGGGCATTGGCCGCAAACATGCGGCGCTCGGCCGCGGCAATGTCCGGGCGGCGCTGAAGCAAGGTCGACGGGCTTTTGGGGGGGATGGCGGGCGCCTGCGCCAACCCGTCGACCGGCGCTATCGAAAAACTGGAAGCCGTCTCGCCGACGAGAGCAGCGATGGCATGTTCGGCAATCGCACGCTGGCGCGCGACGTCCGAGATCTGCGCGCGCGCCGCCGAGAGGACGGTCTGCGCGCGATTGACGTCGAGACCGGAGGCGATGCCGCCCTCGTGACGCGTGGTGGTGAGATCGAGCGCCCGGCTATTGGCATCGACCGTCTGCCGGAGCAGTGCGGCCTGGGCATCGAGGCCCCGCAGCTGGAAATAGGCGCCGGCAAGCGCCGCCTGGAGGCTGAGCCGGGCGCTCTCGAGATCGGATGTGCTGGCCTGCGCCTGCGCCTTGCTGGCGCGGACGGCATTGCGCACGCGGCCCCACAGGTCGACCTCATAGGCAAGCGCGCCGCCGACCTCGACATCGGTATAATCGAGCGCCGCCACTGCACCGGGACGGGTCGCCGAATTGCGCGCACGGACCACGTCGCCGCCGACGGAGACGGTCGGGAAAAGATCGGCGCGACTTTCCCGCGCGGCGGCCAGTGCAGCGTCGAGGCGCGCGACAGCGGCCGCGAGGGTCGGACTCGCCTTGTCCATCCGCGCTTCGAGGTCGTCGAGCGTGGGGTCGTTGAACATCGCCCACCAGCGTCCACGCGCGCTTGCATCGGCCGGCGCCGCTTCCGCCCAGCCGGCAGGCGCCTCCTTGAAGACAGCCGGCGCTGTGACGTGCGGTGGTGCATAGGCCGGTGCCAGCGAACAGGCGCCGAGCGGCAGCAGCAAGGGGAGGAATGCAGCCCTATTTCTTGGCACTGCCGGTCTCCACCCGCACCGTATCGCCCGTTTCCAGCGCATCGGGCGGCGTCACGATGATGCGCTCGCTCCCGTTGAGGCCGGCGGTGATTTCGACCCGCTGGCCTTCGTCGCGGCCGATGCTGACCGGTCGCACCGTCACCTTGCCATGCGCATCGACAATGCCGATGGCCGGGCCGGACTCACGGAAGAGCAGCGCAGACGACGGCACCTTCACGCTTCCGCTCGTGCCCGCGACCGGCAGCGTCACTTGTGCGAAGGCGCCGGGCTTGAGCGCGTGATCCGGATTGTCGGCCTGCAGCTCGATGAGGACCGTGCCGGATTGCGGATCGACTGCGCCGGAGCTGCGCGTCATCACAGCATCGAATGTGCGGCCGGGATGCTCGGGCAGCGTCAGCGTGGCGTGGAGACCGGGACTGAGCTGGCCGGAGGCAGCCTGGGGCACGCGCACATAGATGCGCATGCGATGAACGTCGGAGACGGTGAACAGCGGCTGCGCGCCCGCGCTGCCGGACGTGACCAGCGCGCCGATCTCCGCCGATCGGCTGGTGACGACCCCGGCAAAGGGCGCGGACAGGCGCGTGAAGCCCTGCAGCGCTTCCAGTCGCTTCACATTGGCGAGCTGCGCATTGGCGACGGCAGTTTTGGCGGCGAAATCGCCGGCCTTCTCTTCGGCTTCCTGTTTGGAGACTGCGTCCTTGTCGAGCATGGTCGCCCACCGGGCCGATGTGGACTGGGCCAGTTTCTGCTCCGCCACTGCCGTCTGATAATCGGCGCGTGCCTGGGCGAGCTGCTGGTCAACTTCCGGCGCATCGAGAATGGCGAGCGGCTGACCGGCGCGCACGCTGTCGCCGATATCGACCAGCCATTTGCGCACATAGCCATTGGTGCGCGCGTAGATCGGCGCGCTGTTGAAGGCCTGGACCGTGCCGGGCAGTGCAAGCCCGTTGGCGCTGGCGTCCTTGCCCGCCGCGCCGCCGCCTTCGCCGCGGGTCGGTTGCGCGACCGCCACCGTCGGAATGGCCGCATCTTGCGCGGTCTTGGCCAGGTCGGAGCTGGCGCCGCTGCGCACGGCGAGCCCAAGCGCGACCGCCGCAATGGCGATGACTCCCGCGCCGATGCCGACGCGCTTCAGGGTCTTGTTGTCGATTTCGTCAGACATGGGCCAGTTCCAGCTCTCTAGCAGACTGCTCCGGCCGGCCGCGCCGGTGCACGAAGCTGAAGACGGTGGGGACGAAGAACAATGTGGCAAAGGTAGCGACCATGAGACCGCCAATCACGGCCCGGCCGAGCGGCGCATTCTGCTCGCCGCCTTCGCCCAGGCCCAGCGCCATCGGCAGCATGCCGATGATCATCGCGAGCGCGGTCATCAGCACCGGGCGGAAGCGGACCCGTCCCGCTTCCAGCGCCGCCTCGACACTGTCGCCCAGCGCATCGAGCCGCTCGCGGGCAAAGCTGACGACCAGGATCGAGTTGGCTGTCGCCACGCCCATGCACATGATCGCGCCCGTGAGCGCGGGCACCGACAGCGTCGTGCCGGTCAGGAACAGCATCCAGACGATGCCGGCGAGCGCGCCCGGCAGCGCAGTGATGATGACGAACGGGTCGAGCCAGCTCTGGAAGTTCACGACGATGAGCAGGTAGATCAGCACGACCGCCGCGAGCAGGCCATAGGCGAGGCCCGAGAAGGCCGTGTTCATCGTGGCATATTGGCCGCGCACGGTGACGGTGACGCCCTCCGGCCTGTCGGCATCGAGCGAGGCGATCGCCTTGCGGACATCGGTTGCGACGCCGCCAAGATCGCGGCCCTGCGTCGTTGCATAGACGTTTATGACGGGGGTGATGTCATAATGGCTGGCAACGGCGGCCGTAGCGCTCCGCGTCACATTACCCAGGCCGCCCAGCGTCTGGGCGACCGCACCCGCGCCGTTGGTAACGGGCACGTTGTTCAGCGCCGCCATCGTGCCGATCTTATATTCGGGCGCCTGCGAGACGACGGGATAGGAGACACCACTCTGCGGGTTCAGATAGAAGACCGGCGAGGTCTGCGAGCTGCCCGCCAGCACGCCGGCCAGGCTGTTGGTGACGTCCCGCTCGGCAAGGCCATATTGGCTCGCGCGCTGGCGATCCACATTGACGTTGAGCTGGGGATATTGAAGCGGCTGCTGGATGCGCACATCGGCGGCGCCGGAGATTGCGCGCATCTTGCGCATCAGCTTCGAGGCGAAGGCATAGTCCGCCTGGACGTTGCGCCCGCGCACCTGCACGTCGATCGGGGCGGGCGAGCCGAAGTTCAGGATCTGGCTGGTGATATCCGCCGGCAGGAAGGAGAAGGTCCGGCCCGGATACAGCCTGGGCAGTTCGCGGCGCAGCATCGCGACATGCTCGTCGGTCGGGCTGTGGTCCTTCTTCAGCGTGATATAGACGTCGCCGTCCATCGGCCCGACCGTGCCGGAGATATTATAGATCATGTTGATGGAGCTGACCGGCAGCCCGACATTGTCGGCGACCGAGACGATCTCGTCACCGGGGATCAGCTCGCGGACCTTGCGCTCGATCCGGTCGAACTCGGCGGCCGTGTTCTCGACGCGCGAACCCACGGGCACGCGGACATGCATCAGGATTTGGCCGGAATCGACGCTCGGGAAGAAGTTGCGGCCCAGAAACGGCACCAGCGCGAAGGATATGAGCACCACGGCGAGAAAGCCGATCATGAACGGACGGCGTCCGGCCAGCGCGCGGCCAAGCAGATTCACATAGCCCGCGCGGAAGCGCTCGAAACGATGCTCGAAACCGCGCTGGAAGCGGACGAGCGGGTTTCTGGAGCCCGGCGTGCCGGCGAGATGCTCGTCATGACCCGCGCTATGCCGCTTCAGCAGATACATGGCCATGGTCGGCACCAGCGTGCGCGAGAGGACGAAGGACGCGATCATCGCGAACACGACCGAGAGCGCCATCGGCACGAACAGGAAGCCGGCAATGCCCGGCAGGAAGAACATCGGCACGAACACGATACAGATGCAGAGCAGCGAGACGAAGGCAGGCGTCACGATCTGCGCGGCGCCGTCCAGGATCGCCTGGATGACGCCTTTGCCCTGCTCCAGATGGTAATTGATGTTCTCGATGGTCACCGTCGCATCGTCGACCAGAATGCCGACGGCGAGGGCGAGGCCACCCAGCGTCATGACATTGAGCGTCTGGCCGGTCGCGCTGAGCAGGCCGATGGCGGCAAACACCGACAGCGGGATCGACAGCGCAATGATCACGGTCGAGCGCCATGAGCCAAGGAACAGCAGGATCATGAGCGACGTCAGGCCGGCGGCGATGGCCCCTTCCTTGATGACGCCCTCCACCGCGGCCTTCACGAACAGCGACTGATCGCCGACCGGCGTGACCTTCAATGACTTGGGCAGGCCGGAGAGCACCTCCGGCATCTTGTTCTTGACGTTCTGGATGATCGACAAGGTCGAGGTGGCGCCGTTCTTGAGCACGGTCATCAGCACCGATCGCTGGCCGTTCACATGCACGATATTGCTCTGGGGGCCGCTGCCATCGCGGACATGCGCGACGTCGCGCATGAGCACGGTACCGCCGTCGGCCACCTTGACCGGCAGGTCGTTGAGCTCGTCGATGGAGCCCGGCGCGTTGTTGAGCTTCACCGCATATTGCGACGTGCCGATCTTCACGAAGCCGGCCGGATTGATCTGGTTCTGCGCAGCGATGGCGTTGGCGATGTCCTGGGCGGCGAGGCCCCGCGCCGCGAGCGCCTGGGGATCGAGGTCGATCTGGATCTGCCGCTGCTTGCCGCCGAACGGATAGGGCAGCGCGGCGCCCGGCACGGTGACGAGCTGGGTGCGGATCTGGTTTTGGCCGAAGTCGTTGAGCTGCTGCTCGGAGAGGCCGTCGCCCGAGAGGGCAAGCTGCAGGATCGGCACCGTCGCGGCGCTGTAATTGGTGATGAAGGGCGGCGTTGTGCCCGGCGGCATCTGGCGCACGATGGCCTGCGAAATGGCCGTCACCTGCGCGTTGGCGGTGCGGATGTCGGCGCCCGGCTGGAAGTAGATTTTCACGATGCCAAAGCCTGGCAGAGACTGGCTCTCGGTATGCTCGATGTCGTTGACCGTGGTGGTCAGCACGCGCTCGTAATTGGACGTGATACGCCCCGCCATCTCCTCTGGCGGCAGGCCGGTATATTGCCAGGCAACGCCGACGACCGGAATGCGGATATCCGGAAAGATGTCGACGGGCATGCGCAGGGCGGCCAGAATGCCGCCGATCGCGATCAGCAGCGCCATGACGATGAAGGTCAGCGGCCGTGTGAGCGCAATGCGCACGATGCCGATCATGGCGGTCTCCGAAACAAATTGAGAGCGACCCGATCATCCGGACCGGCGCGCCCAACAGACGTCCCGATGCATGCGGCAGCGCGCATCGTCGATCGGTTGCATTGCAAAATGGATTAATCTCTGTCCAATATGCAATACGGTATGATTGAGACGAAAGGCGAATGAATGGAGCTTCGACAACTCCGTTATTTCGTGAAAGTGGCCGAGGAACTGCACTTCGGGCGCGCGGCTTCCTTGCTTGGCATTTCGCAGCCACCACTCAGTCAGCAGATCCGCGCGCTGGAGGACGAGCTGGGCATCGCCCTGTTCGAACGGACCAGCCGTCGTGTGAAGCTGACCGAGCCGGGGCGCATCTTCCTGGCCGAAGCACAACGGACATTGGAGCAGGCCGGTCGGACGATGGAGGTCGCGCGACGCGTGCGCTTGGGCGAAGTCGGCGAGCTGTCGATCGCGTTCACGGCATCGGTGGCGTTCGTGCCGGCGGTGACGAGCGCATTGTTCCGCTTCCGGCAAAGCCATCCCCAGGTGCATTTGCGCCTTCAGGAGGCGGCGCGCGAAACCCAGATTGCCGATCTTGCCGAGGGCAAGCTCGACCTTGGCTTCATTCGCGGACCGGGGGCGCCAGGTCTGCCTGCCGGACTGGTTGCGACCCCGTTTGTCGAGGAAGATCTGCTCGTCGCGATGCGCTCAGATCACGAATTTGCCCGCAGCAACACCAAGGTTCAGCTCGCCGCGCTGGCGGCTGAGCCGTTCATCTTCTATGACCGCATGCTCGGCAGCGGCTTCAACGAGAATGTCTTCGCGCTGTTCCGCAGCGGTGGCTTCGAGCCTCGCATTGTCCTTGAGGCAAGCGGTCCAACCACGCTGCTCGGCCTCGTCGCCGCCGGGTTCGGGGTCACGGTGGTCGCGCGCTCGCTGAGCACGCTGCATCTCGACAATGTAAGCTATCGGGAGATCGACAGCCCGGCCGCCATCAGCCGCCTCTGGCTCGTCCATCACGATGTCATGACAGCCGCGTGCCAGTCGCTTGTGCAAATGATGGCATCACGAAGAACGAGTGATCGCTTGCGCTTGAGCGCCGGCGATGGCGAATGACAGCGGGCCAACGGCGGCGAGCGCGGCCGGGAAAAGGCGATGACGCGATTTCGTGGAACCGGTTGATGCCGGCATGGTCATGGCAGCCCCTCCCTCCGGCATGTTTCCCGACCGTTTATTGCTTGTTCGAAGGCGACTTTGCGGCCTGCGCGCGCTGCTCGCGAATGAGCAGGATGGTTTCGTGGCAGTGCGGCGTCGTCTCGTTGATCTTCTGGTACAGGCAGGCCTCGGCGCCCTTGCGGTCCATGGCTTTGACCTGTGCCGGGCACAGGCGCTTGGCGTCGGCCATGCAGGCCTTCTTGCCGATATCCTCTGCCGAAGCGGGCATCGCTGCCGCCGCGATCAGCATGGCCAGGCGGGCGATTTTCGAGAGCCTCCTCATGTCCCTCCTTTTGCTTCCATTTTTCCCCGCCGGCGCAGCAGCCAGAGCAGCGACAGGATCGCGGCCAGGCTGATGCCGGCCAGCACGAGCCAAGCTTCGTTGATCGCTTTGGTGAGGGCAAGCTTTTCGACGAGCGGTGCCACCAGGTCGCGCGTCTCCTGGTCGATTGGCTGGCCGCGGGCTGCGAGAAATGCGTCGATGGGAATGCCGACGGCGCGGGCAGTGGGAACATCGCCGGCGAGCAGGCGGTCCTTGATGCGCTCCGCCCAGATCGGCACGCGTCCGTAGATGACCGTGTCAATCAGCGCGAGGCCGATCGCGCCGCCGAGGTTGCGGGCGACATTGAACAGCCCGCTCGCGTTCGGAATCTCGGCCAAAGCGAGATGGCCGAGCGCGATCCGCGTTGGCGGGACGAGGCAGAACATCACCGCGGCGCCGCGAACGATCTGGGGCATGAGCATGCCGTCATAGTCGGTCTCGACGGTCTGGAACCCGCTGAGGCCAAGCCCGAGCCCGTAGAGCGCGAAGCCGAAGGCGCTGAGCGCGCGCGCATCGAGCCGCTTCTCCAGCAGGATGACGAACGGCGCGGCGACCAGCTGGGCAAGGCCGGTGACGAGCATGATCCGGCCGATCTCCAGCGCGTCATGCTCGCGGACCAGCCCGAGGAAGACCGGCATCAGATAAGTGGCGCCGAAAAAGCCGAAACCGAGCGCGAAGTTGAGCGTGCAGCCGACTGTGAGGCGTCTGTCGGAAAAGATCCGGATCGCCGCGACCGGATGCGGGTGATGCAGCGCCCTCCGGCAGAACAGCCAGCCGGTGACGGCCGAAGCGGCGAACAGGGCCAGCACCGTCGCCGATGCCCAGCCCAGATCGGGCGCCTGCTTGAGGCCGATGACCAGACTCGCCAGCGACAGGGACAGCCAGATCAGGCCGAGGCCGTCGATCTGGCGGATCAGGCCAGGCTGCGCGCGCCCGCGCGGCAGACAGAGTGCGCCCACAAGAGCTGCGAGCAAGCCGGGCGCCACATTGACCAGAAACAGCCAGTGCCACGAGAGGTCATGGGTGATCTTGCCGCCGACGATCGGGCCAATGGTCGGCGCCAGCAGGCCGACAAAGCCGGCGATCGAGGTCGCCAGCGCTTCGACGCGTGGCGGGAACAGCAGGAAAACCGCGGTGAACACCGCCGGGATCAGCGTGCCGGCGGCAAAGCCCTGCAGGATGCGCCAGATGATGAGCGCGACAAAACCCGTGCTCATCGCGCAACCGATCGAGGCGATCGTGAATGTCGTCACGCCGAGGACGAACAGGCCGCGCATCGTCCACGCCCGGGTCAGAAAACCCGTGATCGGGATCGTGATGACCTCGGCAATGATATAGGCGGTCTGGATCCAGCTCATCGCCTCGGCCTTGATGCCGAGGGCCGTCCGGATGGTGGGCAGCGACGTCGCCACGATCTGCATGTCGAGGATCGCCATGAACAGGCCGAGGCACATCATGGCGAAGCCGAGCCAGGTCGCGAGCGACGCGGTCTGCGGGGAAGATCTCCCATCCGAAACGGGGTCGGCCAAGCTCGTCACGGATGGGCGTTCTCTTCCATGATAGACTTCTGGCATTTTCCTGTCCGTCAGGTCGAGTCCTTCGATCGATTTCATGTGGCGGGATCGCGCGTCGCCGGCTGTTGCCAAGCGCGCCCAAATCTGTGAACCATCGCGTCTGGAAAGAGGCGCCCGCCGAGGCGAGGGGCCCGTCGGAGGGATGCACATGAAAATCGAGCGGGGACTGCGCCTTGTTTTCCTGTCGGGCGCCATCGCGCTGCCGGTGGTGCCGGCCGGCGCGCATCACAGCTTTGCGATGTTCGACAACACGCGGTCGATCACGCTGCACGGCAATGTCACGGCGTTCCAGTGGACCAATCCGCACGCCTATCTCGAGCTCGACGCCGATCAGGGCGGTGGCGCCACCAAGCACTACACGCTGGAGCTGACCAGCCCCAACATGATGAGCCGCCTCGGCTGGTCTTCGCGGACAGCCAAGCCCGGCGACATGGTCACCGTGATCGTCGCGCCGCTCAAGGACGGCCAACCGGGCGGACTGCTGCTCGTGCTGACGCTGCCGAGCGGCAAGAAGATGCTGCCCGGCGTGCCCAATGCCGAGCGCTACAAGATCACGTCGTGACGGGCGCGGCATGATGAGAACGATGTCGAAAGCGCTGCTGATCGGCGCCCTGCTCGTGGGGACGGCAGTCGCCGCCGCGCCCAAGGCCGCGCATCCGGACTTCTCCGGCACCTGGGAGCGCTATCCACCGCCCGGCGAGAAGGCCGATCCGCGCTATGCGCCGACGCCGATCCCGGACCCGCCGCTCAAAGCCCAGTATCGCGCCGACAGGGAAAAGCAGCAGAAGCTCCTCGCCGAGCGGATCGAGGAAGGCCAGCCCGCCGGCGACAATTATGTCCACTGCATTCCCGACGGCATGCCCGCGATGATGATGGGCATGTTCCCTATGGAAGTGTTCCAGCGCGCCGGGCAGATCAACATCACCCAGGAGGCGTTCAGCCAGACCCGCCGCATCTACATGAACCAGAAGCTGCCCAAATGGGATGAGGTCGATCCCAGCTTCTATGGTGCTTCCGTCGGGCACTGGGAAGGGCAGACGCTGGTCATCGAAACGACCGGCATCAAGGCGAATGTCCGCTTCCGCTGGACGCCGCATTCCGAAGCCATGAAGATCATCGAGCGCATCCACCTGCTCGCGCCCGACATCCTCCAGGACCAGATCACGGTCGAGGATGACTATCTCGAAAAGCCCTGGACCTACAGCTACTCGTTCCGCCGGATGAAGGACTACAAGCTGCAGGAATATGTGTGCGAGGATAACCGGGAATATGTCGACGAGGCCGGCAAGGTTCACCTCAAGATTGACAAATGATCCGTTCGCCTAGCGCACCGTGAAGCGCACCCGGTCGACGGGCTGCCCGCCTTCGTCGAGCAGGGCGAGCAAATGGCTGCCCGGAATGAGCGGCACTTGCGCGCCTGCCGCCGCGGCGCCGAGCGGATGCCCGTCGAGCGCGAGGCGATAGGCGGCATTGGCGCCCGAGAGGATGACGCCGAGCGACTGCTGCGCGGCGGGGATATCGGGATCGAGCGCATAGACGGCGCCGGAGACAGGATTGGTGATGCGCGGGCGACGGGCGAAGGCGGGCGGCTGGGCCAGTGTCGCCTGGGCGGTGCCGCTCATGAACCATTCGGCGCGGGCAGGCTCGCGATTATTGGCGAAGGCGACGCGTGATCCCTGGACGATGGCTGGGCGTGGCAGCGGTTTGCCGGGCGCGCCCTGATGCAGCGCGAGCATGATGTCGCGCCAGACCGGCGCCGCGCCGCTGGTGCCGGAGACGGCCCGCATGGAATCGCCTTCGAGATTGCCGACCCAGACCGCGACGGTGAAGCGGTCCGAATAGCCGATGCACCAATTGTCGCGCATTGCCTTGGAGGTGCCGGTCTTGGCGGCGGTCCAGAAGGGCAGGCGGAGCGCTGAATCGACGCCGAAGGTGGTGGCGCGGGCGCTGGGATCGGAAAGGATGTCGCCGACGATCCAGGCGGCGCCGGGCGCGATCAGCGCGCGGGGCTTGCCGATGGGATCGTCCGCCCGGAGACGGATCGGGCCCCAGGCGCCGAGATTGGCGAGCGTGCGGTATGCGTTCGCTTGCTGGAGCAGGGTCACTTCCGCCGAGCCCAGGGCCAGCGAATAGCCATAATAGTCGCCGTCGGCGTCGAGGCCGGTATAGCCCAGATCCCAGAGCCGGTCGCGAAAGTCCTGCACCCCGTCGAGCATCAGCGCGCGGACGGCGGGGACGTTGAGCGAGTTGGCGAGGGCACGGCGGACGGAGACGGGGCCGAGGAAGCTGTTGTCATAGTTGCGGGGCACATAGAGGCCTGAGGCGGTGTCGAGCTGGACCGGCGAATCCTCGAGAATCGAGGCGGCGGTCAGCCATTTGCGCTCGATGAGCTGTGAATAGAGGAAGGGCTTGAGGGTCGAGCCGGCCTGGCGCGGAGCATCGGCCCCGTCGACGGCGGCGGCGGTCGAGCCCAGGCCGACACCGCCGACATAGGCGAGGACGTCACCTGTAAGGTTATCAATAACGATAACGGCCCCGTCGCGGACATGGGTGGGGCCGAGCCCCTGCAGCTGGTGACGCAGAGCCTGCGCCGCAAGCTTTTGAATTTGCGTATCTATCGTCGTCGTGACGCGCGCGCCGGGCGTGCGCAGCAGATGCGTGGCGAGATGCGGCGCAAGATTCGGGTCGAGCGCCTGCAAGCGGCCCGGCGAGAGCATGGCGATGGCCTGCGCCTCAATGCCGCCGCAACGATCCGCGCCGAGCGTACGGCAGGCGCGCACGGCGATCTGCTTTGTGTTCGCCGCCGGATCGGGCAGCAACGCCGTCATCAGCGCCGCGTCGCGCCGGTCGAGCTTGTCCGGCGCCTTGCCGAACAGGGTGAGCGCGCCCGCGCCCACGCCCTGCGCCTCGCCCCGGAACGGCGCGAGATTGAGATAGGCCTCGAGAATCTGGTCCTTGCTCCAGTCCCGCTCGATCGCCCAGGCCGCCCGCATCTGCCGCAGCTTGTCGAGCCAGCCGCGCGCGCCCGGAGACCCGAGCTGCGGCGAGAGGAAGGCCGCCAACTGCATCGTGATCGTGGACGCGCCGCGCGCATGATGAGCGGTCGCGCGTCCGCGCGCCGCGCCGCCCAGCGCCAGCCAGTCGACGCCGCCATGGGCGAAGAAGCGCTTGTCCTCGGCCGCGATTACCGTCTCGCGCATCGCCGGGCTGATGTCGTTCAAAGGTGTCCACGCCAGGCGCCGCGCCTGATAGTCGACGCGCAGCCGGTCGAGCAGCACGCCGTTGCGGTCGTAGAGCCAGGCTTCGCTCGGCTTCCAGTCGCCACGCGTCTTCGCATAGCTCGGCAGCGACGGCGGGGCGCTCAGGGCGTCGAGCGTGCCGCCGGCCGCGAGCAGGGCAACCAGCGCCACGCCTGGCCCCCAGCGCCGGACCGGTGTGGGGAGGCGGCTCAGTTTGCCCATATCGTCATCGGTGCATTGGGCACCTGCGCCCGGATTGATGGCGAATACATCGCCTCCACCCGCGTTGGCGGCAGGGTGAAACGGCCCGGTGAGTTCAGCCGCACGACATATTCGGTAACGAAGCGGCCGCGCGGCACCCAGTCGAAATAGCCGCGCCAGCTGTCCTGCCCGCGCTCGATATAGGCGGGGAGGACGCCGAGCTGGACCTGCCAGAGCTTGCCGTCGGCATCGAGCGCGTCGAACTTGACGCCCGGGCCGCCCTGGGTCTTGTTGGCGAGGATCTGCGACTGGTTGGCCATGTCGCCGATGATCGTCGAGCCGGGCGGGATCGGGTCGTTGATCACCACCCAGTTGCGCTCGGCGGTCGCCTCGATGGCGATGCTCACCTTGACGACATCGCCGGTCGACCAGCGGCCCTTCACCTTCTGGCTGACCGGGGTGATGCGCTTTTCCATCCTGTAGCCGGCCCAAAGCGGCGCGGTGAGCGGCACGGCGGCATGGACGGTCACGGTTGCCCACGGGCCGGCTCCGCCACTCTGTGCGAGCGTCATCTGCCCGGCGACGAGCGGCAACTTCAGCGGTTCGGCGGTCGCGGCCCTCGGCCAGCTGGCCGTCAATGTCTTGCCGCCAAGGCTCACCGTCGTGGTGCCGGTGACGGCGCTTGCCGGATAGAGCGCGCCGAAGCGGCGGGCGACCATCGCGCCCCAGGCATTGGCGGGTGTCGTGTCCCAATGGCCATGCCATTGCCGCTGGGCGACGCCGACCATCATCTTAGGCGCCTCGTTCGACCAGCCGGGCTTACCGAGCACCGCATCGAGCGCCTTGGCCGCCATTTCGTCGCTGGAGACCATCATCCACCAGGGCGCGCGGCTCTGGTCGGCAAGGTCGAGGCGCGTGCCTTCATAGACGAGGCGCTTGCGCAGCTCATTTTCGGCGGTGGCGCGCAACTCGGCGGCGCGCGGCGCATTGGGCACACGGTCGAGCGTCACGATCCAGTCGGCGAGCGTGCCGGTCGGCATGTCGGCCGGGACCATGTCGATGCCGGCGACCATCGCCGGATCGGCGGCGCCGGCCCGGGCGAGGGCGGCGAGCGCGGCGATGCGCACCAGCCGGTCGTCGGCGGTCATGTGACGGTCGCGCGAGAGACGCCCGGCCACGACATTGCGCAGGCCCGCGATCATCTTCGCGCGCGGCTCATCGGGGATCGGCAGGCCCGCCGCGCTGGTCATCGCGACGACATAGGCGGTAAGTTCGGGCGAGCCCTGCAGCTCGGCGCGCGGCCAGTAACGCAGCAGGCCATCGTCATCGAGATAGATCGGGATGGCAGCGGCCAGCGCGGTCCAGCTGCCGGTGTCGCCGGTCGCAACAAGGCGCGAGAGGCGCTGTTCGAAGCAGTCATAGGGATAGTCGCCCATATATTTGCGCACCCCGTCGAGACCGGGCGCCAGGCTGTCGGAGAGCGCGACATCGACCCAGCCGCCGCCGAGTGCGCCTGCAGGCGCTGCGATGGTTGGCATGGCTCCTTCGCCGACATGCCAGAGCGCGGCTGCCCAGACCTCGACCGGAACGGCGGGCACGACCTGCTGCACGGCGGTCACCGTGTCGCTGTCCTTGCCGTCGACCGAACGGGCCTTCAGCGTCCATTTGAGCGTGCCTTCCTGGGCCGGCGCGTGGAGGTTCCAGCGCAGCTGCGCGGCAGCGCCGGCGGCAATGGTGACCGTGAGCGGCTTGGCATTGCCGACCGAGGGCGTGATCTGCGGCGCGGCGGTCACAGTCATGGCGTGGTCGGACCCATTGCGCAGCGTGAAGCTCGCGCCATACCAGTCGCCGGTGCGCACGACTGGCGGCAGGCCGGGATAGACCGAGAGATTCTGCGTGGTGCGGATGCTGGTCTCGCCGGTGCCGAACAGCTGCTCGCCATCGGTGGCGATCGCCACCAGCCGGAAGCGCGACAGCGCATCGGACAATGGCACCGCAACCTGGGCCTGGCCCTGCGCGTCAAGCGGGACATGGCCTTTCCAGAGCAGCAGCGGCTGGAAATTCTCGCGGTTGATCGCGGCCGCATCACCGCCGCCACCGCCACCCGCCGCCACGGCCTTCTTGCCATAATGGCGCTTGCCGACGACCTGCATCTGCCCGGTCGAGGTCAGCACCTCGAGCGAGCGCGTGCCCATCATCGCGGAGAGCACGTCCCAGCTGTCATTGTCCTTGAGCTGGAGCAGCGCCTCGTCGAGCGCAACGAAAGCGACGTCGGCGGAACGCGCCGGCCTGCCCAGCGGATCGCGCACGGCCAGGCTCACATTGGCCGTGTCGCGCACCGCATATTTGGCGCGGTCCGCCCTGACGTCGACCGCGAGGCGATGGCCCTCCCAGCCGACCTGGACCTTGGCGATGCCGAGGCGATAGCTCGGCTTGGCGAGATCGACCAAGGCCGTGGGGGATGCGCCGTCGCGCGAGAACCAGGGCAGGTGCCAGCGCCGTGCCAGATCGGCGAGCCAGAGGCGCCAGCCGCTCACGCGGCCGCGCACGGCCATGACCGACACATAGACATTGGGCGCATAGGCCTTGTCGAGCTTGACCTGGACGACCGGGTCCTTGCCCGACAGCTCGGTGACGAAGCTGGAGAGCACACCCTCGCGCTCGACCGTGACCAAGGCGGTGGCCGAGCGGAACGGCATGCGCACCTGGAAGCGGGCGGTCTCGCCGGACTTGTAGGCAGTCTGCTCGGGGATGACGTCCATGCGGTCGCCATTGTCGCCGCCGAACCACCACTCATTCTCGCCGGCCAGCCAGACCGTCTTGACGGCGCGCGCCTCACGGCCCTGATCGTCGGTGGTCGTCGCGACCATAGTGACCTGGCCGGAAACGCCGGGATCGATGGCGCAATGACCGCGGCCGAGCGCATCGGTCACGGCCGAGCAATGCGCACCGATCTGCGTGACTTTCTCCTGATTGTCATAGGCATAGAAGCCGCCGATGAGACGGCGTCGAGCCGTGATGACCTCGCGCGAGTAGAGCGTGACATTGACCCGCTTGCCCGTGACCGGCTTGCCATCGAGATCGAGCGCGACGAACTGCAGGCGCAGGTCATCGTCGCGCATGATCCAGCCATCGGTCTTGAGCCCGAGCTGAATGGCCGAGGAATAGAGCGTCATGTGGCGGCTGGCGGTCAGCGTCTCGCCATTGGCGTCGGGATAATCCATCTCGACAGTCAGGCCGATCGGATGGTCGATCTGCTGATTGACGTCGACATTCGCCTTGGCGGCGCCGTCGGCACCGAGCGTCGCGGGCAGGGTCTGGGCAAAGGGCAGGGGGACCTTCTCCGCCTCGCCCTCATCGTCGAGCGGGCGCGTGCCCGGCTTCACCGCCGCGCCGCCGAAGACGAAATCGTCCCAGCCCTTGGGGTCGGGCGCGCTGTCGGCGAAATCGGTGCGCAGCGTGACACCGAGATGACCGGCGCCCCCGCCGGACAGATAGCCGACG